>JGI12210J13797_10023698_pt1 | contig 15593 bp, 15 predicted proteins | sample ElkSlonscriptome_3_FD_13797 | JGI IMG/M metagenome (IMG submission 13797)
GTTCCATCGCAGGGACCTTGCTCTTGGCCTTCTGCGGAACGCGGCCCTTGCGGACCAGCTGGTTGATCGTCGGCATAGACTTCTTTCTCTTCACCGTTGGACGGTTCGGGGCATGATCGCCACCGCTCGAAAAATGAGCGGCGGAGGACAACGCGATCCCTCACCGAAAGGTGGCGATTGGCGGACCAGAATGGAGGGTGGCAGATCGTGCAAGCATCCGGACGCCGCCAGTCGCGGGCCGGACCATCGCACGAGCCTGAAACGCTCCACCCGGGGCAATCAAGCGCCGGATTACTTTGCCGGCTGCTCCGTCATGCGAAGCGGGACCGCCAATGTTCAGCTCTAGCTATAGGCGGGACTCGCGAACGAGCACCGCCTGAATGTTGGAGCGCTTAGCGGGAGGGGGTGCGGGGGTCAAGGCTCGTTCGGAGGGGTGGCCTTCGCAAGTTGGACTATGCTCGGCACATATCCCGTCATCTCGGGGGAACCTCTTCTCGCCGCATAGCGTCGATCATCTAAGGGGAAATTGGGCGCACATTGAACCACTCGATCGAACTCGGATTGACGCGGGCTGCTTGAACGAAAAGTGCACTCTTCCTCTAAATGAGAGATCGAGAAGGTGAAGCGTCGCTCTTTGGCTTGATCCCTACCCCGGCCCCTCGATCGACCTTTCGTCCGCGCGCGCAGACGATCAATCGAACAGCAATTCGTCGAACCGGACGCTGTCGTGGGACAGCGTGGCGGCAAGCTGACTGCGCGACAGGCGCTGTTCGAACCGGATGCCAGTCCGCCCGCCTTTCGACCAGACGACACACGCATTGCACAGCTCTATCCCGGCGAACCGGATCGTCAGAGGCGCTCCCTTCCGAGCGGTGATGCCGTACGCTTGCATCCCGCCGAGCGACAGGTTGGCGATGCGCGCGCGGTGGTGTTCGCCCCCGACCCAGATGTCTGCTTCGACCGTGCATGGAACCCGGACAGAGCGGAAGCGGCGATCGACTTCGTCGGCGCGCTGCTCGTCATCGTTGGCCAGCCCATAGCGGTTGCCATCGACCCGCACGACACGCGCGTCGATAAGGCGCTGTTCATCCCAGAAATAGGCTACGCGGTCGCCGACATTCAACTTTTCGTCGATTTCGATCATTGCGCCGTCCTGCGATATATTGCGTAGCAACCCCAGCGCGATACGACCTTTGGTGACGATGCAGGCGGGGCGGAACGCCGTCTGCATACGGCGCCGTGAACGCCGTTCTTCGCGCGGCGCAAGCACATCGGAATTGACACGCGCAACCGCCCCGATGGATTCTGCGCTCGTAAACGCCGCAATCTCCGGATCAGCGGAAATTATTGTGCCTTCTTTTGTGCGGGTCACCGAACAAACTGCAAGAGCCGACATTTTCATCCCTTTCCTTAACGCCCCCGATATCGAGACGAGCCAGGCCCGACGCCCATCGATTACTGGTGCGGCGGAAGGTCATAGAACGTCTCTATGATCGTCATACTAGCGTTAACGTTTTGGCGACGGGAGTATCGTACCGTCTACGTAACGTTACGAGGTTGAATACAGTCGTAAATTGACAGGGTTACACGGCGTTACACCGGATCGTGAATGCCGCGTTTACCCTGTCACATCAAAATTAGGGTCGCCATGGGATCGCCAATCGGTTCACGCACGATATTCGGAGAACAACTGCTCCGCGAAACGGATACGGTGCTCAAAGACCCGATCTTCGAGCGTTCGCCGGTACAAACGCGGCTTTTGCAGTTTCTTGCCGAAGCTACTGTCCGCGGAGGCAGGCCGCCGGGCCAATACGAAATCGCGGTCGATGGATTGGGCCGCGATCCGGACTTCGACCTTGCCAATGATAGCTATCCGCGCGTGCAGGTATCACGGCTGCGAGCCAACCTTGATCTCTATTATGCCCGCAATGCCCCGATGACCGGGGCCCGCATCGTCATCAAGCCGGGCAAATACATGCTCGATCTGAAACGCATGGTGCAAAACGAGACGGCGCCGAAAGTCGCAACCGTCACGAGCGACTTCCCCGCGGGGCACGACGACACCGGCGCGCGGTCCGACATGCCGATCACGACCGAAATTCTCGACATGATCGAAGGCGATCTGATACAGGTCCCCGCCCCTCCTCTCACCCCCAACGGGCGCAGGTGGAGGGACCGGGCGCGCAGCCGGTTGCGACTGGTCCTTGGTCTGCTGTCCATCGTCGCAGTTCTCATTTTGGCGCTGATGGCGGCGTTATTTATGCCTGCGACCGATGAACCCGGCGGGGCATCGGCCGACACCGCCGGATCGGGGCAACCCTCCCTCGCGCTCAGCACTGATACTTCCGGGCTTCTTGGCGATGGAGAGACGCTCGACAATGACATCGAATTGGCGCTTCGCACGGCGCAAACTCATCTTGCCGATTCCTTCGTAGCCAAACCCTACCTTGGTGAGAGCGAACAAAGACCGGACTACGTGCTTGCGCTCAATTTCGGGCAAGAGCGGCCCGGATCATTCGAAGTCTTCCTCTCACTCGTCCGGTCGGACGGCGATGTCCTGTTTACCGACCGGATCGGATACACGCCCGGCGATGTCGACGCGTTCGATCGCAGCCTGACCGCCGCGCTGGTCTATGCCACGTCTCCGACCGGCGCGATCGCAAGCGACCAGATCATGTTGAGCAATGAAGCCATCGACAGCGAATATCTGTGCTTTCTCACCATGGAAGGGCGGCGCGCAGATGGCGAACGGCTGGCCCCGACCATCGATCGGTGTTTGTCCGATTATCCCGATGGAGCATTCGCTCCGTTTTTCTTGTCCCGGCGGGCGTTCGATTATTTCCAGACCCGCAAGCTGGATGGTCGCCCGATAGAACGGGCCGGTCGCGGTTGGGCCGATCTCGACCAGGCGCTGCGAATGGATCGTTTCAATCCCTTTGCCCGGCTGACCGCGGCAAAGGTCGAACTTGCCAATGGCAATTGTAGCGGGGCGCGGCGCCATATCGTCAATGCGGCGGAGCGCGGTTCGTCCTATCCTGCCCTGATCGCAGTGCTCGCCGCGGAAACCTCCGCCTGTCCGGGGGGATGGGATGCCGTCGGTCTTGACGAAGCCGGTGTTCGGACGATGATCGCCACCAATCCGTCACCTGATCCCTTGCTGCATCTATACCTTCTGATGGCGGCATTGGGTAAAGGGGATCGGGAAAGTGCGGATGCCCTGTCCGTCTCGTTCGGCGACCGTGACCCGCCAGGCATGGTAGGCGACACGATCGCGCTGTTGCACGATTCCCTGCGCGATCCCGATTTTGCGAAAGCGAACGAGGATCGGCTGCGCGGCAATGCGAAATTGTTCGTGTGGGGCGATGCCGGGGTGGACCGGATCATCGCCACCCTGATCGCGATCGACAACCGGCCGACGATCTGATTCAATTGCCCTTCGAAGGGCGGGGATCGGTCGAAAGCAATCCGTAAACGAACAGGTCTCGCAATCCTTCGTGCGTGGTTTCATGTTGACGAAAAGTCGCTTCGCGCGTGAAGCCGAGCCGATCCAGCAACGCATACGACGCGTTGTTCTCACTATCGACATCGGCGATGATCTTGCGCGTCCCTTCGGCAAACAGGCGGTCGATCAGGCCGACGACGCATTCACGCGCAATGCCCTGGCGCTGGCGGTCGACACATACGATGTACCCGATTTCCTCGACGCCGTTTTCATGCGCGGGAACGGCGATAAACCGTCCGACGACGACGTCCGATCCGTCCTGTTCGACGGCAATCCACGATCTCCCGGTCCATTCGGGATCGGACAACCATCCCCACAACTCCGCCTCGTTGGCGAAGGCGGGATGCGTCAGGAACCGGCATTGCACAGGGTCCGACAATGTCGGAAACAGCGCGGCGGCATCGGATTTCCTTAAAGGGCGCAGGTCGAACCGGCTTGTCGAAAATGCGGTAACCTCACGCATCTATTTCCACCCCTCTTCGTCGCCTTCGTCGTTTCAGGCGCCGTGTTCTCTAAGAAATTCAACCAGCGCGCGCACTTTCTTGCTTCGCCATTGCGGCAACGGCGCGACCAGCCAATAGGCGCGGCGGCTTTCGACCGGCTCTCCGATCGTCACCAACGATCCGCTTTCAATCGCCAATTCGACCAACGCCAGCGGCAGAACGGTCCGCCCCATCCCCGCGAGAACGCTCGACAAAGCCTGTCCGGCGCTGCCGGCGTCGATCGCGGGGACGACATCGGTTGGCAGGGTCGCGCCCGGCCAATCTATCCAGCCCTCCCCCGCGTCTGGTTTCGCCACGCAGACGCGCCGCGCCGGGGTCAGCCGCATCCCTTCGAGATCGCCCGGCCCATCGACGAGGCGGACCGCGAAATCGAGATTGGCCTCGGTAAAATCGATCGCCTCGTCCGAAACGATGGTATAGCTTGTCCCGGTATTTTCAGACTGAAACCGGGCAAGCCGCGCGCTGAGCCACGCCGCGTAGAATTCACCGGGGACCGCGATAGTGTACCTGTCGGAGGCCTGGCCCGCCTGCATCGCGGCAACGCTTTCCTCGAACCGCAAAAAGCCTTCGCGCAAGGCATCGAGGCCGGCCTGTCCTTCACCGGTCAGGGCCAGCCCTTTCGATGTACGTTTGAACAGGACGACGCCCAGATGATCTTCCAGCGCGCGAATCTGCTGCCCGACTGCAGCAGGCGTAACGGCCAGTTCGTCCGCTGCCCGCGTAAAAGACAGGTGCCGGGCAGCCGCATCGTAAACGCGCAGCGCATTCAAGGGGAGATGGGTGCGTTTCACACCACAGCGCCTATGCCGTGAACGGCTTTATCGCAAGCCGCCGACGATCCGCGCATCGTATCGGGACCAGCGTTGCGGCTAAACGATCAGGAGCGACCGTCCGCCGTTTCCGGGGCGGCAAGCGGGAAGAACGGGATCCGCACTTCGAGCGGGGAATTGTCGCTGCGAACGAAGGTGTAGAACCCCTCCATCGATCCGTGCGGCGTCGTCAACGGGCAACCGGATACATAATCGTGGCTCGCCCCCGGTTCGAGCCGGGGCTGTTCACCGACCACGCCTTCGCCATCGACATGGTTCACCATGCCGCGACCGTCGGTGATGCGCCAATGGCGGGTGCGCAGTTCGATTGGTTCGTGCGAGTTGTTTTCGATCCGGATGTGATAGACCCAGAACCATTTGCCGGCATCTGGGTGCGATTGTTCCGGCAGGAAATTGACGGCAACCCGAACGGTGATCCCGTCGGTGATGGCGGCATGTTCGAACAGTTCCTTCATAGACACCCAAGGTAGCGATTTGTGACAAGCGGACAAGAGCACGATGCCGGTTAATCCACGCTGTATCGCGCATTCACCGCAAGAATGATGGCAATCCGTGCAATTGCCGCAGGCGNAATCAGCCGTCGCGCAGTGCCCGGTCGATCTGGCCCAGCCGTTCCTTGCCAAAGAACATCTCGTCCCCGCTGGCGCCCCCATTGCGCGATACGAACACGGTGGGCAGCCCGAACGCACCGCGCGCCACGGCCCGATCGGTATTGTCGGCCAACCCGGTTTTCACCGCGTCTGTCTGCGCCCGCGCCATCAGGTCGGACGCGTCGAACCCCGCTTTATCCACGGCCCCTGCGACCGATTGCGGATCGCTCACATCGATCCGTTCCTCCCACACCGCGCGCAGCAGGAATTCGGCGAAATCGACCCCTCGTCCCACTTCGTCGGCGGCGAACAGCAACCGTTGAAACAGGATCGAATTGAACGGAAATTGCGGATGCATCACGAATTTCGACAGACGGTGGTCTGCGATGAAACGATCCATCTCGACCTGGGCGTAGGCGTTCTTGCCCTTCACCTCGGCATCGCGAATCATCGGCGGGGCATTGCCGGTCAACCGGTGCATCCCGGCAAGGAACACCGGCACCACGTCGAACGCGGAATCATGACGGCGCGCCAGATCGCGCAAGGGCCACCATATCAGGTAGGCATTGGGGCTGACGATATCGAACAGCAATTCAACCCGCTTGGCCATCTACGCTTCTCCTCCGGGCAACGTTTTCGCGCAAAGCCTTAATGCGGGGCGAGCCCGCTTTCCAGCCCGGTGCGGTCTTCCAGCGCGAACCGGTCGAACAGGTCGGCGCTCGCCGTATTGAGGCCGACGATGCGCGTGTGGCGACCATTGCGGCGCATTCTGTCGACCACCTTTTCCAGCGCGCCGATCGCCGAAATGTCCCAGAAATGCGCGCGGCTGACATCGATGACGACGTGGTGTGCCGCATCGTCGAACGCGCTTTCGGGGCCGAGTTTCTCGATAAACTTGTCGACGCTGGCAAAGAAGATTTCTCCCGTCACGACATAGACCGCGCTGTGCGGACGGCGGATGCGTTCGACCGAAAACAGGTTGCGAACCTTTCCGGCGAAAAAGATTCCCGAAAGCAGGACGCCGACCAGCACGCCGAGCGCGAGATCGTGGGTCCAGACCACGACCGCGACGGTCGCGATCATGACCGCGCTGCTGGACGGGGGATGGCGGCGCAGGTTGGGGATCGAGTTCCAGCTGAACGTGCCGATCGACACCATGATCATCACGGCGACAAGCGCGGGCATCGGCACTTGCCCGACATAGGGGCCCAGAACGGTAAGCAGGAACAACAGGAATGCGCCCGCGGTAAAGGTCGACAATCGGCCCCGTCCGCCGGACGCCACATTGATCACCGATTGTCCGATCATCGCACATCCGCCCATGCCGCCGAAACAAGCCGCGACGATGTTGGCGATGCCCTGTCCGCCGCTTTCGCGCTGTTTATTGCTGTCGGTGTGCGTCATGTCGTCGACGATCTGCGCGGTCAGCAGGCTTTCCAGCAGGCCGACGGCCGCCATGGTGAGCGAATAGGGCGCGATGATCTGGAACGTTTCCCATGTCAGCGGCACTTGCGGCAAGGCGAACACCGGAAGGCCGTCGGGCAGTTCGCCTTCGCCAGCGACATTATTGACCGGCAGGCCCCACCACACCGCCGCCAGTGTCAGCACGATGATAGCGACCAGCGGACTGGGGATCGATTTGGTAAGGCGCGGGAACCCGTAAATGATCGCGAGCCCCGCCGCGACCATCGCCCACGTCCACGGACCGACACCGGGATTGCCGGGCAAAAGCTGTGGGATCTGGGCCATGAAAATCAGGATGGCGAGCGCATTGACGAAGCCGGTGATGACCGAGCGGCTGACAAACTGCATCAGCAGGTCGAGCCTCAGCAAGGCGGCGATGCCCTGGAAAATGCCCATCAGAATCGTGGCGGCGAACAGGTATTCGACGCCGTAATCGGCAACCAGCGGGATCACCACGACGGCGACCGCCGCCGTCGCGGCCGAGATCATCCCCGGACGACCGCCGGTAAAGGCGATCACCATGGCAATGGCGACTGAGGCATAGAGCCCGACGCTGGGATCGACGCCTGCGATCAGGGCAAAACCGATCGCCTCGGGGATCAGGGCGAGGCTGACGACTATCCCGGCGAGGATGTCGGCGCGAGGCTGCGCGAACCAGTCGCGTTTGAAGGTCGCCGCGAAGGAGCGGTCTGAAGTCATGGCGTGTTGTCCGAGATTGGCGGCGTACCCACGCGGCGCGCCCGCAGAATTTACGCGGGGTTCTACAACATTATTGTGCGACGCACAACCAAATGCACGCCGCGCGGCCTGATCAAATTCCGGCGGATTTCATCGCCCGGTCGATATCCTCGATGATATCGGCAATGTCCTCCAGCCCGACATTGACCCGCAGCAATCCTTCGGAAACGCCCATCGCCGCGCGGGCATCGTCGCCCATGTTTGCGTGCGTAGTCGAGGCGGGGTGGCACATGAGCGACCGCGCATCGCCGATATTGTTCGAAATATCGACCAGTTCGAGCGCGTCCAGAAGCGCAAAGGCCCGTTCCCGCGATGCGACGTCGAATGCGAAGATCGGGCCGGTCGCATCCATCTGAGCCGCGGCCAAATCATGACCCGGATGTCCGGGCAGTCCGGGATGACGCATATGGCCGCCTGCCGCATCGACCCTGTCGGCCATGAATTGCCCCAGTTTTACGGCGTTTTCGCTTTGACGATGAGCGCGAAGGTTCAGCGTTTCCAGCCCCTTGTGCACCACCCACGCATTGAAGGGCGAAATCGCCGGGCCGGTATTGCGCTGAAATGGCATCAGCGTTTCGGTAATCCATTCCTCGCTCGAACAGATCGCCCCGGCGAGCACGCGGCCCTGCCCGTCCATCAGCTTAGTCGCGCTGTAGGCGACGACGTCCGCGCCGAATTCCATCGGGCGTTGGAGGGCGGCGGTCGCAAAGGCATTGTCGACCACCGTCACGATCGAATGCGCACGGGCAAGGTCGCATACGAATTGCAGGTCCACGATATCTAGCGTCGGGTTGGCCGGCGTTTCGAAAAAGAACACCTTGGTATTGGGCCGGATCGCGCGTTCCCATTCCGCGTTGTCGGCGCTGTCGATTACGGTCGTCTCGATCCCGAACCGTGGCAGCAAGTGATCGACCAGCCAGCGACACGACCCGAACGCCGCACGCGCCGCGACGCAATGATCCCCCGCCGACAACTGGCACAGCAAGGCCGCCGTCATCGCCGCCATCCCGCTCGCCTGTGCACGGCACGCTTCCGCCCCTTCGAGCAGGGCGATGCGCTCCTCAAGCATGGCGGTCGTCGGGTTTTGCAACCGCGAATAGGTCATGCCAGGCGCATCACCGGCGAACCGGTCGGCGACGGTCTGCGCGTCGTCATAGGCATAGCCCGAAGTGAGGAACATCGCCTCGCTCGTCTCGCCATGTTCGGATCGCCATGTGCCGCCGCGCACAGCCTGCGTCGCGGGTCGCCATTTCTGCGTCGTGGCGCGGTCCATTCCGGTGTGTTTTTTCATGGCGGCGGGATTAGGGCGCAGCGCCCCGCCCCGCAAGCGTGATGGCGATGCGATCTGTTCGCGCCACCGCTGCCTCGTGCGCCTTGCCCCCTTTCGCCGACGGTCGTAATCGCCATTGCGCGATGACTGCGCCTGCCCCTCTGACCCGGCAATCGGGCAAGCATCCCCGCGACCCGATGTTCTGGTGCATCGCCATTCCGGCGATTTTCGCCGCCTTGGCTAGCATCCGCCTGTCCATTCCGAACGCACCGCTCTTCGACGAGGTCCACTACCTCCCCGCCGCGCGCGAATTCCTGTCGCAATGGGTCGGCGACGGCGGGATCTATCGCAATCGGGAACACCCGCTGCTGGGTAAGCAATTGATCGCGGTCGGCATGGCATGGCTGGGCGACAATCCGCTCGGCTGGCGGATCATGCCGCTGATCGCCGGGGCGGTGACGCTCAGTGCGGGAATGCGCGCGCTGTGGCATGCCAGCCATGACCGGTTTGCGACGATTGCGTTCGGCATTCTCGCGCTTACCGGGTTCAACCTGCTGGTGCAGGCGCGCATCGCCATGCTCGATATATTCATGGCAGCGTTCCTCGCGCTGGCCCTGTGGCAGTTTGCGGCGGCTGTGCGTGAACCGGAAACGGGGCGCCGGCGCCTCGCATTGTGCGGGGTTTTCATCGGCTGTGCGCTGGCATCGAAATGGAACGCGGTGCCGATTGCGATGGCCTTTGGCATCGCCTTTCTTGCCGTTCGGCTATGCGCGCATCGCCGCCATCCCCTGACCAGCCGCCGGGGCGCGCCGGTGCCGGGCATCAGTCTGGTCGAGGCGGCATGGTGGCTCGGTATCGTGCCGCTGGTGGTCTATGCGCTGACATTCGTGCCGGGCTACGCCCTCGGCAATGCAGCCTTCCCCCCGCCATTGGCCGAACAGGGGTTGATCGGCCTCCACGCCGAAATGATCGCGTTGCAGCGTCAGGTGATCGAACCGCACACTTATCAAAGCGGGTGGGCGCAATGGATGTGGAACACGCGCGGCATCTGGTTTCTCTACGAATACGCCGACGGCGCGCAGCGCGGCGTCCTGTTGGTCGGCAATCCGTTGACCATGATAATCGGACTGCCCGCGCTGATCTGGTGCGTGTGGAGCGGGACGCGGGATCGCGACTGGGCAAAACTCGGTGCGGCGGGCGGCTATGCGATCAGCATCGGCCTTTGGATCGTCGCGCCAAAGCCGGTGCAGTTCTATTACCACTACCTTGTGCCAAGCCTGTTCTTGCTGGCGGCTCTATCGCTTTGCCTCAGCGATATTCGCACCGCCAATCGCGGCTGGATCGCCTACGCGATTCTGGTGGCGAGTGGGGTGCTGTTCGCGTATTTCCTTCCCATTTTGACCGCCGCCCCATTGGATGACCCTGACGCATTCCTGCGCTGGGCGTGGATTCCAGGGTGGCGTTAATACCGCGCGAGGATGTTGCGACCGGGCACGAGGAAATTCCACGCCGCGCCGACGACGATCCCCGATAACGCTGCAATCGGCCACGACATCCCCGCAGCATGGATCAGGACCGCGAAAGTGACATTCGCAGCGATGCCGATTGCTGCACATGCGGCGAAAATTGCGGCATGACCGGCAATTCCGCGCGCCCCGTCCGGCCTTTCGCTGCGGTAGGTCAGTGCGGTAAACACCACGTAATCCGCAGACAGCGCAAAGACGGCTGCTACCAATTGCGCGATGGCAAAATCGAAATGATACGCACCGTACAGCGCAACGACGACCGCCATCGCGATGGTAATGCCCGGCGCGGCGATCACAGCCAGAACGGCCAGTCGCGTTGGGATTGCCCGCCCCGCTTTCCGGTCGAACAGGCCAACCAGAAAATCGAATACAACCCCCTGATCAAGCTTGCTTTCACCCTTACGTCTTTCGCCAAAGCACAGCGGAAATTCCTGAACGCGCATTTGCGGACCGGCGGCGGCGAGAATGTCGAGCGCAATCTTGAACCCGATTCCCGACAGGTGCGGCGCGATGCTGCGCGCCCGCGCCGATGACAGCATGAAATATCCGCTCATCGGGTCGCTTAAACCGCGTCCGATGACCGTCCGCGCCAAGGCATTGCCCCATCCGGACAGGCGTTTGCGACCCGGCGCATTCCACCCCGCCGTGCTGGCCCCGCGCGCAAACCGCGATGCGATGCAGAAATCGGCATCCCCCTGCCGAAGTGTCCGCAGCATGGCGGGCAATAGCGCCGGATCGTGCTGGTGATCGCAATCCATCACCGCGACATGGGGGGCGGCAGCAGCTCCGAACCCCTCGATCACCGCGCTGGAAAGGCCGCGCCGCCCGATCCGCTGGATCACCCGTAAACGGGCATCCTCCCGCGCCAGATCGCGCGCGCGATCCGCAGTCCCGTCGGCACTGTCGTCATCGATGATGATCGCTTCCCACGCGATGCCGGTCAGCGCGTCGTCGATCCGCTCGATCATGGAACCGACATTCTCCGCCTCGTTCAAGGTCGGCAGAATGATGGAAAGTTCGACCCCGGCGGACATGACCGCGCCGCCGCGCCCTAGAGCCGTTCGCGCACCGCCGCGCCGATCTGTCGCGTGGAGGCATCCCCGCCGAGATCCGCGCCGAACACGTTGTCGGACAGCGCCTTCGCGACGGCAGCCTCGATCCGCACCGCCTCCTTCTCGCGGCCAAACGAATGACGCAGCATCATCGCCGCCGACAGCATCGTCGCCATCGGATTCGCCTTTCCCGATCCGGCGATATCGGGCGCGCTGCCATGGATCGGTTCGTACATACCGAAAATGCCATGATCGGTGCGCCGTTCGCCTAGCGAGGCGCTGGGCAACAGGCCGATCGAACCGACCGCCGCGCTGGCGAGGTCGGACAGGATGTCCCCGAACAGGTTGCCCGTCACCATCACCTCGAACCGAGCGGGATCGGCGATCAACTGCATCGCGGCGTTGTCGACATACATATGGTCGATCGTGATGTCGGGATCGGCATCGGCGGCGGCGATCATCGTGTCGCGCCAGACCTGGCTGGTTTCGAGTACGTTCGCCTTGTCGATGCTGGTGACACGTTTGCTTTCCGCACCGTTCGCCCCCCTCGCCGCGTCGAAGGCGATTTGGGCAATGCGGGAAACTTCGCCTTCGGCATAGGACATCATGTCCCAGCCTTCGCGTTCGCCCGATCCGTTTTCGCGTACGCCCTTGTCACCGAAATAGACATCTCCGGTCAGCTCGCGCACGATCAGCAGGTCGATCGCGCGGGCGATTTCCGGTTTGAGCGGCGACAGATGTTCAAGCCCCGGAAAAACCCGCGCCGGTCGCAGATTGGCAAACAGGCCGAGTTCGCGCCTCAAGCCTAGGATCGCCTGTTCCGGTCGCAATGCCCGGTCCAGCGTGTCGTATTGCGGATCGCCCACCGCGCCGAACAGCACCGCATCGGCTTCGCGCGCCATGGTCAGCGTTTCTTCGGGCAACGGTCGTCCATGGCGGGCATAGGCAATACCGCCGACATCCCCCTCAAACAGGACCAGGCGCGGCAGATCGAGCGCCTCCAGCATCAGGACCGCTTCACGCGTCACTTCGGGTCCGATCCCGTCACCGGGGAAAACGGCGATTTTCATGGCATCCTCTCGATCATCGATCATCCGTCATGCGCGACAGCCTTTGGCCCAGCGTGACCCGCGCGGCCATAACATCGCCCCGCCCGTCGGCAAGGAGGTAGTCACGGATCGGCCTGTGCAATCGTCTGAAAGCGGCGAATTGATCGTCGAACGCGGCGTGCAGATCCGGGCGCGGGGCGGTGTTGCCGCCGCCGTACCCCATTTCGCGCAGCAGCATCGACTCATACGCGACCATTGCCGCCAGCCAGCCGCGTGCGGAAGGGGCATGGCACACCGCGTCGAGCAGGCCGCCCAATCCTTCGAACAATGCGGGGTAGGGATTGCGTTCGGGCAGCGCGCTGACGGTCAAGGCGCAGGCCCACTGGATTGCAGCGGCGGATAGCGGCTCGGTCATCCATGGCGCGCGGCTGGTCGTCAATTCGATCCGTGCGAACGGCAACTGGCTGTCGGATTTGGCGCGCAGTTCAAGATCGACGCCGTTGCCGGGAATGACCACCGGGCGCAGCCGCCGCCCGCGTCCCCCGGCGACGTAGCCTGCGACCATTCCGTATTCGCGGGTCAGCAATCGCGCGATCACGCCCGTTTCGCCTTGCGGTCGGGCGGCGATCAGGATGGCAGGCGCGTGGACGTTCATGGGCGGTGGGTCCGTCGGCGCGGCCTTCGCCGTCGCAATCGCCGAACCTGCGCCGGGTCGTTATCGCCGATCCGCGCGGTCAGTCGCTGGCGTGCTTCGCTTCGAGATCGGCGACCCGCTTTTCCAGCGCATCGGCCTGCTCGCGCGCTTTTTGCGCCATCGCCTTGACCGTGTCGAACTCCTCACGAGCGACGAAGTCCATCCCGCCCATCGCTTCGCGCAGGCGTTCGCGTGCATTTTCGCGCGCCTCTCGCGTCATGCCCGCCATCGTTCCGGCGGCGCTGTTGGCGAGTTTGACGAAATCGGCGATGATCGGGTTTTCGCTTTGCATGACGCCTATCTGGCAATGCCGGGCGTCATTGTCCAGACCGCAAGGGTTATAGCGTAACCGTAACGACCGCTCCCTCATCCCCCGCATCGCCGCCACCGGGGTTGAGGACCATGAACTGCCAATTCAACACCGCGGCGAACATCACCCATGCGAGGTATGGCAGCAGCAGGGCCCCCGCAATTTTCCGAATGTTCCAGAACATGACGATTACGACGATCAGGCTGACCACCACGAACACCAGAACGTAAAGCGCGATGCGAATTTCGTGCAGCGCGAAGAACACCGGGGTCCACGCGAGCGTGCCTGCGAAGTGCAAGGCAAACACCGCAAGCGCAGCGACGCGTCCGCGCGCGCCCCACGCGCTCGCCACGTTGGCAAGTGCGAGGCCGATCATCACGAACAGCACGCTCCATGCGATGCCGAACAGCATGGGCGGGGGGAATATGTCCGGTTTGCGCAGGCTTTGAAACCACACGGTATCCGATCCGCCGATTTCACCCGAAACAAAGCCGAGCAGCAGTATCAACGGCACGAAAAACAACGCCCAGCGCACGAAACTGGCGCGCAATTGCGATTTCGACGCGAGAAAGCTCATCGTTTCATCCCCCGGCGCACAAAGACGCTGCGCAGCGCGATCCCGGATCAGCCAATACACTCCGCTCCGCAGCCCGCCAATCGCAAAGCCGGCCGCCATCCCCAGTTCTTGAACGCAGCCGCCGTCCGATCAACGCCGCGCGCTGATGAGGAATTCGATATTGCCCTGTGGTCCGGTGATCGGGCTTTCGACAATGCCTTGCACCGACCAGCCGCCGGTCTCCAGCCAGTCCCGCACTTCGCCCTGCACGCGGCGATGCAATGCGGAATCGCGGACTACGCCACCCTTGCCGACTTCGTTGCGTGCGACCTCGAATTGCGGTTTGATCAGCGCGACCAGCTGGCACCTGTCGCCCGCCAGTTCGAGCGGGCGTTCGAGCACTTTTGGAAGCGAAATGAAGCTCGCATCGCATACCACCCAATCACAGGTTCGATCGATCTGTTCGCGCGTCAGGATCCGGGCGCTGGTCTGTTCGAGCACGGTGACGCGGTCGTCCTGCCGTAATCTCCAGGCCAGCTGGTTCGTGCCGCTATCGACGGCAAAGACGTGGTCCGCCCCGCCCGACAACAGCACATCGGTAAATCCGCCAGTGGACGACCCGACATCGATCGCCACCGCGCCCGCGGGGTCGAGCCCGAACTGCTCGATACCGTGGGCCAGTTTGACGCCGCCCCGGCTGACCCATGGGTGATCGCGCCCTCGCACCTCGATCGCGGCATCGCCCGGCAGTTGCTGGCCGGGCTTTTCCACGCGGTTTTCGCCGGTAAAGACCAGGCCCGCCATGATCAGCGCCTGTGCCCGCGTGCGGCTTTCGACCAGCTCGCGTTCGACGAGCAGGTGATCGGCGCGTTTGCGGGCCGATGTGCCGGACGACGTGCGGCGTGATGATTTTCCGGCATTTGGCATGGACCCTTTCGCCGATAGCGCGCATTGGGAAAGCATGAAAGCGATCTACTTGCATGCCGCCGGGGCAATCACGCTCAGTTTCACCCTTGCCGCCTGTATTCCGGGTTCGACGCCACCGCCTAACTCGTCGCCCGCCTCGCCACCTCCGGCGCAGGATGCGGGCGTTGCCGCTACGCCGACGCCGACCCAGCCGCCTGCCCAAACGCCGGAGCCTCCACCCCCACCTGTCGTGGTCGAGAAGACATACGACAATTACCTCGACGCGCCGCAAACGCCGGGAACGTGGACCTATGTCGAGGAACCGGGCGAGAGCCTTGCCCTGTTCGGCGCGGATCCCGACGCGCCGCTGTTGATTGTGCGCTGTGGCGCGGGGTCAGGCCGGATCGGGATCGGCAGGGTGATCGACGGTTCCACCGCTACGATGCGCCCAATGCAGATCCAGACCGAAACGACGACCCGAATTCTTCAGGCGAACCCGGTACAGAGCCAGATGACGCTGATGGTGGCAGAATTGCCTGCGGGCGACCCCCTGCTCGATGCAATGGCGATCACGAAGGGGCGGTTTGCCCTCGGGCTGGAAGG
>JGI12210J13797_10374304_pt1 | contig 15591 bp, 15 predicted proteins | sample ElkSlonscriptome_3_FD_13797 | JGI IMG/M metagenome (IMG submission 13797)
CTGCCGCCGATCGACCGCGCCCCGGACCTGGACGACATGGACGCAGCGCGCAACAGCTACCTCTCGCGCGATTCGGACTGGATGGACTTCCGGACGATTGTTTCTACCGAGGCTGATCAGGTCGCGGTCGCGCCAGGCTACCTGCAGCGCGAATGGACGGAGGATGGCCGGGCTTATTTCGAATACGAGATGGACGCGCCGATGCAGAATCTGGTGGCCTATCTCTCAGCCCGCTACGAAGTACAGACCGAAACCGTCGACGGCGTGGCGCTCAGCGTCTACTACCATCCCGAGCACGACTGGAACGTCGAGCACATGATGGAAACGATGCGCAAGTCGCTGGACTATTTCCAGGCCAACTTCAGCCCGTACCAGTACCGGCAGATGCGCATCCTCGAATTCCCGGCGTTTCTAGGCAACTTCGCACAGTCGTTCCCCAATACGATTCAATGGTCCGAGGGGCTCGGCTTCATCGCAAAGCTTGATGATCCGAGTGATATCGACTACGTGTTCTACGTCGGCGCGCACGAAATGGCGCACCAGTGGTGGGGTCATCAGGTCTCCAGTGCCGACGTTCAGGGCGGCACTGTGCTGGTCGAAACGCTGGCGCAGTATTCGGCGCTGATGGTGATGGAAGACGAATACGGGCCCGACATGATGCGCAGGTTTCTGGCCTTTGAACTCGATAACTACTTATCTTCTAGGGGCAGCGAATCGCGCGAGGAAATGCCGCTGATTCGGGTCGAAAACCAGGGCTATATTCACTACCGAAAAGGCTCGCTGGTGATGTACGCGCTCAAGGATTATCTCGGCGAGGCGCGAATCAACGAAGCGCTTTCGAAACTCATCGACGAGGTCGCCTACCAGTATGACCCGTACCCGCGAAGCGTCGATCTGATTCGCCACCTTAAGGCGGTGGCTGAGACCGACGACGAGCTCAAGCTGATCGAGGACTTGTTCGAGCGTATCACCCTGTGGGACCTCGCCACAGAGGATGCATCGTTCGCCGAAAACGATGATGGAAGTTTTACCGTGACTGTAGAAGTCAAGGCTTCAAAACTTGAAGCCGACGGCCTGGGCCGCGAGCGCGAAGTCGAACTCGATATGCCGATCGACATTGGCGTATTCACGATGCGGCCGGACGATGATGAATTTTCATCGGATGCCGTACTGCATCTCCAAAAGCATCGGATTACCAGCGGGGAGAACAGTTTTGAGTTTACGGTCGACCAGCGACCGGCTGCGGTCGGTGTTGATCCCTACCACAAGCTGATAGACCGCAAGTCTGACGACAACTTGAAGTCGCTGTGATCTGGAGCACCCGGCCTAATTGCTGGTTTTCGCATTGATCATTCCGGATAACGCCGCGCCGGGCGTGGCGTTATCCGGAATTCAGCACGGTATGAATACCGATTCCCAGTATTTCAGAGCGACAAGACATCGCGCGACGGGCCTGCACCGACGCGCTCATGGCTCTCCTGAGTAGGGCTACACCATTTGGCCGGGAAAGCGTCGCATCGAATCAGGCGGGCTTGGGTGCGTAAGCGCTGCACCAGCCGTCGGCGTTGACCAGCCTGCCCTGGAAGAGCGTACAAGGCCCCCACTGCTCGCCTTCGCCACCCTGGTAAAGCGCGCAATTGCGGCAGAGGTTATTGGATGCACCGGCGGCCGCGCGTTGCGGATACTTTTCCAGATCAACGTTCGCCGCATCATGCTTGTAGCCCAACGCCTTTGCGGTGGGGTCGTCCAGGCTCAGTTTTTGCGCCTGTTCATTCGCCGGACCGGTTGTGGTTTCAGGCGCATTTTCGGTAGCTTGCTCGACGGGTTCCGGCGCCGGCTCGTCTGCGCGCTGCGCTACATCCTGCTGCGTTGTTTCTGTCGCGGCGGTCGAATCTTGCCGCGCGGGCCGCTCAGGCTCGGGGGCTCTCGCATTGCTCGCCGGCGCTGCCGGCTGATCGTCGGAGCAACCGACAATCAACGAGACTGGCAACAACGCTGCTGCCGTGCCGAACAGGTGCAACAATCGACGACGCTGGCTTCGCGTTGTCTGCTCGACGCTATCAGACTTGTCACTCATACGGGCTCCTTTGGCTGATGCCGAAAATATCTCTCATTGTTTATGCAATGAAACCGGAGCGCTCCAACCCGGTTACGGTCTGCCGATGACGCGGTAAATTCCAGGCAATCCGGCAACCAGGTCGGCGCTGCGGTTTCCAGCGCTTGTAGTCCAGCCGGGTAATGATGTTCGGGCCGGTTGCAGAGAATACATCGGCCCGGGTTTCAAAGCAATTATTGACATGGCATCAACATACCGGTATTCGATGCACGCCAAACGAAGAAGCCCGGCACGCGGCCGGGCTTAGAGCAAGATAGTCACGAATGGCTCGGCCGGGTGTCGGCCGCGAGACACTGTCAGAGATAAAGCGTCCGAGTGCTGCCGTCAACCTTCACCGGTTTCGGCTGCCCGCTGTAGGGGCAAGCGCCGTCGCGCGAGGAACTCGCGGCTTTACGGTCCCGGTGAATCACGTCGAAGATTTCGGCACGTAGCGCCAGCTGCAGTTGCCGGGCCTGTAGCATCGTTTCCGGCGCATGGCCGTTCTCTCCAACACTCCAGTCGAGCTCCGCCAATGCGGCACGGTACGCGCTGTGGAGTGCGCTGATCTGCTCGCGTTGCTCCGACTTGATCGAATCCTCCGAGCCATCGGAATTCGACCAGCCCGGCATCGCCAAAGTCGGACTTACCGTGACCAGCGCCAACGCGCCTAGCGAAAGTGCAAATACGCCAGCTTCAATGTACTTGATCCTTTTCATCGCAACGCTCCGGTTGATTTGAATCCTAAAATAGTCACCGGGCGTGATGACCTTGTCAGCGCGTGGCCACGTTGGTTGTTTCGATCACGCGTACGTAGTCGGCGAAGATGCGGTCGATATTGGCTTGTTCGGTCGGCGTTCTTTCGCGGACCTGGTCGGCAAGCTCGAACAGGCCTTCGATTACCGGCAGGCCGTCGACACCCGTGGCGAGGATCACGCCGCCTTTCCGGAGAAACCGGGCTCAAGTCTGGCGACCCCGTGCCCGGGAGTCGGCGGTTTCGTCTCGGTATTGGTAGGGCCTGAGTAAAATTGAAGGTCGAAGTGCGCTTGACTCATCGACAACAGATACGACTGATACGCACTAGCGTTCAGGTTGACGAATTTGCCTGAGAATCGAACCTGCACAAGGCAATCCTCAGCATTTCCAGCCCGACATCCGAATTTGACCAAGATCAGGCGTCTGCAGCCGTCAGCTTTGTATGATCAGATCATGGGCGCAGCCGAAGCGCAGAGTGGAACAAGCATTCGCTCACGGATAACTTGGGCGACCCAGGGTTTTTTCGTGCTGTTTGTGCTCTGGCTGGTGTTCGACGGTCTCGATGGGTGGCCGGTTGGATTGTTTGCGGCCATGGTGGGCGGGGCCCTGGCGGCCTGGCTGGCCGAGGGACGACCGTTCTGGTGGAATCCGCTTCGGCTGGTCGAATTCGCCGGATTCTTCATTTTTGAATCATTCCGCGGCGGCATCGACGTCGCCTGGCGCTCGCTTGATCCGCGCCTGCCCGTGATGCCGCGCTTTTTCGAGTACGACATCGCGCTGCCGGAAGGCCAGCCCAGCACGCTGCTGATCAGCACCATCAGCCTGCTGCCGGGAACCCTGAGCGCCGAATTACTGCGCGATAAGAACGTGCTGGTTGTCCACAGCCTTTCGCCGGGCGGCGAGCGTTCGGTGAGCCGTCTTGAAGATCGCATCGCGCGTCTGTTTTCCCTTGCGCCGCGCGGCGCAGGAGGCGGATCATGACCGCTGCCGTGCTTCCGTGGGCCATCGTCTTCCTGATGCTCAACCTCGGGGCGGGGCTCTGGCGTGCGTGGAAAGGGCCAACCGACGGCGATCGCCTGCTGACCACGCTGTTGTTCGCCACCACCTGCGTGGCGCTGCTGCTGATGATGTCCGAATGGCTGGGAATGCCGGCGATCCGCACGGTCGCGCTGATGCTGGTGCTGTTGGCCACCATCATTTCGCTGGCGTTCTTCGGCATGCCCGAGCGGTCGCGGCAACCGGATCAGGACGGTTCTACGGGGGCGGCGAATGATTGATCTCGTTGCGCTGATCGTCCTCCTCGTCGGCTGTTTCTTCATGTTCGCCGGGACCGTCGGCATGCTGCGGCTGCCGGACGTCTATTGTCGTCTGCATGCCATGACCAAGGCCGACAACCTCGGCCTGCTACTGATCTGCATGTCGCTGGCGCTGCTCGATGGCCACCTCAGAACCGCGTTGCTGCTGTTGCTGATCTGGCTGTTGGCGCTGCTGGCGTCGACAGTTTCGGCCCACCTGATTGCGCGCCATTCCCGCGCGCGCCTGCCCCCGACCGGCAAAGGTCCGGTCGATTATGATTCAGCGGAGAGTCGGCAATGACCGCGGCGTTGGTCGTCGACATCCTCCTTGGCCTGATCCTGGTCGGCCTGGCCGCGCAGGTCGCGATCGGCAAGCACCTGTTCCGGGCGATCGTGTTCTACGTCGCCTTCGGCCTCGCCATGGCGCTGATCTGGGCCCGGTTGGGTGCGCCTGACCTGGCGCTTGCCGACGCGGCAATCGGCGCCGGTCTGACCGGTGCGCTGATGATGGTGGCGTTTCGCCGGCTGGTTGAAATCGATCCCAAGCAGTCGCAGGCCCAGCCCCGGGCCACCCGAGGCTCTGCGCTGGCCGTGGTGATCGCCGTGCTGGCGGCCGCGATGGTGGCGACCATAGGACTGACCGCACTGTCGCTAGAGCGGCAGCCGGGCGAAGCAGGCCTGCAGGTGCTGGCGACGCTGCCAGAGACAGGTCTGCGCAATCCGATCACCGGTGTGCTGCTGGCGTTTCGCGGCTTCGACACGCTGATCGAGATGGTGGTACTGCTCACGGCATTCGTCGGCTCGCGCGTGATTACCACTCGAACCCGTCTGTCGGTCACCACGATCTCCGGTTTTGAACTGCCGCTGGTGCGAACCCTGGTCGCGGTCATCCTGCCGCTGGCGGTGCTGATCGGCATGCACCTGCTGTGGATCGGATCCGATCAGCCCGGCGGCGCGTTTCAGGCCGGGTCGGTGCTGGCCGGCTCGGGCGTGCTGCTGCTGCTGACCGGCACGCTGCTGCCGGCGTCGCGTTCGCGCGCGCTGGTCCGGCTCGCATTGGTCGCAGGCGTGGCCGCCCTGTGCCTGCTGGTGTTGGCGCCGTTGCTGCAGGGCGATGCGCCGATGGCCTACCTCGGGCGCGGTTCGCTGCTGTTCGCCGAGACCGCCATGATGGTGTCGATCGCGGTGACGCTGACGCTATTGTTCGCCGGCAGCCCCTCCCTCCAGGCGGGGCGCTCATGACCAGCACCGTTTTCGTGCTGGTGGCGGCCGCGATCTTCGGCCTTGGCGTGCATGGCCTGTTGGTCTCGGCTCACATCATGCGCAAGCTGCTGGCGCTGAACCTGATGCTGAGCGCGCTGTTTCTGTTGCTCATAGTGGTCCCGGCAACCCTCGATGGCCGTCCCGATCCGGTCCCGCAGGCGCTGGTACTGACCGGCATCGTGATCGCCGTTTCCACCACGGCCTTTGCCCTGGCGTTGATGGTGCGGCTGTTCGGCAAGCAGGGGCACGCCACCATCCTTCCGGATATCGACGCGAGCCTGCTGGGTCGGCGGCACGATAGTCATGACAATCGTCATAACAATCGTCATAACAATCGTCACGACAGTCGTCGTAACAGCCGGCGATCGCCGGAGACCGATGGCGAGCAGGGCCCGTGAAGTCGTACGACACGCTGTTGCTTGCGCTGGTCTTCATCCCGCTGGGCACCGCTCTGGTCGCAGTCATGCTGCCGCCTGCGCATCGCCGCTGGGCAGTGTTGCTGGGCGGCCTGGGCTGGTCGTGCGTGCTGATTCCGCTGAGCGCGGCGGTGGCCCGCGAGCAGACCCTGACCCTGGTGTTCGGCGGCTGGAGCCCGCCGCTGGGCATCGGCTGGCGGCTCGATGCACTCGGTCTGATCGTGCTGTGGGTGCACGCGCTGGTCGGCATCGCGGCGTTGCCGGGCGCCTGGCAGCGTTTCAAGCCCGAGCGGCCCGAATCGGGTCCGTTCTGGTCGCTTTGGCTGATCCTGGCAACCGGCGTCAATCTGGCAATCCTGGCTGCCGACCTGTTCAACCTGTACGTGGCGCTGGAGCTCACCACGCTGGCGGCGGTGGCGCTGATTGCTACCGACGACGGCATCGCCGCGCTGGCCGCGGCGATGCGCTACCTGCTGCTGGCCGTGTTCGGGTCGCTGATGTATGTGCTTGGCGTCGGGCTTGTATATGCCCAGACCGGCAGCCTGGCGATGCACCAGCCGGGTCTGGTTGAGCTCAATAACGTGGCATTGGTGCTTATGCTGACCGGGCTGATGGTCAAGGCCGCGATCTTTCCGTTGCACGTGTGGCTGCCGCACGCCTACAGCAATGCGCCGGGCCCGGTAGCGGCGATCATGTCGGCGGTGGTCGGCAAGGTCGCGCTGGTCGCGCTGTGGCGGGTCTGGTTCGAGACCGCTGCTGATCCGCCGGCGCTGTTGAGCAATCTGCTCGGGCTGATCGGCGCCGCCGCGATCGTCTACGGCGCGCTGGCCGCTTATCTCCAGCCGCGTCTGAAGATGGTGATCGCCTACTCCAGCATCAGCCAGTTCGGTTTTCTGCTTTTGCTGTTGCCGCTGGCCTGTCAGCAGGCTTTCCAGGGGGCAGGCTTTCACCTGCTGGCGCATGGACTGGCCAAGGCTTCGATGTTCCTGGCCGCGGCGAATATCGTCACCGTGCTGGGCTCCGACAGCATTCGTCACCTGCCGGGCCTGGATAAGCGGATGCCGCTGGAGGCCTTCACGCTTGCGCTTGCAGGCGTGACGCTGATCGGTCTGCCGCCCAGCGGCGGATTCACCGGCAAGTGGATGCTGCTCTCGGCCGCCTGGCAAGTGCAGGGCTGGTTCTGGATGGTATTGATCATGCTCAGCGGCCTGATGAGCGCGGCCTACGTGTTCCGCGTCCTCGCGCTGACCTGCTTCCACCCGGCGCGCCGGGCCGTGCACCACCTGCATGCAAAACCACCAAAGATCACCAGCCTGGCCGCGTTGCTGCTGGCGTTGCTCGCGGTGGTCATCGGGCTGTTTCCGCACCCGGTGCTGGATCTTCTGGGTAGCGGCGTTCCGGGAGCCGGGCCGTGATCGCGCCGTGGATAACCCAGTTCCTGCCGCCGGCCGTGGTGCTGGTATCCACGCTGGCGGCGATCGTGATTTTCGTCGCCGGCGAGGCGCGGCAGCGGCTGCGAATCTGGGTCAACCTTATCGCCGCCATGCTCAAGCTCGTCCTGGTTGTCTGGATCGGCCTGGAGGTGTTTTCGGGAAACCAGTTCCTGTTTCGCTTTGAGCTGCTGCCCGGGCTGGAGCTGATCCTGCAAGCCGACGCGCTGAGCATCCTGTTCGCCAGCCTGTCGGCGGTGCTTTGGCTGGTGACCACGGTTTACGCGATCGCCTACCTGGAGCACTCGCCTAACCGCGCCCGGTTCTTCGGCTTTTTCAGTCTGTGCGTCAGCGCCACCATGGGCATCGCGATGGCCGGCAACCTGCTGACGCTGTTCATCTTCTATGAACTGCTGACGCTGACCACCTGGCCGCTGGTGGTGCACAACGGAACGCCCGAAGCGCTGGCGGCGGGCCGCAGCTATCTTCGGTATACGCTGACCGGCGGGGTGGTGCTGCTGACCGCGCTGTCGTGGCTGTACGGGTTGGCGGGCAATGCGATTTTCACGCCGGGCGGTTTCCTGGCGCCGCTGGCCGGCGAGCACGGGGCCGAACTCAGGCTGATCTTCGTGCTTCTGATCGGCGGCTTCGGGGTCAAGGCGGGCCTGGTTCCGCTGCACGGATGGCTGCCCAAGGCGATGGTCGCGCCGGCCCCGGTCAGCGCCCTCCTGCACGCGGTGGCGGTGGTCAAGGCCGGCGCATTCGGCATCATCAGAACCGTCGAGGACGTCTACGGGCTTGAGCTGGTCGCCCAACTCGGTATGCGGTTGCCGTTGATCGCGGTCGCCGGCTGGACCATCATCATCGGCTCGCTGCTGGCGCTTCGCGAGCACCATCTCAAGCGTCGGCTGGCATACTCGACCGTCAGCCAGGTGTCCTACATCGTGCTGGGCATCGCGGTCGGCGGTCTGCTGGCGACTTCGGGGGGCATGGTGCACCTGGTCCACCAGGGCCTGATGAAGATTACGCTGTTCTTCTGTGCCGGAATCTTCGGCCTGTTGCTCGGGGTGTCGCGAATCGACCAGCTCGACGGGCTCGGCCGGCGCCTGCCCTGGGTCAGCGTGGCGTTTACGGTGGCGGCATTAGGCATGATCGGATTGCCGCCCGTTGTCGGGTTTATCAGCAAGTGGTATCTGGCCTCCGGTGCGCTGGCCGTCGGCATGCCTCTGGTGCTGGTCGTGGTGATCACCAGCGCGCTGCTCAACGCCGCGTATTTCCTGCCACTGATAGGGCGGCTCTGGCTGAGTGCGCCGGGGGATGTCGTCGATGTGTCGATCGATATCGGGCGGCTGCCGCGCCTGGCCCTGATCTGCTCAGCGCTGGCGACCGCGCTGATGACGATCGCGCTCGGCGTGATGGCGGCGCATCCGCTCAGCCCCCTGAGCTGGGTGATCAAGATTGCTGAAGGCTACTCACCATGACCGCGCTGCCGTTAAACCTGCTGCCGGTGCTGGCGCCGCTGATCGCTGCCGTAATGCTGGCGTTTCGCGGTCGGCCGCGTGCGCTGGCAATTTCAGCTGCGCCCTGGATGCCGCTGTTGCTGGCAATGCCGCTGCTGTTCGGCGCACCGGCCGAGTTGCCCTTTGTTCTGCTCGGTCTGCAGTTCGGCGTGGATGCGGTTGCCGCGCCGCTGATTGTGCTGTGCGGCTTGGCGTGGGGACTGGCGGGCTGGTTCGCGAGCAGCCGAATCCATCGAGACCGTATCCTTTTCTGGAGCGGCTGGCTGGTCAGCCTGGCCGGCATCGCGCTGGCCCTTCTGGCGCAGGACCTGGCAGGCTTCTATGCCGGGTATGCGACATTGAGTCTCGCTTCCTGGCTGCTGATCGTCCATGCGCGCTCCGACGAGGCCTGGCGCGCAGGGCGGGTATACCTGGTGCTGGCCCTGCTCGGCGAGATGGCGGCGTTTGCCGGGGTCGCAGCAATCGCGTCCCAGGCCGGCAACGTGGCGCTGGCCGAACTGGCCTCGGCGACGAGTCTCGATCCCGGCTGGCGCTGGCTGATTCTCGCCGGGTTTGCTGTGAAGATGGGCATCGTGCCGCTTCACCTGTGGCTGCCGCTGGCCCACCCGGTCGCGCCTGTTCCCGCAAGCGCGATACTCTCCGGCGTAATCGTCAAAGCCGGTCTGCTCGGATGGCTGCGGCTGGTGCCGCCGGGCAGCGAGGGCGCCGATGCGGTCGCCCCGTCGCTGCTGGTGCTGGGTTTCTTCACCGCGTTCGCCGGCGTGGTGATCGGCCTGACGCAGCGGCGCATGAAAGTGGTGCTGGCCTATTCGACCATCAGCCAGATGGGCCTGGTGCTGGTCGCCTACGCCTCGATGCTGATGGCACCGGACGCGGCAAACATACTACTGCCCTGGCTGGGCGTGATGGTGCTGCATCACGGTCTGAACAAGGCCTCGCTTTTCCTGGCCTGCGGCTGCGCGCCGGGGCGCAGCCTGCTGCGGGGTCTGCTGGTTGCGCTCCCGGCGCTGGCGATCTCGGCCGCACCGCTGACCACCGGTATGCTGGCCAAGACCGGCCTGAAAGCCGCTTTTCACGAGGCGCGTCTCGCCGACGGCTGGACGCTGATTCTGAGTCTGACCTCAACCGCCACGGCCCTGCTGCTGTGGCATTTCTGGCACCTGGTTCGGCGCGAGCGCGGCTACAAGACTGCGCACCCGGCCTGGGTCGCCATGACGCTGGCCGGGCTGGTCGTGCCCTGGGCCTGGGCGCTGTTTCACGGACTGGATCCACACCTGCTGTCCGGCCTATGGCCGTCGCTGTGGCCGCTGTTACTCGCTGTGGTGCTTGCTTTTGCAACCGTCGGGCTCAAGACCGTCTTTGCGCCGCGCGCGTCAATCAGCGTGCCTGCCGGTGATCTGATCGTCTGGCTGGAACGGCTGATCGGCCAGGCCGGGAATGTACTGGCACGACTGGCCGAAGCGAGCATGAGACCCCTTCCCAACCTATACCCGGTTCACGTGCGGATGACTCGAACCCTGTTGTGGACCGAGCGCAAGATCACCTCGCTGCCGGTGGCCGGTTTCCTGATCCTCGCGCTCGGCGGGCTGCTATGGCTGGTCAGCGCTCGTTAAGGCCCCCTGAATAACTCTGCCCGGGCGCGACGGTGTCTTTGCGGGATCAGCCGGCGCGGCATCGGCGTTAGAATCCGCTAAGTAACTTGGCGGGCGTCGGGTGTTTTTCGTTCCCGGAATCGCTCCGCCGCTTCCGGCTGTTTCGGGGTATCAAAAAAATAAAGGACTGAAGATCATGCGTATCGGCGTACCGAAGGAAATCAAGAACCACGAGTACCGCATCGGCCTGACGCCTGCCGGCGTGCGCGAACTGGCCGGCCACGGCCACAAGGTGATGGTGCAGCGCGAAGGCGGCAAGGCCATCGGATTGACCGACGATCTCTACGAGCGTGCCGGCGGCACCATTGTCGAGACGGCCGAGGAAATCTTCGCGGCCGCCGACATGATCATCAAGGTCAAGGAACCGCAGCCCAACGAATGCGAAATGCTGCGCGAGGGCCAGATTCTTTACACCTATCTGCACCTGGCGCCTGACCCGAAGCAGACCAAAGGCCTTGTTGATTCGGGCTGTACCGCAATTGCATACGAGACAGTCACCGACCGATCCGGCGGCCTGCCGCTGCTGGCACCGATGTCCGAGGTCGCCGGACGGATGTCGATCCAAGCCGGCGCGCACGCGCTGGAACGTGCCCAGGGCGGTTCCGGCGTACTGCTGGGCGGCGTGCCCGGGGTGCGCCCGGCCGAGGTGATGATTCTAGGCGGTGGCGTAGTGGGCCTGAACGCCGCGCGCATGGCCATGGGTATGGGGGCCGACGTGACGATCTTCGACCGCTCGCTGCCGCGGCTGAAATACATTGACGAGCTGTACGGCGACCGCTTGAACACGCTCTATTCCACCGTCGAAGCGATCGAGGAGCACCTGTCGACGGTCGACCTCCTGATCGGCGCGGTGCTCATTCCCGGGGCGGCGGCACCGAAGCTGGTGCGGCGCGAGCAGCTGTCGATCATGGAGCCGGGCTCGGTGCTGGTCGATGTGGCAATCGACCAGGGCGGATGCTTCGAGACCTCGCACGCCACGACCCACCAGGAGCCGACCTACGAGGTCGATGGCATCATCCACTACTGCGTCGCCAACATGCCCGGTGCGGTCGCGCGCACATCGACCTTCGCGCTGACCAATGCGACGCTGGCTTATGCGGTGCAGCTCGCCAACAAGGGCGCGAAGAAAGCGATGCTGGACGACGAGCACCTGCTGGCCGGGCTCAACGTGCACAAAGGCCGTATCACGTACAAGGCGGTGGCGCACGATCTGGGCCAGGAGTACGTGCCGGCCGCCGAGGCGCTGGCGCGGGACTGAAGAGGCTCGAGTGCGAGAGTCTATCGCGGAGGCGTACGACTGTCGCGCGGTACCATGCCGGTGCGCATCAACTCGATACCGTTTCCAATGACCTCGGCCCAGATGGCCTGGGTCTCATCGTCGAATTCAGGATCGCACTCGGCCGCCGTTTTCAACAGCGAACCTTTCCAGAGCTCGAAATGCGCCGGATCCAGCTTGAACCGGCGATGGGTCTTGCCGAGGAACCGAAGGTAGTCATCTGCGCCCGGAGAGTCGTCCACGGCCAGGGTCATAACGTGCAGCGATGATTTCAGCTTGCGCTTGAGCCGGGCCATGTCGGTGCCTTCGAAGACCTGCTGAATCTTCGGCGAGATGGCCATGAAAGAATCGTAGAAGCGTTCCAGAAACTCGGGCTCGGCGGTCGCCCGATCCAGGCTTCGGTGGAATTCCGCCAGTCGTGCCGCCCGGTCCATTGCTTACGACCAGAGGCGCGAGAACCAGGCACGCTTGCCACTCTTCGCTTTCATGCCGTGGGACAGGAAGTGTTCGGAATATTCCTTGTCGGAGTCCATGATGTGCTGGGTCAGCCACATCTTCAGGAAGTGCAGCAGCTTGAAGCTGACCTTGCGCTGATTATCAATAACTTCGCGGCGCATCGACAAAACCTCTTCGACCAGCTCCTCGTGCTCGGCCTTGTGGTTCTCGTAGTCGGGATACTCGAAAATGCGCATGAGCGCTTCTTCAACGGCGAAGTGGATGCGCGTGTAGTCCACCAGCCGATCGAGGATGGCCAGACACGCCTCGTTGCCGTGGCGCTCCTTGATGGCCTGGTTCAGGTCGTTGAGCAGCCCGACCAGCACTTTGTGCTGCTCATCGATTTCGTCGATCCCCACGCTGAGACTGTCGTCCCAGGCAATCAATTCGCTCATTGCTGTTCTCCCGTTTTCTCCGCGTCGTCGAATGCACCCGGTGTTTAAACTTTGCACACTGGCGCTGACCCGATCATTGTCGTGCAGGCCGCCCCTGCAAATTTGGCCTGGGTCAACTCACTGCGGAACGGCGGTCAAGATATTGGGCAGGGTGCGCCAAGTTCGGCACAGTTTCCGATAGGGTCGTCCGGTGAAACCCATCTACGCTCTCAGTGAAGCAGGGCCGCACGGTGACGGCGTGCTAAATTCAGCCAGAGGGAGCAAACAAGTCCGAATTGGAATACACGGTGTTTCGCGCCACTTCACTGCTAAAGTCCCTGCTTCTCCAACCGAATTAACCCCGGGCCGGATCCGCCGGCAAATCATCGATACGCGTTGATCAGCGAGTCTCCGCAATCCGATCAGTTCTCGGGACCCGGCTGGCCGGCAATCCCGGCTTCAAAGCCGTCGCGCCGCAGGACATCGAGATCCACCCGATAGACGTCGCGGACAGCATTGTTCATGCCCGATACAAGGTTCCCTGCGCTGCTGACCAGATAGGCATGGCGTCCGCCGGCGTCGATCGCATACGGAATCAGATCCGCGTTTGGCGGAAGGCCATCGACGGTTTGCGGGCTGATCCGCTGCGTCCGCCCATCGAATCGAAAACGAACATAAATCGGCGAGTCGGCCAAAGCACCGCCCCGCCCGGAGTCATCCCCCAAAGAGCGATCCTGATCAGAAATCTGGAAAAGCAAGGCACTCGCATCGCTCGCGATTGGTGCTCCTGCGTCCGCCGAAAGCGGCTCTCCGTCCGAGTCCAGGCTGACCAGCTGCGTAGTGCCGGTTTGTCTATCGTGCAGGAAAAGCGCTGAAGTCTTCGAATCCGGGAACGTCGGGAATGCAGGATCCAGCGCAGCAGTCGACGCGAACGCGATCCAGCGCCCATTTTCGGTGATGCGAGGTTCCTCGCTGCAGCCATCGCCCGCCGTGCCATCCGGGTGACTGCTGATCAGCTCGGTGGTGGCAAGCTCGAGATCACGCAGCCAGATCTGACACGAAAACTGCGGCAGGCTGCCGCCGTCCGAGAAGTTTCCTTTGGATTCGAACACCACGAAGCGTCCACTGCCGCTGATATCCGGGCTTACACTCTGTTCCGTGCTTTGTATTCCGAGCGTGCTGACGCTGGCGCGCTCGGTCTGACGACTGGCCAGTCGGTGGACAAAGATATCCCGCTCGTCGTTGGTGTCGTCGATAACCAGATTGTCGGCTTTGGACCGGAATACCACGGTGCTTCCGTCGGATGAGATCGTTGGGTAGTCACTTGAATCATTCGCCTCGCCGCCGTCGGTTGCGATACTGACGCGCAGCGTCTGGCCCAGTCCTAAGTCGCGTACGAAGATATCGGGCCAACCGTTCGTGTCGTCACTGACGAGCGTCTCGGCAGCGCTGCGAAACGCGATTCGGCTGCCCTGAGCGCTGATCGAAGGAACGCTGCCCTCTTCAGGCACCTCGTCGAGATCCAGCGATGCGATATCGATGGCACCGGTCTCCTGATCCAATCGAACAACCTGGCCTATTGCAGGCGACGCGCCGACTATATTTCCAGCCTCGGTGGTAAACGCAAGATACCGGCCGTCGGCCGAAAGCGCCGGCTCATCGCTTTCGTCATCGCCGATGATGGTCTGCAGGGCGGGCACTGTGCTGCTGGCGATCATGCTCGTTGCCGGGACCAGCGATTGCCGGGTCATGCTGGCGATTTCGAATCGCTGGAGTACGATCTGCCGATAGTCGATGTGTTGCGGAATCAGCGGGTGCGATGCTGTGCTGAACGCGAGCGTCACGCTGCCGCCGTTGTTGCCGATGCATGATCCGAGCGGGGTGTCGCCATCAGTCTCGATATGCATCAAATGGTCCTCAAGCCGATCGTACAAATAGATCTGATCCCCTATGGCTGGTGTTCCGGCAACCAGATTTTCGGCCCGGGAATTGAAAGCGACAAACCGCCCGTCCGGAGAAATTCTTGGAGAACTGGAAGACGAGTCTCCACCGACGCCGGATGCGTCTTCGCTGATGCGTTTGATCGCGCCGGTTTCGCGGTTATAAAGGAATACGTCACGCTCGGAGTTGGTGTCGTCCAGGATCAGGTTCGAAGCGAATGAATCGAACGCGATCCATTGGCCATCGGCACTGATGGTTCCGGTGGTTGACTCGGAATTCGGCTCCGAATTGCCCATTCCCATAATCCGGGAAAGACTGTCCTGAACACGGTCGTAGACAAACACATCGCGCTGACCGTTGGTGTCATCCGGAACGAGGTTGGTCGCCGTGGAGTAGAAAATCACGTAATCACCTGACGCTGAGATTTCCGGTCCGAAAGCGCTTTCTTCCGCAGGCGTGCCGTCTGCCGCCTTGCTGATGAGCGTTGTTTGACCGAGCGCAATATCGCGCAGCCAGAGCTGGTCGTCGCTTCGAAGTACCACGAAATCCCCTTCACCTGATATCGCCCCATCCCTGACTGTCGGCATTGTCGAGCCATCGTCCATCAGGCTGACGATTTCGAAACTGCCGCTTAGCGTGTCATACCGATAGGCCTGGTTTAATCCGCCCCCATCCGGCAAGTTGGACGCTGATGAGGTGAAAATAACGTATCTACCGCTGGCGCTGATCGCGGCGTTGCTGCTTGAATCGTCGAGCTGTTCACCGGCAGCATTTGCGGTGACGGGGCTCAGGGAACGGTCGGCAGGCTCAAAAATGAACACATCTTTTTCGTCGTTGACATCGACTGAAAAAAGATTGAACGCGCGGCTTTCAAAAACAAGCCGGGATCCATCTGCCGACAGACTGCAGCCGATGTCCGATTCCTGGTTGCCTACGCCACCGTAGAAATTGGGGTCGCCGGATTTCGATAGGAGCTCGAAGGGTTGCGCGTGCAATGTGCAAGCGGCAAACGTCATTGATACGGCGATAAAAATCGATTTGATAAGTGATTTCATGTTGCGAATCTCCTTTGAATTCAGCG
>JGI12210J13797_10031194_pt1 | contig 15580 bp, 15 predicted proteins | sample ElkSlonscriptome_3_FD_13797 | JGI IMG/M metagenome (IMG submission 13797)
CTCGCCGAGAGCGCTGGTCTGCATCCAAGAGCGCCTATCCGCCGGTCTCGAACCCGGGGTAGAGGGTCATGCCGCCGTCGACGAAAAGCGTGATTCCTTGGACGTAATCCGATTCATCCGAAGCGAGCCAGACCGCGGCCCGCCCGATTTCGACCGGTTCGCCGATGCGTTTATTTGGAATCAGACGCATGAGATCATTGTAAGCTTCCGGGGTGCTCCAGGCGTCGTGATTGATCGGGGTGCGAATCGCACCGGGCGCGATGCTGTTGACCCGGATCCGTTCCGCGGCTACTTCTTGCGCCAGACTTTTCATCATCAACATGATGCCCCCTTTGGAGGCAGCGTAATTGACATGACCGGCCCACGGAATGACTTCGTGCACCGAACTCATGCAGATGATTTTTCCAGCCGCGCAGGATACTTCCTTGCGAATGCCTTGTTTCTTGAATTGCCGAACCGCCTCGCGCGCGCAGAGAAATTGACCGGTCAAGTTGACCCCGATCACGGCGTTCCATTGATCGATGGTCATTTCGTGAAACGCGGCATCTTTTTGAATGCCGGCGTTGTTGACCAGGATGTCGAGCGCTCCGAATTGTTCGAGACAGATCCCGAACATATCGGTCACGTCGGCTTCTTTGGCGACGTTGGCTTGGACCGCGATCGCTTTTGAACCGCATTTTTCGATCTCCTGCACCACCTCGTTCGCTTCGTCTTCGCCGCTATGATAGTTGACGATCACATCAGCCCCGGCGTGACCGAGGGCGATGGCAACGGCTCGTCCAATGCCGGAACTGGCGCCGGTGACAATGGCTTTCTGCCCGTCCAGAAGCTTCAGGATCGGACATTGCGGGGCTTCATGTTGCGGATGATCAGGCATGGCAAAAGCAAACCGTGTCGCTCGCCAAAAACCAAACAAAAAGGGATGGAAATCCTGTCACTCAGGCGATTTCCCGAGGCGGCGCATGAGATTCTTGCGCAGGAGGGGCGGGAGCCGTTGCCAATCTTCGATGGTATCCAGATCGTCCAGCATCGCGAGTTCGTGCCATTGCAAGCCAGCGTCGCGGGCTTGCTGATAAGTAATGAAGCGCGTGCGGTTCGTGCTCCACGGCACGTTTTGGAATAAGGCGGGGTGGGGTTGGCGAGCGGCAATCAGATAATAACCGCCGTCACGGGCGGGGCCGAGGACGAAGTCGTTTTGGGCCAAGTAAACGAAGGCGAGTTCGAGTTCGCGCACGGTCATGGTGGGGCAATCCGCTCCAATCGCCGCGACGGACTGAGGGGCGTTGCTGGAGAAAACGGCTGAGAGGCGCACGCCCAAATCGCCTTCCGGTTGGAGATGGAACGTGAGGTTGGGATGTTTCGGCTGAAGCCATTCCGTCATGGCGGCGGCCTGTTCCTTGGGGCTGAGCCAGATTTGTAATTCGAATTCGGGCGGGACAAGCGCGATGGTTTGTTCGACCAGCGCGCGTTGGACAGCCGCGGCGGTTTCCATACCGATGGAAGCGCCGAGGCGAGTCTTCACGTGTCCTGGTTCCGGCCATTTAGCGAGGAGTGCCACGATTTTTCGATCAGGATCGGAGTTCTGCATTGAAAGCGTAGAGGATGTGACTAGTCTGGATGACATGTATCGCGTTCAAGAAAACTGGTTTCATACGGTTTATAAAACCTGTGCGGCCTATCTTTACCTTGGCCTGGCGATTCTCTTATTTCTTCTCTTGTTATCGTATAACCCGGTCGATCTGCCGGACTGGGTCTTTTTCAGTCCGCGTTCTGGGCAGAGCGGTCCGGCTATGAGCTTGGGCGGCGCTTTCGGGGCGACCATTGCCGGCTGTATTTATTTTCTCCTCGGCGCGGCGGCTTTTTTGATTCCGTCGGTGTTGTTGGGGTTCGGGTTGGCGAAGATGGCGGCGCCGGGTTTTCAGGTTGGCACCAAATTTGGGTGGTTAATGCTTTGTCTGGTGGCTTCCACTTGCTTGTTGCATCTGCAAGGCAACTTGCTTTCGCATTGGAAAGAAGAGTTTCAGCTGCTGGGGCCGGGTGGCTGGCTTGGGTATGCGCTTGGGGAAAAAGGGTTGCAACGTTTTTTCGGGACGACCTGGTCTTGGGTGATGCTTTTGGGGCTTTACTCGATCAGCGTACTTTTTTTGGCGGGCATTCATCCCGTCCGTTTGGTGAAGACGCTATGGACGAGTAGCGGCGCTGCTTGGAAACGTTGGCAGGCTGCACGTGAAGCGCGGTTATCGGAGGCGGAACGGCTCTCCGAAGATGCGCGGAAACTGGAGAAAGAACAGCAGCGGTTGGCCCGACAATTGGAACAAGGCGGTAAAAAACCGACCCGCAAACGCACTAAAAAGACCGAACCTGCTCAGGAGGCTCCCGCCCGTGACGACGCGCCGTTGCCGGAACGGAAGATTATCGATACGTCCCGCCCCCTGATTGATCCGGGCGAGGCCTCGCCGAAACCGGCCAAACCTTCTCTGGCCGAGAAAATGGCGAAAACCGGGGCGGAAAAATCGAAAAAGCAAGGCCCAGATCTCAACTCGGGATTGGAACTCGAAGATTTCACCTTGCCGGAAATTGATTTGCTCGACGAAATTTCCACCGAAGGGCTTGAGGATACGGATCACGAGGAGTTGGAAGCGAACCATCGGACCATTGTCGAAACGCTCGAACATTTTGGGATCAAGGTCCGCCCGGGCGACATCACGAAAGGGCCCACCATCACTCGGTTCGAGATCTATCCCGATCACGGGGTGCGCGTCGATCGGATCGTGGCGTTGGAAAAAGATCTGGCTCGAGCGACGCGGGCGGAACGGATCAATATCCTGGCGCCCATCCCAGGAAAAGACACGGTCGGGATCGAGCTGGCCAATTCAAATAAGGTGAAAGTCACCCTGCGCGAATTGCTATCCAGTGATGCCTGGATCAATAGCAAGGCGAAGATCCCACTCGCCTTGGGGAAAGATGTTTATGGCCGACCGGTCATCGGCGATCTTGCGGCGATGCCCCATTGTCTCGTTGCGGGAACAACTGGTAGCGGAAAAAGTGTCTGCATCAATGCCGTGGTCGCCAGCATGCTCTATCGGTTCACGCCTGAGGAACTCCGGTTCATCATGATCGATCCTAAAGTGGTCGAGATGCAGATCTACAATGTCTTGCCCCATCTCGCTGTGCCGGTCGTCACCGAACCGAAAAAGGTGATTGGTGCCTTGGAATGGGTCGTGCGCGAAATGGAGCAACGCTACAAGTGGTTTGCCAAAACCGGTGTCCGTAGCATCACCGGGTTCAATGCGCGGCCGAAACCGAAGCCACCAGAGGAAGACCCTGCGCAACCGACGCTTGATTTCGATGGGCCGCCGGCTGACGCGGAGGTGGCTGATGCAGAGCCCGTGGACGCCGTTTCTGATTTGGCCATTGAAGCGGAGGCCGCCGAGAACCTTGAGACCGACAATGTGGCAGCCGAGAATGTGGCAGCCAATGCCATGGTGGAGGAGGAAGAGCCCGCGCCCGTTGCCAGCCCACCGATTCGCGTGCCGCGCGACCACGAAACGGAAATCCCGGAGAAGCTCCCTTATCTCGTCATCATCATCGACGAATTGGCCGACCTGATGCAGACAGCGCCCGCTGATGTGGAGAGTCTGATTGCGCGAATCACCCAAATGGCCCGCGCGGCTGGGATTCATATGATCGTCGCCACGCAAACGCCGCGTGCGGATGTGGTGACCGGCATCATCAAGGCGAATATCCCGACGCGGGTCGCCTTTCAGGTCGCTTCCAAACTCGATTCGCGCGTCATCCTCGATCAAAACGGCGCCGACCGCTTGCTGGGGCAAGGCGATATGCTGTATCAGCCGCCGGGAACGTCGAAACTTACCCGGTCGCAAGGGGTGCTGGTCACGGATGAAGAGATTCAGCGGCTGGTTGACTTCATCGGAGCTCAGGCCGACGCTTCTTACGATCCTTCCATCCTCGAGAAACTGGAAGGTGCGGGGGATGATGATGTCGAGGCCGTATCCGACGAGATGGAGGAATGGATCACGAAAGCATTGGAAGTGATTCGGACCACAGGCAAGGCATCGACTTCGCATCTGCAACGGCGACTTGGCCTAGGATATAATAAAGCCGCAAGAATCGTCGACATCTTGGAAATGCGTGGCATTTTAGGTCCTAACAACGGAGTGAAAGGACGCGAGGTCTTGGTCAATCTTGACTCCGTAGACGATCTTGTTGTTGAGTGAGAAAAATTAACGCAAAAGAGCCGTAGAATGACAGAAACCTTAGGCAACAAATTTCGTGAGACTCGAGAACTAAAAGGGTTGAGTGTGGAGGACGTTGCCAGGTCGATGAAGCTCAAGCCGGAACGCGTGCGGGATCTTGAGGCGGATATTTACACAAATTTTGCTAGTATCGCCTATGCCAAGGGGTTCGTTCTCAATTATGGCAAGTTTCTCGGCGTGGACGTCAAGCCGCACATGGGGATGTTCGATTGTTCCCACAACATTGGGTTGGATGGATTTCAATACCTCGCCGCGAGCAGCAGCCAGCCGACCGATTCGATGCGGCCCCTGCCTCGGGTGAGAGAAAAGAAGGGGACCCCAATCGGTCGGGTCCTCGCCGGATTGGGGTCAGCCGCTCTGGTGATCGTGCTCGTGGTCGGCGGGTTTCTTTATCTGAGAGTTCAACAGCTCGGATTTTTCAACGATTCCACTGGGAACGACCCTTCGACCGCTTCGGTTTCCACTGAGAATCCGAGCGAATCGGAGATGACCACCGATCCGCCAGATTCCGATCCTCCCTCGGAGGCTGCCGCCGAAGGTGCGGACGATCCGGTGGCCAGCGTTTCTCCGGACGATCTTTTACGCGACGCCGCCAAAGAGGGATCGGCGGGTGAAGCGCCGAGTCTGGTCAATTGGCAGGAGTTGGCTTTAAGAGATCGGGCGCTTTTACAAGGAGACGAGGTGAGCGCACCCCCGATCGAGGCCGCGCCCGATTCGGAAACGGTCATCGTGATCCGGCCTAAAAAGCGCACATTTGTCCGCGTAGTTTCAGGTGATCCGGACTCCGAACCGCTCTTCCAAAGTGTGCTCGAGCCGGGCGCTGATCCTGTCGAGTTCAGCGGCCAACGGTTCCTGATTGAATCGACCGAAGATCAGGCCCTGGAAATCTTTCGCAACGGCCAGGCTGTCGCTCAGCCGAGTGGACGAGTCGTGATTGAATAAACCGAATTCCCGGTTATCCTCCGGCATGTCTGTCGACGCGCCCACTATTGCTGCCTCCAAGAAGGTTGGCATGATCAATCTCGGTTGTGCCAAAAATCTGGTCGATGCCGAGGTGATGCTCGGAAGTATCCTGGCTCAGGGAATGTCCATCACATCGGACCCCGAAGAGGCCGATGTCCTGGTGGTCAACACCTGCGCCTTCATCGATTCCGCTAAGGAAGAATCCATCGACGCCATTTTCGAAGCCCACCAGCAACGCGGGCTCCAGCGGCGGGAAGGGCAACGGCTGGTGGTCAGCGGCTGCATGGCCCAGCGGTTCGCCAAGGAACTCGCCAAAGAGATGCCCGAAGTCGACGCCTTCCTCGGTCTCGATCAGGTGGCGGAAGCTGGCAGCATCATCGAACGCGTCTTTCAGCGGGAAACGGAGTCGAACCATGGCCCTTTGAATCTGGTCACGCGGCACTCCCGTTATATTCCCGATTACGATACCCCACGATACCGTTTGACCCCGCCGCATACGGCTTATCTGAAGATTGCTGAAGGCTGTAATCATCCCTGTTCCTTTTGTGTCATTCCGCAAATGCGAGGCCGACACCGGAGCCGCACCCTCGATTCGGTCGTTCAGGAAGCGAGACACCTCGTGAAGGAAGGGGTGCGCGAGATCAACTTGATCAGCCAGGACACCACCTATTTCGGGATGGATCGTTGGGAGGATAAAGCAGGGCCGCGAGCCCAGGTGGATCGAACAAAAGGCGAGGGGATTTGCCAATTAATCGAGGCATTAGACGAGATCGAAGGCGATTTCTGGATTCGCTTGCTCTACACGCATCCGGCCCATTGGAGCGATGATCTGATCGAAGCCATCGGTCGATCGAGGAAAGTCGCGCGATACGTCGACATCCCCTTGCAACATATCGATGAGGGCATGTTGCACACCATGCGCCGGGAAACGGACCGCGCGCACATCGAGCAGTTGATTGATCGAATGCGAGCTGGCATTCCAGGATTAGGCATCCGCACCACGTTCATCGTCGGATTCCCGGGCGAAACCGAGGCGCAATTTGAATCGTTGCTCGAATTTATTGATCGTCGCCGATTCGAGCGGTTGGGGGTCTTTAGCTATTCACGCGAGGAAGGTTCGCGAGCCGGTCGGCTGGATCACCAGGTGCATCACAAGACCAAAACGCGTCGTTACCGAGAAGCCATGGCCCTGCAACAACGAATTGCGTTCGAGCAGGCGGAAGCGCAAATCGGCCAAATGCGCCGCGTGCTCGTCGACTCGCCGCTCTCAGGGCGCACTGAACACGATGCGCCTGAAGTCGATGCGCGAGTGGTCTTTCAATCGCCCCGGCCGACGGGCGAATTCGTGAATGCGACCATCACTGGAGCGCGTGGATACGACTTACTCGCTGAATAAGTTAAGAGTCATTCGCCGACGCAAGAATTTTGGTGGTGGGAACAGAATAATTCATTAAAGGGAAAACGCTATTCTCGTTGACACTCCTTTTCTTTCGTGGGAAGAAAATTGATTAGTGTGCGCATGAACCATTTGCCGGTTCATGCTTTAATCGAAGCGAAAGCCCCCATGACATGTCTGAACCGAAACGCGAAACTGTAAAAATTTCATTGCCTCCAAAACCTGCTGCCGGCCCGGGTGATCAAGCCCAAGCCAAACGGCAGACGGTCCGCATCAATCTTCCGCCAAAACCGGCCGCGCCTGGGGTGGCTTCACCGAAAAAAGAGTCGACCAAGATCAATTTGCCGCCCTCGGATTCCGAGGCTCCAGCGAATAAACCGGTGACTCCTGCTTCTGGCGAATCTGCTCAACCAGCTGGCACGCCTAAAGCGCCCGCTGCGGCGCAGACACCAGCTCCGTCCGCTCCGAGCACGCCCCAAGCGCCGAGCGCTCCCGCGGCTGGTCCCAAAGAAGTGAAGAGCGCTCCGTCCGCTCCAAGCGCTCCGTCCGCTCCCAAAGCGCCATCAGCCCCATCCGCTCCCAAAGCACCATCGGCGCCCTCCGCTCCCAAAGCGGAAGCCCCGAAAGCGCCAGCTGCTCCGAGCGCCCCTTCCGCGCCCAAAGCCCCTTCCGCTCCGACTGCGCCCAAGGCTCCGACAGCGGGAAGCACACCTTCTGCGGCCCCGAAAGCGCCTTCTGCAGCTCCGAAATCTCCAGGCGCCCCACAATCTCCAGGCGCTCCGAAAGCGCCTTCATCGCCTTCCGCTGCGCCTTCGAAAGCGCCTCCCGGCGCCAGCAGTGCGCCGACCTCGCCTCCTGGCGCTTCGAAACCGCCAGGCGCTTCCGCTGGCCCTCCGGGTTCCGCCGTGGCTCCCGTCAAGAAAGAGGGAGCTTCCGCTCAACCCGCTGGTGGCAATGTGACTTCGCAGTTGCCGAAAGCGACAGTCAAACTTGAGCAGGCCCCGCCTCCAGGCTCGTCCCCATCCGCCAAGCCGGCCTCGGTCAAGATTCAGTCCGCTCCAGCGCCGAGCGGTGGTTCCGATGCCAATTCCGGCATGATGTTGGGACTTTCCGTGGTGGTTCTGCTCATTTCAGCTGGATCATTTGCCATACAGCTGATGGTGTTTCTTTCGAACCAATAGTAGACTTATCTAAACAATGACTGACCTCTCTGATTCCAACTTCGATTCCACTATCTCCGGTGCATCCGTTCCCGTTGTTGTCGACTTTTGGGCGCCTTGGTGTGGCCCTTGCCGCATGATCACGCCGATTCTGGAAGAAATCTCCAACGAAAAAGGCGATGCCGTGCAAATTTGCAAAGTCAACGTGGATGAAAATCCAGGCTTGGGGGATCGCTATTCCATCCGGGCAATTCCCGCCATTCTCTTCTTCAAGGACGGTGAACTCAAAGACCAAATTGTTGGTATTACTGGCAAGAAAGATTTGGTGGCCAAAATCGAAGGCTTGGCCTGAACCCCGTCGACTCGAACCGATTCAAAGCAACTTGATTAAAACGCCCGTGGCTCCAGGGAGTCCGGGCGTTTTTTTATTCCGCCATGATCTGGATTCTCATTCAAGTCGTGCTGGGCCTCATTCTTGTTTGGCCGTTCAACGGCTGGGATTATGGCGCTGAAGCGATTCCGGGGTATGGGATCGTGATGATTGGTTTGGCAGGGTTGTTCTGGACTTTGCGCCATAATCGGCCGGCGAATTGGCAGGTCAGCCCACAGGTAAAATCAGGTGCACACTTAATTAGGAGCGGCCCTTACTATTGGGTTCGGCATCCCATGTATAGCGCAAGTTTAATCTTCCTATTCGGATTCGTCCTGTTGGACCGGCATTGGATTGATGTCTTGGCCTGGCTTCTCATGGGGGTGACTTTCTTGGTGAAGAGCCGCATTGAAGACCGGTGTTTGATGAAGGCGTTTCCGGAATACGAAGCTTACTGTCAAAGCACAGGGGCCTTTTTTCCGCGGTTATAAGGCTTAGAAAAGAGGGCGCTATTCGATGGCCATGAGGACTGGCGTCCGGCGAGCAGGGTAGGGGGGGCGTGAAAGTTGCCCCAACTCGGAGGGCGATGACGTTCGAATCCTTCACGGTAGGGGCTCTCCTCGAATTTTGCCGGGTAATTCAATGACGCAATTTTTTCAGAATCTTTTCGATACAACCGATTTTCCAGCCCGCTGGCAGTGTGGGAACTGGACCCGCGAGCATGGCTGGCTGCATATCATCTCGGACTCTCTCATTGCGGCCGCTTATTTTGCCATACCGCTGCTGCTCCTTTTCTTTTTGATACGAAAACATCGGGAACTCTTTTTCTCGAAAATTCTGCTTTTGTTTGCCGCGTTCATTCTGAGTTGCGGGACGACGCACCTCATTGACGCGACCATGTTCTGGCATCCGTGGTATCGGCTGTCTGGAGTGATGAAGCTGACCACCGCCATCGTTTCCTGGGCCACGGTCATCATGCTGGTCCGCGTTACCCCACAAGCGTTGGCGTTGCCGGGTTTGGTGCGAGTGAATACGGACCTCAAAAAACGGATCGAATCCGAGAATCGCGCTCGGGAAGAGGCGGAGCAGCAACGGGAGTTAGTGGAGGTGGCCGACCAGAAAAAATCCCAGTTTCTGGCGAACATGAGCCACGAAATTCGGACCCCAATGAATGCCATCCTCGGGTATAGCGAATTATTGGAAAACGCGTCCAGCCAGGAAAATGCCAAGTCTTACATCCAAGCCATTCGCTCGAGTGGGCAGTCGTTGATGGCGTTGATCAATGATTTGCTTGATCTCTCCAAGGTCGAAGCAGGCAAGCTCGACTTAAATGAGGAGCCTGTAGAGATTCGATCGTTGTTAAACACGGTTGAGACGTTGATGCAGTTGATGGCGGAGGAGAAACAATTGGATTTTGAAATCCAGATCGATCCTGACCTGCCGGAGAGGCTGGTGCTGGATGCCCAACGCCTCCGGCAGATCCTAATGAATCTGATTTCCAACGCAATTAAGCATACCGAGAAAGGCCAAATCCTGGTTGAAGCCATCGCCAAGCGAGGATCTGCGGAAGACCAGGCGGATCTCGAATTTGTCGTCACGGACACGGGATCAGGCATCTCGCCTGCCGATCTGGCTCATATATTCGATCCATTTTTTCAGGCAGCCAATCGACACAAAAAAACCGGCACCGGATTAGGGCTGAGTATTTCGAAAAATTTTGCTGAACTGATGGGCGGCGACCTGCACGCCGAAAGCGTCATGGGTGAAGGTAGTCGATTCGCTCTGACTTTGCCCGGCCGCTTCATTGTGCCTGCTGATGCCGTGCCACTGGAAACCAGCGAGCGGAACATCAATTTCAATTCTTTCGAGCCAAGCCGGCTGCTGGTGGTCGATGATAATCACCGCAACCGGGATCTGATCCTCGAGATGTTTCGCGATACCCAACATGAAATTTCTCAAGCTGAAGACGGCGATGTCGCCGTGACCAAAACGCGTGAATGGCAGCCGGACGTCGTGTTGCTCGATATTCGCATGCCGCGGGTCTCGGGGGTGGAAGCCATGCGAATGATCCGTGAAGAAATGCCGAGCGCGCCGCCCGCGATTGTTGCTGTCACAGCTTCCAGCCTCTCCAGGGAGGAAGAGGCCGTCGGTGACCAGTTCCATGCGATCCTTCGCAAGCCGTTCACTCGGGCGCAACTTTATGAGGTCCTGAAGAGGATTCTACCGTCGAAAGGACAACCGGTAGCCCCAACGGAGGAATCGCGCGAACTGGAATCAACGGCCAATTTACGAAAGGTAATACCCACCGATCAGCCTGAGCAGTGGAAGGCATTGGTGCCCGAATTGGGCCGTGTCGAATCCGGCATCTGGCGTGAGGCATTCGAAACATCGGGTTCCCACACCGTGCAGAATCTGGTCAATGAATTGATGCGCCTCGGCGAAGCCTACCATTGTTCTCCGCTTTGTGAATATGCCCGCCAGCTCGAGAATCAGGTCAATAAATTTGCGTTCCGGAAAGTGCAGGAATTGTTGAAAGAGTTTCCGGCGCTGAAAGCTTGGGTGATGGAAACTGGCGATTCGTCAGGGTCCAATCCTTGATCTGGAGGACTTGGGAAGCGCGGCCCACTCTATTGGTAAAATCCGCCCGGTAGTAGTTACCTCACTGTTTCATAAAACCAGTCGTGCTCGCTTGATCGTTTTGCGCAGAGCTGTGTTGTTCAGGCAGTTACGTATCTCAACGGAGACACGCCCGGCTGAACTCCTTGCTCTGCACAAAAATGTGCGGCGCAATCACTTCCCGCTTTTATGAAACAGCGGGGGTCAGTTGACTCAATTGCTCCGGATCAGCTGTTTCAAGGACTCAAGCAGCAGACTCGGGAGTCGGAGAGGCGTTCGGAGAAGGAGTTGGACTAGGAGAAGGAGTTGGAGAAGGTGTTGGAGAAGGAGTTGGAGAAGGAGTTGGAGTCGGGGGTGGTTTTGTTAGGTCTTCCCAGTTCCGTAATGTGGCGTTGTAACCGCCGATCTCGTTCAGGTAGGTCTCGACTTTTTCCTGCCAATGATCGAGGTCTGGAGGACCAAATGGTTTTTCGGCTGTGCCTGGGAAGACCAGGTAAGTCACACCTAAATTGCTGACCGCCCGTCGAATGCCGGAAGATCTCGGTTCAATCTCCCGGCAGATTCGGAGGGAAGCCTCCCCGGATTTGTAACTTGGACCGGCGTCCCCGACGATGGCTGGGTAAATGGTGTCTTTGTAAATGACCGCTGCGTAATCCCCTAACGAGGGCTGGTATTCAGCGTTGTTGCCGCTGCGATACATCATGCCGGGTAAAACAACAAATGGATCGGTTTCAGCAATCAGGAAGCTACGATTCTTCAACGACCAGACGCCGCGCTTGTATTTTTCGATCCCGGCACGTAACTCGCGATTCCGCTGGATGCTGAGACCTTTAATGGCGAATTCGTCCTCAAGCTCTTGCAGCTTCGTTTCCCATTCCTCAAGAAAAGGGTTTGGTTGGTCGGTTTGCTTGGGCCAGGCATAGCTTGTGAAAGGTTGGAATGAAGAAGAAATCACTTCGATTTCCCCGTAACGATCCCCGTCTGATCCGTCGGTGACAACATCCATGTCGGCTTGAATGAGAAGCACTCGCCGACCAGTATCGGGCGACTTCAATTCCAAAATCGTTTGGGTGTCATAATAGTTGTGCACACTGATAATCCGTTCGAGACGATGGGTGCGGCTATGGAGAAACTGCGATTTGTTTTTGTAAAGCTGATGGTAGTAACCGCTGACCGACGCCTCTTCCATCATGGTGTCGAGGCCGGGAAGGATTTGGGGGAGTTCGGGATTCACCGCGGCAAGCTCATCCAAAGCCGAGGCGGCTTCGGGAACTCGCAGACGGATCTTGATCTCGATTTCGAACGCATTCGGATCTTGCCGCTCGACCGAGGGGATATCGCCTTGGGTGGTTTCCACGGAGGTCTTCAATTGGATTTCATTGAAGAGTTTTGCCACCTCCATTTGTTTGTAAGGAATATAGGAATTTGGAACTGGTTCAGGGACAGGTTCCGGGGTCGGTTCTGGAGGGGGCGTCGGAGATGGCGAAGGCGATGGGGCGGGCTCCGATGTTGGCGAGGGTAAAGGGCGTGGTGTCTCTTCAGTCTCGGCTTGCTCGGGAGTGGAAGACTCGGTAGGCGGTTTTGCTTCGTTGGAAGCGGGCTTATCGCAAGCTGAAAGCGCTGCTGCCAGAAGAATGCCGAGTAGACAGATGAGGGGCCGCACCATGACTCTGTCAGGCTTTGGAAGCTTTGGATTTACTGAACAGCGTTAATCCCGCTACGATGATGCCGGCAATCGTCAACGCCGCGATGATTCCGGAGGGATAAATCACTGCACTTGCAAGGTAAAGCGGCAGGAATCGGCCGGTCAGCAGAATGGAAAGAACGAGTAATCCGATAAAGGCTGGCTTCGGTTTTTTGCTGCTCAGCCAGGCTCCCAATAAAATGAGCACCCCGCTACCGCCTCCTGCGGCGAGGGAAATCCAGCTTCCTTCGAGGAATCCGAGGATCCCCAGGATGATCATGGCGGCTCCGTAAAAATAATGATAGGCGCGGGCGTTATTGTGAGACATGGGAATGGGTCAATCTAGGGCCATACGGTTGAGGACCGGACGTTTGATTAAGAGCGGGATGGCGGCCACGATCAAGACGCCGAGAGCCAGCCAAAAATTGGGAATGACTCTTGGCCGATCGTGGGCCACTGCATCAAGAGCTTCGGTTACCACTTGATCGACGGATGTCTTCAAATCATCGGGCGGCATTAAACCTTCGGAATTCTCGCGCTGAGCCACCGCGCCGAATTCGGTATCAACGGGGCCGGGACAGATGGTCGTGACACTGACCCCGCTGCCACGCAGTTCGGCGCGGATCGATTCCGAGAGGCTGCTGACATAGGATTTGGTGGCGGCATAGACACCCATGTGGGGGACAGGAAAAAAGGCGGCGATGGAGCTGACATTACAAATCGCCCCAATCCGACGTTCCATCATTCCAGGTAATAGCGCGTGAGTGAGCTGCGTGAGGGCGCCGACGTTGACGCGAAGCATTTGATCGACCCGCGACCAATCGCTGCTGGAGAAATGGCCATGATCACCAACCCCTGCGTTGTTGATCAGCAGATCGACTTGAAAATTTTCCTGATCCAGCCAGCGCACGAGAGCCTCGACATCGGGGCTCTGGGCCAGATCACAACCGCGAATTACGACTCGGACGGTGGGGTAAGCTTGTTCGAGCTCTTCTTTTAGTTGTTCTAATCGATCTTCGCGGCGAGCGATGAGGATGAGATAACGGGAAACGGGCGCGAGTCGTCTGGCGAATTCGGCGCCGATACCCGCGGAAGCTCCGGTGATGAGTGCCGTGCAACCTGCGTAGAAATCGAGTGAGTCGGCCATAAACACCAGCTTACGAAAGAGCTGGCTCAGGGCCAAACAAAACGGCGAGAAACCGAAAAAAAGATTGGAACCGTTTTACCAGCTGACGTTTTCGCCGCGGGTATCGATGTGAGTGAAGCTGCCGTAACGACCGACGCCTCCTTTGAAATACCCACGGTTGCGCAAGGCGTTAGCTGCTTCGACCACTTGACCGGGTGAAGTGGTGAACTTGATGTCGATCGCGTTGTTTCGCATGTGATAAGAATCACGAGAGGCGCCGCGGCACATCCGGTTGTAAGAAGGCGACCGGTAGACGGACGTGACTGCCCGCACATCTTCGCGCAACATGCTGGAGATGCGGTCCACGACCATTAAAGTGCTGCGAATGTTGCGCCACATCGACATTGGCGGAAGGGTGTTTTGCACCGAACCACGCTTGTTGGTGTGGGGACGAATGATTTCTTCCGGAGTGAGGTTCCGCAGACGAAGCCGGTGGAGGTAGCTGGCGTAATCGAGGGTGCGGGAACCAAGGACTTTCACCCAATCGGCAGGAACGTCGACGCCTCGAACGCGTCGACCGCTGCGCAGGCGATCAACCCAACGCTCGTAGAGATCAGCATTGGCAAATTCGGCTCCAAAAATGGTGCTTCCTCCGATCAATGCCAGCATGCGCATCAAATCACGTCGGGGGAGTTGTTTGTTGATGTTTTCGATATCCACAATGCCGGTTTTAATGGCTTTTTTATCGGTGTGCAAGAGGAGAATGGGGTAGGGGATACGTAATGCGGCCTACGAAAGTAGGGGGAGCGAGTCCGAGCAAGGCCGTCAGCCCCCATGTGCCGGGCGATTCGGCCGATAAGTCGTTGGTCCGGGACGCTTTACCGGTGAACCTGGAAAAAATGAAATTTTTTCGATTTAACCGGCGCCCTGTGGACCCTCGCCGTTATTTTCCGGTCGATTTGACGAACTGAAAGACTTTCTCCCGGTCGGCTTTAGCGCCCCAGACCGCACGGAGAAAGTCGGCGGGATGGATGTCGTGTTCCTTGAAGAATTTTCGATCACCGCCACAGCCATACATGATTTCCTGAGCGAGACCGCCTTCTAAAAAGCATTTGGCTTTTTCCAAAATGCGCGGAAACCAGACGACCCCTTCGTATTCCTCGGTTTTTGGCGGCAATTCCTCGTTGGTCCGCTCGTAGCTGGCGAGTTGACCGTGCATTTCGTAGAGAAAATAATCGCGCCGGGCCGCCATGGTGAGCAGCCAGGTCTCCCAATCAGGTTCGCCATGTTTGTGGCCATCTTCGACGCCGTCATAGACATTAATCGGTTTCAGCCCAATGGAGTTCAAAAATCCGATTTCGTCGGAATCGAAGTAATTGCCGAGTTCGCGGTCGCCATCTTTATATTTTTTGAGCGCTTTGTCGTAAAGTTTGTGAAGATCGTTGGTCCAATTGAGTTTTGTCATGTCATGAATTTAATCGTCTCTGTCGGGATTGTCGACCCTGACGCCAGCCGAAAATGGCGGTTGTTTCTATCAAGCTTACAAGTAAATACGGACCATCCGCCGCCAGTAATAGCCGCTGTGAGCGCGGTCATCCCATAGATGCAGCTGGTGGACGATCGCTTTGGAACGGAGAATGGCACTTAAATCCTCGTTATTTTTCCGAAACGGATCTTCGCGACCGATAGTGAGGATGATTTCCATCCGCCGCAAAGCTTCCAGAATCGTTGGGTCCTCCAATTTCGGCAGGTAATGAGTGGGAGTGTTGAAATAAATCTGTTCGTCGTAATACCCATCGAAAAGATCGGTGAAACAATCGATCCGCAACGTTAGATCGTAGCGTCCGGAGAAGGCGACCAGCTTTCGGAAACGTTCGGGATGGCGGAAGGCGATGTTTGCGGCATGAAACGCGCCAAGGCTGCAGCCGTGGGCAATGACGCAGGGATGCGGATTCTTCTCGGTCATCAACGGGAAGACTTCTTTCAAA
>JGI12210J13797_10135864_pt1 | contig 15580 bp, 13 predicted proteins | sample ElkSlonscriptome_3_FD_13797 | JGI IMG/M metagenome (IMG submission 13797)
AACTCTTTAAATATCCTATCCTAAACCGGTTGATATTCACCGATTCACTCGTTGCGGTGAGCGTGTACTTTCTTATATCAATAGGCATAACTGTCTACGGTTTTTTTCAAGTGAATATTGCTATCAGTTTGGGGTTGCTACTGGTCGTAGGCGGCTTACTAATATTTACGCTAATAGAATACCTCGTTCACCGATTTTTATATCATTCTGACGAAAACTATGAAGAGAATAAAAACTGGCAGTATCTGGTGCACGGTATCCATCACGTACACCCCAAAGAACACCGATTATTAGCATTGCCCATTCCTTTTGCACTAGCCGTCAATGGCCTGCTATTTTTGTTATTTTACCTAGTGTCAGGTCGCTATGCCTATTTTCTTTTTCCGGGATTTCTGGTGGGCTACGCCACCCAGCTTTTTATTCACTACCGCGTCCATACCCGAAAGCCGCCTAAGAATGCCTTCCGCTTCTTTTGGAAACATCATATGCTGCATCATTATTCTTCCGAGAAAAAGGCGTTCGGAGTAATCACTCCACTATGGGACATAGTGTTTGGTACAATGCCTTAGAAGAACGTAAATCAAGGCGAAATAAATAGTTAAAAACAACCCGACAATAATGAAACATCTAAAAATCATATTGTTCCTTACCTCATTTAGCTTAGCGCTTTTATTGGCTTCGTGTGAGATGGAGGACATTGGTTTACTCAGAAAATTGGTAGATGATCGCTGGGTTTCACAGAAAACGGGTACCGATAGCCCAATCCGGGATATATCTTTTGTGGACAACCGCCAGGGCTGGGCGTTGGGGTACGAAACAATACTTCGCACGCAAAATGGGGGTGAAACTTGGGAGAAACTTTCCCCTCCGGGATTTGTACCCGGAGGAACTATTTATTTTTCCGATGCCTCTAACGGTTGGGTAAACGCTGTTGACCAAGGCCTACTGAAAACTACCGATGGGGGAAATACCTGGTCAACTATATCGGTCAACAGCTATATCAGACAATTTTTCCCACTAAACGCTCAAATAGCTTGGGCAGTCACGACTGACCAAACCATACTAAAAACCGAAGATGGTGGGGAAACTTGGGACGAATATGAGTTTTTGTACAATGTTGCCGCTATGCAGTTTATTAATGAGCAAGTAGGTTGGGCCGCCGGCTATGGCAACGAAATACTGAAAACAGAAGACGGAGGTAGAACGTGGATAGATCAATCTTTCAAGGGGCAGGGGGGGCAGATAGAAATCAACGATTTCCAGGATGCCTTTTTTCTGGATGAAATTACGGGATGGATTATTGGCAATGGGCCTGGAACCGGAAATCAAATAGGTAGTTATCTGCTCAAAACCACCGACGGAGGACAGACTTGGCACAGCCAGCTATTAGGAAGTAATTCTTATCCACCCTTAGCACAAGATATACACTTTGTAGATAGTCAAACTGGGTATATTGTAGGCAATGAAAATGAGCGGGGAGTTATTCTTAGTACAACGGATGGGGGGCAAACCTGGGCTAAAGAACAGCTCCTCACTAGCAAAGAACTGTGTTGCTTGTACGTTTCAAATGAGCAAGAAATCTGGGTAGCCGGCGATGAAGGAGCTATGTTTTATAGTGAAAAAGAGCAGTAGCACCTAAAAGTAATTTCCACTTTTGCTTGAAAAGCACAAACCATGAAAACGCTAATTCTCACAATTTTAATAACATCCTTCTTCTTCCTACCGAGCAGATTTAATCCGGTTACTGCTCAAGGAGATACTACTGAGGCTCCGTCAGACTTTAGCCGAACTAGTTTTTTTCTAGAATTAGGTGGTAATGCTTTATCGTACTCCTTAAATGTTGATCATTTTGTCAGTAGACAGATTTCTCTCAGAGCTGGTATTTCAGTGAACCCTAGCTTTTTCTCTACGATAGTGGTAGCCCCAATTATGGTTAATTATTTGGCTGGCCAGAACAATCATTTTCTAGAATTAGGAATCGGTGTACTGTTGGGTAGTGCAGTTACATCTACTGAAACTGGGGGAGGAGGTTTATTGCCTGCTATGACTATTGGGTATCGGTGGCAACCAACCTACGGAGGCTTTCTATTTCGAGCTGGCTTCACTCCAATCATTATTCCTTCAGAAGTTAATTTTTTTGAACCCCGGGGCGGAATAAGTGTGGGGTATACCTTTAGATAGACTTTCTATTGTTTAGATAATACGAATAACGTGGAGAACATAACAAAATACATACTCCTTATTTCACTAGCTGCTTTTGGTATTACTGCGGTAACCATTACTTCAAGTTTGGCTCAAGAAATTGCCCGAGAGAACTCTCAAAATACTAAAAGGCATAGTATTTTCTTAGAACTAGCTGGTAACGGGGGTTTCTATTCACTAAACTATTCCTACAATATTACCCAGCGTCTCTCGGCCAGAATAGGAGCCGAAGTATTTCCACCCGCCTGGGTTGAGGAAAGTAAGACTGTGATGGGAATTCCAATTCTGGTAAACTACCAGTTGATCCGCATCAGAAACCACCATATGATTGCTGGAATTGGTACCTTACTCGCTACGAACGGAGTAAGCTCATTGACCGGAGCATTCGCTTACGAACTTCACGTGGATAACCGAGCAATGCTACGGTTGGGCTTCACTCCTCATCTTTTAGAAGGAAATTTTGAACCCTGGGCGGGTCTGGGAGTAGGTTTTATTTTTTAAATATCAGTCAGTAGATCTCTGAAATCCCATTTATTGAAAATTCAGTTTCTAACAGATTTTACAATATGTTGAATAACAATCAAAGCAATCACCTGGTCGGTTTTGCATTTAGGCTTTCAAACACTAACCGATGGATGATTTCGCTACTACTGCTGTCATTTCTTTTTCTGGTTCAATCCTGTGGGCCATATTATTTCCGAGAGCATTTCAGGGATGCCAACGATTTGCTTCAATATACAGGAAACGTACCCACTAAGCTTTATCTTAAGGCTCACCTCCGAGACGGGCAAGTTTATATTCTAACCGATACTTGGGCGATAGATACTGTTCAGCACCAGGTTACCGGACAGGGAAGGCTATACGATGTTAACCGCCGTCTGGTCAATTCCGGCCCGGTAAGTGTCCCAATTGATAGTGTAGTGATTTTTGAGACTAATAAAAGTCTGGATAAAGTCGAAAACGAACCTATTGCCGGGCTCAGTATACTGGCAGGCTTAGACGCAATTTTAGGGGTAATATGTATTACTAACCCCAAAACATGCTTCGGTTCTTGCCCTACCTTTTACATCAACGAAGAAGATAATTTCCACTTTGCCAACGCAGAAGGATTTTCTCAGGCTATATCTCCATCCCTGGAGTATGCCGATATAGATGCTCTTGATTATTCATCAGAAGGGGTAGATAGCTTCTCGATTATTATGAAAAACGAAGCCCTGGAAACTCATTCTGTTAACCAAGTCAAACTTTTGGCGATACCCCGCGCCGAAGATGAGCGGATTTATCATTCTCCCAACGATCTGTTTTACCGTTGTGACCGGGAAGTTCAGTTTGGCCAGGCTACCGCTGAGGAAGGTGATATTACAGGCTTATTAGCAGAAACTGATCGGATTGAAAGGTTTAGCCTGGCTGATGAAACTAACTTAAGCACGAAAGAAGAGATTCATCTTACCTTTGATCCTTCTACCGATGCCGATGCTCTTGGTCTGCTGATCAGTTTTCGGCAAACCCAAATGACCACCTACCTCTTTTATTCCGCCATGGATTATATGGGCGGTAGTGTTTCGGATATGTTTGCCAAGTTAGAAAGAGATAATAATCCCCAAGAATTGCTGGAAAACAGCATAAAGGGAGAGCTTGGGGGAATTGATGTTCATATTTGGAACAAGGATGCCCAACGCTGGGAACTACAGGGTACGCTAAATGAAAGCGGGCCGATTGCCTTCGGACATCAGATCCTACCATTGAGTGCTAAGGTTTCTGGTCGGGAGCTGAAGGTGAAGTTAGTGCTGAATAAAGGGCTGTGGCGTATTGATCGAGTAGCACTGACTGGTATTCGAGAAGTAGTGGAACCTGACATCCTCGAGCCGAGTGAAGCCCTGAATAAAGGCACGATCGACCCCGATGCTCTGAAGCAGATTAGAAATCCCGAAGAATATCTAGTCTCTATGCCAGGCAGTACTTACCGATTTAGCTTCGTTCTACCGGAGAAAGAAAAGAATTACGAATTGTTTCTTCAATCGCAAGGCTACTATTTGGAATGGATGCGGGAAAGTTGGCTTAGGGAAAAAAATTTGCTAAAGCTTAACCAATTGCTAAATCATCCCAGAAGATATCTGAAAGCAGAAACAAAAGCCTATAAGAAGCAGGAAAAGTATATGGAAGAAGCGTTTTGGAATTCTAGAATTGACACCAAATCATTTTCCTATTATGAAAACTAAGTGGGTAATATTAGTACTACTATTGTCCTTTATTGTAAGTGTTTGTGCCCCTCCCCGCTATGTTCCCAAGCCATCGCAGATTGGACTCAACTATCGGGGGGCATATATCATAATTCAGCGTAGCAAATCGGACGGTCGGACCGTTAACGGCGAACTTATTGCGGTAGAGCCTAAAGAAATCATCGTATTGACTGGGAATGAACCGAATAGAAGAGTCGTAGCAATCAGTATAGATCATGTAAAAAAATATAAGCTCAAATACGCTGCGTCAACTAAATTTGATTGGGCAATACCAGTCTTTAGTTTATTCACCATATCGCACGGATGGTACTTGTTTCTTACGATGCCAATAAATATTGCAACTACTTCATTAATCGCCGGAAGCTCTCGTTTTAACTATCGGGAGAAAGATCTGCCGATTGATCGGCTCCACATGTTTGCTCGGTTTCCTCAGGGAATACCGGATGGTGTTGATGTGAACAGCCTTCAATGATTTTATTAGCTTTTGGCTCTAGGCGACAAATTGGGGGGTATTTATGAAATAATAAATGTATTTAATTGAAAATCAGTAGCATACAGGATGATGTCGGTTGCTAATTTACGTCATAAAGATATTTCCTTACTCTTCTCAATCGCCTGAAGTATATCGTTTTGAATATCTTCTAAATGCTCTAAGCCTACCGAAACCCGAATCAGACTGGGAGTGATCCCCACGCGGGCTTGTTCTTCCTCGGATAGTTTGGAATGGGTAGTAGAGGCCGGGTGAGTGCAGATGCTGCGGGAATCACCTAGGTTCGCAGTGAATGATAACATCTCCAGTGCGTCAAGGAATCGTCTTCCCCGGTCAAGTCCTCCTTTCAATTCAAACGTAAGCAGTCCTCCGCCCATCCGCATCTGCCGCTGGGCTAGTTCATACTGTGGGTGCGAACGAAGAAAGGGATATTTTACACTGACTACCTCAATTTGTTCTTCCAGAAACTGAGCTAAACTTAATGCACTCTGACAGTGCCGTTCCATACGTACTGATAGGGTTTCCAGACTTTTGGATAGAATCCAGCCGTGGAAGGGCGACATAGCCGGGCCGGTATGTCGGGCCAGAAAGCGTACCTCATCAATCGCTTCTTTTTTACCTAATACTGCACCACCAATAGCGCGCCCCTGCCCATCAATAAATTTCGTAGCCGAATGGGTCACCAAATCGGCTCCCCAATCAGTCGGGTTCTGCAAGTAAGGGGTGGCAAAGCAATTATCCACATTGAAAAGTAGCCCATGCTGTTTTGCTAACTTTCCCAGTGCTTCCAAATCCAGTAAATCTAACCCCGGATTGGAAGGAGTTTCCACAAAAATCATTTTAGTAGTAGGCTGAATAGCCTCTTCCCACGTACTTAGATCGGCATGAATATCCACGTAGGTATGACTGATATTCCATCTTGGAAGCAAACCCGTCAGAATTTGGTGGGTAGAGCCAAACAGTGAGCGGGAAGCTACTACATGGTCACCGGCTTTAAGGAAAGAGGCAATACTAATGAACATGGCAGCCATTCCCGATGCGGTGGCTATTCCGGCTTCGGTATTTTCCAGCAAGCAGAGCTTCTGGATAAACTCATCATTGTTTGGGTTAGAAAAGCGGGAGTAGATATTTCCGTCTAGTTCGTTGGCGAATAATGCTCGGGCCTGTTCAGCATCGTCGAATACAAAACTGGAGGTAGCAAAAATTGGTACACTGTGTTCCCGGTGCTGGCTACGCTCCGCTTGAGCGCGGATAGCGTTAGTTTCGAAGTGATATTTCTTATCGGGCATTTGATTTCAGGAACTGGGATGAATTTTGAAAGAATAGGTAATCTTGGCGGTTTTTTCTAGAGTTTTAGTCACTGAGCAGTACTGCTCCATCGAGAGATCAATCGCTCGCTTTACTTTGTCTTCGTCTAAATCACCGTATAAATCAAAAGTAACATGAATTTCAGTAAATATAGCAGGCACCTTTCCTTCTTCACGGGTTCCATCTAAGGTAAACTGGATATCTTCCAGGGGTTGTCGTTGTTTTTTAAGAATACTAATAACATCCATCGCGCTACAGCCGCCTAAAGAAGTAAGTAGTACTTGCATAGGTCGCATTGCTAAGTCCTTACCACCTACATCGGGCGAGCCATCCATTTGCAGGGTAAGTCCCGCTTCATTGGTGGCTTCTAAGTAGGTAGCATCATTCAACCGCTTTATTTTAATTTGCATTCGGGTTGGTTATTGGTGAAATTTTTAAAAAATTGATGGTCAAATTAGTAGTAATCACTGCAAAACGAAAATGAATATGAAAGAAATTACCGTAGAAGAACTTAAAGCCATGCAGGAAGCGGGCGAGGAGTTTCAGCTAATTGATGTGAGAGAGCCGCACGAGTACGAAGAGGCTAATCTAGGCGGAGAGCTTATTCCGCTAGGACAGCTACCGGAACACGTAGATGAGGTAAAAAAAGACCAAAAAGTGATTATGCAGTGTCGTAGCGGTAGTCGCAGTGCCAACGCGGTAAAATACCTGGAAGGTAATTATGACTTTAGCAACCTATACAACCTAAAAGGAGGAATATTGGCCTATCAGGCGATGGAGAATCAATAATTTATTTGGGTAAGTTTTTCCGTAAGTCAGGCTCGGTAGTTTGTTCGGTCGACTGACTCAACGGCTTAGGGTCTGTATCCTTATTTACCTGAGACTCGTCTTCTCGTTCTTGAATTACCCGTTCGCGCGTATTAGATAGTAGGTCGCTTAACTTATCAAAGCTTTGAATATACATCAGGCTAATGCCTTGAGTAGTGTTGAAATCCTGATTAAGAGGGTTTGTGAGTGAGTTGAAATTATTGCGGTTGTACATCTTCACTCGGTAGCGACCATCGTCGGTGAGTAGGTATTCCACGCTCACATCGCCAATAACCGTTGCCGCATTGGTATTATTGTTTAAATCAGTAAACCCGCCGTCGCGAGTCACTCGGAGCCGACCATCTAGAAAAGAGTACGAGAGTCGGAGCTGAAAAGTATTAAAGCGATCGTTGTCAAAATTGCCCAGGTCTACATCTATTTCCAAATTTTCATCTACCTGACTCAGCCAATAGCTAAATTGGTTAGAGAGTAGCTCACTTACGCTACTTCCTACTGATCCACCCACATCAAACGAGCCTTGTTCTGAAAACTGGCGCAATACAATAAGGCTAAATACCTGCCGATTAAGCTCCTCCTGATCGTAAGCTACCGTATTCTTCAGGGTTTCTACCGCCGTTCTTAGCCAGAGGTTATTCTGAGGATAGTTAAGGACATTAATATCGAAGTCAATATCGGGCGACATCAAATCTCCGGTAAGTTCTAGCGCCACTTCAGTAGGATAATTGCGGCGTACCTCGTCATTGTCGCGCTGATTGGGGTCCACGACTAGTGGGGCTAAAGAGGCCACTTGGGCGTAAGTGGCTTGAATATCGAGCACTCCTCCGTACGGATCGCCCAACCAGGCAATACTACTACCTGGCTCAATACTAAATTCTTTGTTAATAATATTGTAGAGCGTAAAGTTATACCCGCCTTCCACGAACCGAAGGTCACCAAACATGGTGAAATCTCCCTGGGAGCTGATGAGCATTTGTAGTTGTCCTTGGGCTCTTCCTCGGATAATATCCCCCGTTTTTACATCGAAGATAATCTCACCGTAGGCATCAGGGGTGACCTCAATATCTAAATCCAAGTTTAAGCCGGTTAGGTTCAATTTATCAATTTCATTCTCAGCCGAAAGCACGGAGTCTGTTTTTACAAACCTAATAAAGTCAGACTGCTCTACTCCCTCAATTCCACCTACCGGAATGTAGATTTTAGTTCCTTTTTCAGTCTTGGCTCGAGCAGTAATATCCAGATTATTGATAGATCCTAGTAATGAGACTGTTCCAGTAGCATAGCCTCTCCCGTAGAACATATCATTATCTTGCAGGGTGGTATTCATTACCGCTACGTTACTCAGTGAGCCGTTCAGATCAAGTACAAAGTCGCGAAAGCCATCGTGGAAAATACCGCCGTTAAAAATAGCGGTTTGGCTGCGCTCATCTTTAAGGATCAAGTCATTTACCCCAATAGTATTAGCGTCGAAGAAAACCCCGCCATCGAAGGTATATCGAGTATTTAGATAGTTAATTCGGATATGGCCGTCAGCAAGCGTGCCCTTACCCCGCAAGATAGGATAGTTCAGGCGACCGGTAATGTTAATAGTGCCGTTTATTTTGCCCTTTAACTCCGTGAAAAAGTCATCGACATAAGGTTCAGCCACTGTAATAGAAGCACCTCGAAGAGTTGCCTTCAGATCCAACTGGTCTTCTTTCTGCTTAGGGTCATACGCGCCATTAACGGAAATAACTCGCTGCCCGTCGCGGTTAACCATAACATTTAAATTCAGGTTTTGCCGCTGATTATTCCACTTGGCTAAACCAATAATATTTCCGACCTCAAAAGTATTAATGGAGAAGTCGTTTACTGCAATCTCGCTGTCCAAAATCAAGCTTTGAAGCGTATCTGCTGGATTAGTGAGTACGCCCTTGAGGTCTATAAACCCATTAATTTCTCCTGCGTATTCTTCCTCCAAAAGAGGGTTGAGGTTCGCTACTTGAAAGCGGTTGATATTTACGGTCAACTGCTTATCTGGGCTAGTAGAGATTGTGCCTATTGCTGATATTTCTTGCCGAAGGTCATCAGTACCACTAAATACTTTAAATTGTTCAAAGATTATCTCCTGATTAGAAACTAAGATTTGATTTTGGGGCGAAAATTTCCAACTCTGGTCTAGCACCTGCAAGTTAGAAGGCTGAAAACGGATCAGCGTACTGTCAGTTAAGAACTCTACTTCCCCGAGTAGATTAGCATAATTATTAGTGCCCTGACGGCGGATATAGTGTTGAAAGTCAATGTGTTCACCACTCCATATTGCCTCAATAGATAGGTCTTCCATAGGAGCTTGTAAGTTACTAGTAGCAATATCTTGCCGAGCTGACTCCATGTAAAGCATAGCCAGTACGCTTGTACTATCTACTATTTTCGAGGTGGTGAATTCCACACTATTATCATAGAAATAATGGTCGCGGAATTGTAAAGTATCAAAGGTGGAGTGAACACTAAAAATATTGGTATAGCCGCCGGTAAGCCGCCCATTAGCCTCAAAGTTCTGAGACAGAACGATCTCTGGAGCAAACATTTGTACCAAAGGGTTAGCGTTTTCGAGCTCTATTTGGTAGGCAATCTCATAAGATTGATCTTGATAATGCTGGACTGTCTCTACCTGGCGAGCAGCGTAGTATTCTTCCAGCTCCTCCTTATCATTTTTGAAGATTAGCTGATACTCTTTAGCCAACTTCTGAATATCACTAACCAACGTAGTAAAATTGAAGTTGCCAGTGAGTTCGGCCTTCACGCGCTCGGTTTGTACTTTCACTTGCCGAGAAAGGCTATCAAAGTCTGATTGGAATCGGAGAGAATCAATGAATAACTTACGATCATCGTAGGCAATATAAAGATCATCGAAGGCGGCTCGTCCACTAAGCTCGTCTACTTCCAGTCCTCGGGTATCGGCATCAATCTGAGTACTTAAAAATAGGTATTTATCCGATAGGTTTAGCTCATGAAAGAATGCTGTATCCAGTTCAGCCGCTAGTTTAATACGCTCTTCTCCTTCCCTAAAATCGAGGGTGCCATTGGCAGTAAATCTCAGATTAGGGTCATCGACAGCAAGTTTTCCTTCAAAGAATGAGCGCGCCAACCGAGCATCCGTCGTAATATTTCGGTAGGTATATTGATTAAGGCCAAGGTAGTCGAACTCGGCTTCCAAATTAAAGCGAGCTTCCTCGGCGGTAACCCCCTCTCCTTCAATATACCCCCGAAAGCTGGTTCGCTGGAGCAAATCAGGTTCGTCGGTTAAAGTGCCTAGGTCAAAGTCTTTTAGTGATAGGCTCCCTGAGTATATGGGAGTATTCTCTAGTTTAAGATTAATATCAGATTCTACATTACCTAAGCGAGTTATGAATTGACCGTTGGCTACAAAGTCATCAGGAAAACCTAAAAACTCTGCACTGAAACTAACTGTACCAAATTTTTCTGCGGTGCGGTAGGCTTCCTTATTACTTACATATTGCTTAAGGTCAGTGGCACTTACCCAAGAGTTTTTGAGCTGGAGATCGGTGAAGGCCTCTTTAATTTCAGGTAAGCCATCGAAGCTTACCTTACCGACCAGTTGGCTAGCAGCACCGAACGAGAAAATCATATCGCTCATTGTAAAATCGCTAACCTGCCCATTGAAGCGTCCTGAAATTCGGTAAGAATCATTATACCCCAGTAGAGCAGGGGCGAAGCGAGCTAAATCTTCAGCTTGTAGCTCAGAATCTTTTATGTCGGCTGTTAGGGTTACACTATCGTTAAAATAGCCTAAGCTGGCTTTTGTCCGATAGTTGAAGACTAGTGAGTCGCGCAAGATCGAGTTGCCGGCGTGCAGCTCAAAGTCCCGAAACACCATACTATGGTTGGTGAACCGATAAAACCCGCTGAAGTCATTAATGGTTAGGTCGTAGTCAGGCTCATAACCCCGCATATGGTGAATATCTACCTGTAAGGTATCGCCTACAATCTGAAGATTTGAAGCATCAGCATAAATATCATAAACGGTAAAATGATTATAATCGAAGCGATCAGGTAATAAGTTTGCCCCGGCATCATGGTACTGAAAAGTGATTTCCTCTAAGCTAACATCACTAACAGTAAATAAAGGGGGAGCTGAGCGAGCCTTAGGTTTGCGAGGCTTACGGATAATTGATTTTACAGTATCAATAAAGCGGGTAATGTTTAGCGTAGCATCTACCGCATCTTTTCGTAGGTTAAGCACCCCACCTTTTACTTGAGCTTCATCAATAAGAATATTACCATTATTAAAACTAGTCCGTATATCAAAATCAACCGTAAGATGGTTCGCGATGATCATAGGTCGATTTTCGTCGTCCATAATCGTTACACTATCGAGCACTCCAGTATCAAACCATTTAATATGTACGCCTTCAATAGAAGTACGAAAACCGGTTCGTTCGGTGATAGTCTTGGCCAGATACTGAACCAGCCGGGTTTGTATTTGAGGTATTTGTACAGCACTCACAACCGCAATAAATAGCAGAATAAGAATAGCCATAAGCCATAAGAAGGGCTTGGCAACTCGTTTGGTAATACTGCGGGTGGTATGGGGACTTTTTTCTTTCAAATTACACTAACACTCTGCTATATTGCGGCGCAGAATCTTATTGGCGGTGCCTCTTAAATCCGTCGAGCAACTCTTCATTTCTACTAAATTATGCGTAAAAGTACTGCAACTGATGCTTCTTCCTCTGTTATTCTAGCTGTAGAATCATCTTGCGATGAGACCTCAGCGGCTATTAGTAAAAACGGGGAAATACTTAGTAACATTGTCGCTACTCAAGCGGTTCACGAAAATTATGGCGGTGTAGTACCAGAATTAGCTTCCCGAGCACACCAACAAAATATTGTCCCAATAGTACATCAGGCTCTACAGAAGGCAAATATAACAAAAACTATGCTGAACGCAGTGGCATATACCCAGGGGCCGGGCTTATTAGGAGCATTATTAGTAGGCTCTTCTTTTGTGAAGTCGCTCGCTTGGGGATTGCAGATTCCTCTGATTTCGGTAAATCACATGCAGGCTCATATATTAGCTCACTTTATTGAGTCACCTCGCCCTCAGTTCCCATTTCTATGCCTAACGGTAAGCGGCGGCCACACTCAGCTAGTGGTAGTACGTGATTATTTAGCTATGGAAATTATTGGCGAGACAATGGATGATGCCGTAGGAGAAGCATTCGACAAGATTGCTAAGCTGCTGGGACTACCCTATCCGGGCGGGCCTCATTTAGATCGTAGTGCTCAACAAGGAAATCCCGAACGATTTTCTTTTCCAGCTACTTCAATGCCTGAACTTAACTTTTCGTTTAGTGGAATAAAAACGGCAGTGCTATACTTCTTACGAGATCAACTTAAGCATAATAAACAATTTATTGAGGAGAACTTGTCTGATCTATGCGCTAGTGTACAATCTACGCTTATCAGTATGTTGCTAGAAAAAGTAGAAGCGGCGGCCAGTCAAACTGGGATTCGCGAAATTGCCATTGCTGGCGGAGTATCGGCTAATTCTGGGTTACGAAGTCAGTTACAAGTATTAGCTACCCAAAAGCAATGGCAGGTATATATTCCAAAAATTGAGTACTGTACCGATAATGCCGCTATGATTGCTATGGCCGCTCATTACCAGTATTTAGCCGGATTAACTGATACATTGGCAGTTAGCCCCAACCCTCGCCTCAAGTTTGGAAGTGAAAATAATGATTGACGTAAATGCTGGGAGCCAGGGGCATGGAGTAATGGGTTTCCTAACGCTGAGCTGCCTACACCACACCCCCTGCTATCGTTAATTATTAGGGTGGTAGCTGGCAAATAGCCCACCGGGGACAGTCTCTAATAGTACAGAATACGTTAGTAGGGAGCGAGGCACTACCGCGCTTTGAAAAGCAGGCGTGGTTTGGATAGCATCTAAGAGCCCTTGGCGAATTTTCTTGCGTTCGTTAGTACTAATTGTTTCAACAAGGGAACGCTGCAACAGTGCATCTATATCAGGCTCTTGGGCTAAGTACTTTTTCAGTAATGGTAACTGCTCCTGAAGATAGGGCCGTAGTTTAGCCAGCAGATACATCATCATAGCTTCTACGTCTTTATTACCATTGAGATACGGAATGTTCTGCCAGTGCTCCACTACAAAGCTCTCTACAGCAAGTATGCTATGCTGTGCTTTTTCTTTAGAGAGATGCAGCTTATCACGTAATTCGTTTAAAAAATCCCGTTCGGATTTGCTAATTACTTTATCAGATAAAATAATCATGGTTGCTAACTCGAGTAAGTATCGTTTAAGCACCGGAGATTTAACCTGGTCCCACTTAATATCTTCCATGCTCACGCGCTCCGAGATCATTTTCTTTCCTTGATCTTCTAGCTCTTCAGGTAATTGAGACAACTCTAAGTAGTAATTTAAAAACTCTTTTTCCTCTTTTTCAACAATTCCGTTTGCCCAGGCAGCCGAAGAAAGTACGTACAAAATTAGTAATCGCAGCCGAGCGTGGCTTTTCACTACTTTTTCTCTCTTCTCCGCATCAGCATAGGTTTGAATCCAAGGATGAAAACAATAGACATCCACAAATGAAAGAGCACTGTGCATGATGGCTCTCCAGAATTCATCCTTAGCATCAGAGGTCATAGGTTGCGTGCGGATATCTAACACTTGTTCAGAGAGATCTACACCGGCTTTTGGTGAGCGGGTTAGAATGCCGCCCCGCGATTTAGGTTTAATGCTAGGGTATAGCGAAATGTAGTATTCGCCAATACGGTACGCCACTTCAGAAATAGCATCGGCGAAGTCAACCTCTCTTTTTAGGTTATGGTAGCGGTTGGTAGTAAGCGCGCTATTTAGTAAACTTTCTAACAGTAAAACTTTCCAGCGTTGCTGGTTAGTGAGCTTATCAGTTTTCAGCGATTTTAGTAAAGCTTTGTAAGAATACGGCATTTGAGCCGGGTATCCGTACAATAGCCCGGTAGCCTGCATTAACTCGTAAATCAGTTGGTCAAATGCCGCAGCAGAAGATTTCTGCTCCTTTAGTCGCTGAAACTCTTGGTGCAACACGTAGTGGTGGCGAGTAGCTAAGTATTTTTTTAACCAACCTTTTTCTTGCCATTTCATAGAAAACCGTTTAGAAGAAGAGACCCAAGTTGGTGAAAAATTTCAGAGTAGAGAAATGAGATATTCCTTTTTTCCTTGGTTGTAGGTTATTACTGGTATTGAATTTAGAAAATGTGAAACAATAGTAGAGGATAGGTTGGCGAAGCCATTTATCCCTATTAAATTAGGTGTTCGTTACTAAAATTCATTGTTTATTGGGCAAGTATGGGTAAGCAAGAAAAACCAAAGTTTTCCAGTCAAGTATCCGTAAAAAACCGAAAAGCTCGGTTTGAGTACCATTTTTTGGATACTTACGTAGCCGGATTGAAGCTGATGGGAACTGAGATTAAATCGATACGAGAGGGGAAAGTAAGTTTGCAAGAGGCTTACTGTTACTTTAATAATCATGAACTATTTGTGAAACAAATGCACATAACGCCTTATAGTCAGGGAACGCACTATAACCATGAGGCCACTCGAGAACGTAAGCTTCTTTTAAAAAAGAAAGAATTAGCTAAATTAGAGAGTAAAATGAGTGAGAAGGGGTTGACCATTGTGCCCACTCGGCTGTTTATTAATAATAGAGGCTTAGCTAAAATAGAAATTGCGTTAGCGCAAGGTAAAAAGCTATTTGACAAGCGGGATGATATTAAACAGCGTGATACCAAACGAGAGCTGGATCAGATGAAATTTTAAGTAGTATGGATTGGAAGAAGTTTTTTCGCTTGCTAATTTTCAGAAACTGGGAGTATGAAGCGTAATGTACTGCTGTTAAATCAAGATTATCAGCCGTTGACCATCTGCTCGATGGAACGAGCTTTTCTGTTGGTATTTCTGAATAAAGCAGAGCTACTTACTGAAGCGGAAAATGACGAAATTCGTACCATTAACAAATCGTTTCCTTGCCCGGCAGTTATCCGACTATACCGTTACGTAAACCTTCCCTACCGCGGTGTAGTGCTCACTCGCCAGAATGTGTTTAAGCGAGATAAATTTACCTGCCAGTACTGTGGCTCCCCTAAGAATTTGACTCTTGATCATGTGATTCCTCGCTCTAAAGGTGGAAAAACCAGTTGGGCTAACTTGGTAGCGGCCTGCCAACCTTGCAACACCCGTAAAGGGGATCGTCGCCCTCACGAAGCTAACTTAAAGCTCCAGCAAAAGCCCCATCGGCCAACCTACCTGATATTTCTGCGCGACCACTCCGGTTCCATGCGTAAAGAATGGCAACCCTTTCTAAATTACTAGAAGGCAGGGGGTTACCCTTGTGCCAGGTTTCTTCTGCTTATATAAAAAACTTACCTGAGTAACTTGTTTGCAGAAGTATAGAATTTTGCCAAAGGGACTAGCTATAAATTTGATGAATATTTGAATAGTATAACTTTAAAG
>JGI12210J13797_10255745_pt1 | contig 15570 bp, 16 predicted proteins | sample ElkSlonscriptome_3_FD_13797 | JGI IMG/M metagenome (IMG submission 13797)
TTCATATTATCCGCGAAGTCGCAGCCGAATTTGACAACCCGGTCATGATGTATTCGATCGGAAAAGATTCATCGGTCATGCTGCATCTGGCCCATAAAGCTTTTGCTCCTGGGAAAATTCCTTTTCCGTTGCTGCATGTGGATACCCAGTGGAAATTCCAGGAAATGTATAAGTTCCGTACGTTGATTGCGGAAAAATACGACGTGGATATCAAGGTGTGGATCAATCCGGATGGGAAAGACAAAGTAAATCCCTTTGATTATGGTTCTGAGAAACATACGCAGATCATGAAGACCGATGGTCTCAAACAGGCGCTGAATCATTATAAATTTGATGCCGCGTTCGGCGGTGCTCGTCGTGACGAAGAAAAGAGCCGTGCCAAAGAGCGCGTCTACAGTTTCCGGAATGAGTTCCATCAGTGGGATCCGAAAAATCAGCGTCCTGAACTGTGGAATCTGTATAACGCCAAGATCAACAAAGGGGAATCGATCCGCGTGTTCCCGCTATCGAACTGGACCGAGCTGGATATCTGGCTGTACCTCCTGCGTGAAGATATTCCGATTGTACCGCTGTATTACGCGGACAAACGTCCATGTGTAGAACGCGATGGAACATTGATTATGGTTGATGATGACCGCATGCCGTTGAAAGAGGGTGAAATCCCCGAAATGACCAAAGTGCGCTTCCGTACACTCGGCTGCTATCCGCTGACCGGTGCGGTGGAATCAGAAGCAGAGACGGTTGAGGAAATCGTGCAGGAGATGCTCCTGACCACGACCTCCGAACGCCAGGGCCGCGTAATTGATGGTGATAACTCTTCCATGGAAGATAAGAAAAAAGATGGCTACTTCTAAATCCGTCAGTTTTAGGTGTTAAGCATTAAGTTTTAAGAAATTTAGCTCCAGTGGAGCGGAGAACGAAGTTATGAGCGAACCAACGTATAAAATTCAGGAAGAAGAGCTGATTCGCAGCGACATCGCTGAATATTTGAACCGGCATGAGACGAAAGATCTGTTGCGTATTCTGACCTGTGGGTCAGTCGACGATGGTAAATCCACCTTGATCGGTCGTCTGCTCTATGACAGCCATATGATCTATGAAGATCAGCTGGAAAAAGTGGCCAAAGATTCCAAGGTCTATGGCACAACGGATGAAGATTTTGACCCGGCGCTGCTGACGGACGGCCTCAAGGCAGAGCGCGAGCAGGGAATTACGATTGACGTGGCCTACCGTTATTTTTCGACCGACAAACGGAAATTCATCATTTCGGATTGTCCCGGTCATGAACAGTATACCCGTAACATGGCTACCGGTGCATCCACCTGTAACTTGGCGACGATCCTGATTGATGCGCGTTATGGGGTCATCACGCAGACCAAACGTCACAGTTTTATCTGCTCGTTGCTGGGCATTAAGCACGTCGTTGTTGCAGTGAATAAGATGGATCTCGTGGATTGGTCGGAAGAGAAATACAACGAAATCGTAAAAGACTATAATGCATTTGTTTCGCGGCTTGGATTCTCCGACATTCACTTTATTCCGATGTCGGCCCTCAAGGGCGATAATGTGGTGGATCATAGCGAAAATCTGGCGTGGTATGATGGGCCAACGTTCCTTCACCACTTGGAAAATGTGAATATTTCCACCGACCGGAATCTGATTGATATGCGCTTCCCGGTGCAGTATGTCCTGCGTCCGAATCTCGATTTCCGTGGGTTCAGCGGAACGATGGCATCGGGGGTTGTGCGCGTGGGTGATGCAGTGGCCAGCTTGCCGTCGCGTCAGACGTCTAAGATCAAAGAGATTTACGGCCCGGACGGAACGATGCAGGAGGCCTTTGCTGGTCAGGCGATCACGGTCACATTGGAACACGAAATCGATGTTTCCCGTGGCAACATGCTCGTTCCGGTGAACAATGTTCCACACATTGGAAATGAGTTCGAGGCGATGGTGGTCTGGATGCATGAAGGTGCTGCAGAAGCAGGTAAAAGCTACCTGATCAAGCATACTTCCGCTATAGTTCCAGGCGTGTTGTCTGATATCCGCTATAAGGTGGATGTGAATTCCATGAAGCGTGATAAGAATGTTGAGGAAACGGTCACGTCACTTGAATTGAATGAAATCGGCCGTTGCCACATTACCCTTCATCGACCCATTGCCTTTGATCCTTACGATAAAAATCATGGCACGGGAGCGTTCATCATGGTCGACCGACTTTCGAATGTGACCATCGGTGCCGGTATGATTGTGGATCGTATTGTCTCCAAACCGGGACATGGTAAAGATCCGGTAAGCCGAAATATTGTGAAGAGCGAAAGTCTGGTTAGTGCTGACGATCGCGCAAAACTTCTGGGCCAGAAGGGGGCCACCATCTGGCTCACCGGCCTGAGTGGCTCCGGGAAGTCGACCGTTGCTCAGCAGCTTGAAAAAGAACTGATGGCGCAGGGGCACCTTTGCTATATCCTCGATGGCGATAATGTGCGCCATGGTCTGAATCGTGATCTCGGCTTCTCCATGGAAGACCGCAAAGAAAATATCCGCCGAATCGCAGAGGTGGCCGCGCTGATGAATAACGCCGGCATCATCGTGATCACCTCCTTCATATCGCCCTATATTTCCGACCGTGCTGCGGCGCGTGAGGTCATCGGTGATGATGCCTTCGTGGAAGTCTTCATCGATACACCACTTGAGATATGTGAGCAACGTGATCCGAAAGGCCTTTATAAAAAGGCCCGCACAGGTGAGATTCAGCAATTTACCGGCATCAGCGATCCGTATGAACCCCCGCAGGATGCTGAGCTCAGCATGGATACCCAGAATATTGAGCCGGATGCCGCGGCGTCGCTCATCATCGACGACCTGAAGAGCAGGGGTGTTTTGACGAAGGGATAGTCGGGAAAGCGATCTGGATGGTGCGTTTAGTATTGTTTAATAGTAAATAATACTAGCCTTTTCTTGCAAAAAGTAATTCAGAACTACTCCGTATTTGTTTAATCTGTTCGATATTTTAACAGATCAGAATAAAAAAGGAGCGGGGAATGAAAACGTGGAGTTGGTTTGTGCTCAGTGCATTCGGTCTATCGGTGCAAGCCGGGACCCTCGTGTTTGAGGGGTCCGGTACAACACCGGTCACTGGTGATTTGATCGATGGAACAAAAGATGTCGCTCTGACGACTAATGTGGTTGAAATCTCAGATTTACAAATCACGGCGCAATCGGGCAGTGATCGACATAAACTGAACAATACAGATTCTTCCATATCATTTGGTATTGATGATATTGATGCTACTTCAGAAACGGAGCATACCACCCGATTTGATTTCGGAGAAAAAATGATCCTCTCCTTTAATAAAAAGGTTCGGATCTCGGAAATTAACTTTGTCGGGTTCAGTTCGAATGCTGTTTTTATGGTTGGGATAACCAATCAACCGGCAGTGGTGATCGCCGATGCTGACCTGGGGAGCTTCGATACTTATGCCTGCGACCTCGAAATTGATGCCAACCACGCGATAGAATTTTCCGTTGGTAACACCAACAGCGTAATCGGACTTCAAACCATTGATCTTGAAGTTTTAGACGGTTCCGGCGACCTGATATTGAGTATGGAAAGATCCAATGATTGGATCAATGTTGTTGCAGACTTTGACGGGCTTGCTGTCACCAACTATGTGCTGCAGACGTCGACCAACCTTACTTCCAATGTTTGGAACACGGTGACAGGTTCATTCAATACCGATACAAACTGGAGTTTTAATACGACGAACTCCGTGGAGTTTTTCAGAGCCGCTGTGCCTGAATGATCGAGCGTAGTTTTGGTTCAGGATAATCGCCCTTTGAAGTCATTATCTAAAATACTGAATATCCTTTTTTTATCCGCAGTGCTGATCGGAATTCCGCAGTTCAGCTTCTCGGTGCCGGAAGAAATCTCAGTGCAGGCGGGATATCTCAAAGCGATTCTCGCCCAGGCGGACGAGGCCTATTTTAACCGCGATGAATCGATCATGGGCAACGAGGCCTATGACGCGTTGCGCCGACGCTATGATCAACTGGTGGCCGACTATCCGGAGTTGGCCGAAAATGCCGGGGTCGGGGCGGCAGACGAGCGCAACACGGTGCCGCATCAAAAACCGGTACTGAGTCTTAAAAAAGCCTATGCAGACTCTGACGTTGAGGCCTTTATTGAGTCTTGCGGAACGGAATCTCTTTTTTGTGTTGAGCCAAAGATCGATGGTTTAACCATTGTACTGCACTATCAGAACGGCGTATTGGTTCGGGCACTGACACGGGGCGACGGAAAAAACGGGCAGGATGTCACGCGGGAAGCCATGGCCGCTGGCTGTGTGCCGACCACGCTGAAGGGAAAGCCGTCCAGTTTATGTGTACGTGGAGAGCTCTATTTTACACAGGAAGCCTTTGAAAAACTGAATGCCCGAAGAGCTTCAGACGGTAAAAAAACGCTCAAGAGTGCGCGGAGCTCGGCCTCCGGAACCCTGCGACTGTATGATTATGCCGAAATTTCGCGCCGCGGTCTGAGTCTGAGCATCTACGAATGGATCGAAAGCGATCTTGTGCCGTCCACCCATCAGGAAGCGATGGCTATTTTATGGGAGCTGGGGCTGCCCACCATTGAGTCAGTTGCGGTGCCGGCGGATCAGCTGCTCGGCGAAATCGCGCGGCTCAACGGCCGGCGTTCAGTTCTGCCCTTCGAAACCGATGGCATTGTGATCAAAGTCAATGACCGGCACCGATTTAATGATATGGGAGCCACGGCGCATCATCCCCGTGCTGCGCTGGCTCGGAAATATAGAAGTAAACCGGAGCTTACGCAATTATTACGTGTGGAGTGGTCGCAGAGCGACGCCGGAAAATGGACGCCCGTGGCGCATTTTGTTCCGGTCGAAATGGGGGGTGCGACGCTACAATCGGCCACTCTCCACAATGAAAATCATCTGCGCGCCCTCGATCTTCGAATCGGCGATTGGATCCAGGTCATACGCGCCGGCGGAACCGTCCCCGAGATTATCGGGGTCTGCACCGAACGCCGCACCGGAAAAGAAAAACCAGTGCCGGGTATTCCAGAAAAAGAGTCAGCAGAAGAATAGGAGATGAGCGTAATGAATATAAAAGTGGCATGTTTAGGACTGCTTGTAACGTTTCCAATCATTGGAACTGCGGACGTAACGTTCGATCTTCTGGGTAACAGCGGTATGTTCTCGATCGCCGACGGACAATCAGTGGTCACGGTCACCAATAACGGAATTGTAGCCACACTGGAGGCATCGGAAGGCGTACTGAACCAGAATGCCGGAAGTTTTGGCGTGAACGGCCCCGGTTCGGAAGATGATGCCGCCTTTATGAACCTGGGGCAGTACATCGACATAACCTTCGATCAAAGCGTGACCTTTAACAATGTTAAGGTATCCGACTGGGGCAATGACAGCGCAGCAGAAATTCAGCTGGGTATAACCACCTTCACCAACCAAGGTTTAATTGGCTCCGGCATCACGCCCTACAATTTTATCGTAAACTACGGAGAGACCGTCCGCATCATCGCAACCGGGGAATCAGATAACGCCTTTTCCGTTGATTCCTTCACCGTTGACGCCATCCCCGAACCTGCTGTCATCAGCTTTGTGGCTGCCGTTGGAATAGGGGGGCTGGTTGCCAGAAGGTGGTTTTCATAACGTTTTATGTCAGGCGGAGCAGGTTCGATCAACCAGCCACGTCCCTGCCAAAACGAATTGCAATATATTAGAAAACAACCCACCGATCAGAAATGGGCATTCAAACTATAGGGGTATTCGGTTCTGTAGCGAGAAATGAAGCAGGAGCGGATAGTGATGTGGATATTGTCGTTTCACTGGAGTGCCCCAATTTATTTACGTTGTCCCGTATTCGGCAGGATCTTGAGCAGGAACTTCATCACCATGTTGATATCGTCAGTTTCCGTGAAAAAATGAATCCCTATTATTTACGAAACACAATCCAGCAGGAAGCGCGATATGTCTGAGAATGACCTAACTAAGAAAGTTCTGAATCAGGTGCTTGGCTCGGTAGAACGGATTTTATATCGGTTTGAATCTGTATCCAGCATGGACTGGTTCCTTGTTTCTTATAAGCTAAAACTTAAATCTTAACACCAACGCAACGCGCATACTCACCAATCGGAACGAAGTTCCTCTGCTTAAATCCGAGGACCTGCTTGCCAGCGATCTTGTGCGCCGAAGTAATACGAAGGCGGAAGCTTCTTAGCGACGGCTTGACCCTTTGCCGGAGGGGATCTTAAAACTGACGAGGCTCGGCCTCCAGCTGACCAAGGACTACGGACTAAGCACCAAGAACAAGGGATTGTTTATCGACTAAGAACCAAGGACTATCGACTAAGAACCAAGGACTTTTTTACCTAAAAATTCAACCACGCCAATCTCACACCGATCTAAAAATCACAGGCTGACCCCTTTCTATGAACTGACTCCTTGAATAACCCTTTGAAGGCACCTGCACGTCGGAGAGCTGTCTTGCAAATGCGGGATGGATGCCATATATAATCAAGCCAATTGCCGAAGGATAATCGCTATGAAAGAATACAATGTTGTAATAGAAAAAGATGAGGACGGTGTTTACCTAGCGTCTGTTCCCTCATTGCGGGGGTGTCACACGCAGGCCAAGTCGCTCGACACCCTGATGAAGCGTGTCCAGGAAGCCATACTGCTTTGTCTGGATGTTGAAGAAGAAAGCAGCAACGAATTTGTGGGAGTTCAACGGATCGCTGTCGGAGCATGAGTAGCTTTCCGTCTATTTCAGGGACAAAGCTAATCAAAGCCTTGAAGAAGGTTGGTTTTGAAGATATTCGAACACGTGGAAGCCACCATTTTCTAAAGCATCCAGACGGCCGCTGTACTGTTGTTCCTGTTCATCGCGGAGAATCGATTGGCCGTGGATTGCTTGCGCAAATACTCCGCGATTGCGATATTTCACGAAAAGAACTGCAACGACTGCTCTGACCAGCGCTTTTAACATTTTCAACTAGGCCTCCGGGCCGTATACCCGTCTTTAAGCCTTGATGCGATTCGTGCATGCATTGCCTATGCAGCTGAACTTTCCCATGAGCGCCTGGTGGCGGTTCCCGCATGAGGTTCAAGCTGGACGAAAATCTTCCGGTTGAAGTTGCTTCGCTGCTGGAAGATGCCGGACATGATGCACACACCGTGAATCATGAAAAGTTATGCGGTGCACCGGATTCAAAAATTGCTGAGGTTTGTAGACAGGAACAGCCCGTGTAGTTGCGATTCTCGATATGCGTCGATATCCCGCCTGGTCACGCAATCAGCTTTAGCAACGAACGTGAAAGTAAACATCTGACCTCCAATCTCTGACCTCTGACTTGTGCTGACCAGGAACTACGGACTGAGAACAAAGGCCCGGTTATCATCACACCTAAATCTTAAAACGAACTTGTCCGCCCGGGCATTGTGTAGGAGGAAAACCGAGTTTAATTGAATAATGGGACTGACCCCTTTACGAAGACCATAATGGCACCATACGTTCTGCGATGGAAAGCGAAGTTAAGTCGGTAAAGAACAATTAAAAACTAGAGAGCCGCCGGAAACGGCTATGGAAGGGTTTTTTGTGTTTGACCGGAACCTCTAATGGGTGACCCCTTTTCTCCTTAGGCGGGCATATTTATGATCTCGAGTAATAAACATATTTTAGTGGTAGGCGATGTTATGCTGGACGCGTATGACTTTTGCTATAGTGAGCATAGTCGTCCCTCACCGGAGCGAAAGAATACGCGGGTCTACACAGCCCATCGTGTAGAGAAGGTACTGGGTGGTGCCGGTAATGTTGCTGCAAATCTCTCGTCTTTAGGGGTGCGGACCACATTGATATCTATCTGTGGAAATGATGGTATTTTTTTTGAAATTAAACGTCTTTGCGAGGAGCTGCACATAGAACATGTCTTGATTCGAGATGAAACAAGGCCCACTACGATCAAGACACGACTTTATATTGACGACGAATACCATCTTCGGCGTGATGACGAAAAAACGCACAAAGTTGATTCTGAGACTGCATTGACGATTCGAGATGCCTTCTGCAGACATCTGGACCATGTAGATGCGGTGATCCTTAGTGACTACAATAAAGGCATTTTTACGGAAGAAGACTCCCAATGCTTAATCGAAGTGTGCAATGACCGGAAGGTTCCTGTTGTTGTAGATTTTAAGCCAGCCAATAGAAGTTATTTTAAAAATGCACATATCGTTGCCCCGAACTTAGTTGAAGCAACCGCGCTTATTCCCGACTTTTCTATTTCTCATCCTGAGAAAGGATTGTGTGATCTGCACGACCTTCTCGGTGCACGAAATGTTATAGTAACCCTCGGAGAACACGGAATGGTGGTCTACGACGGAAAGACGATGCATCGCATTCCAGGAAGGAAAGTAACTGCCGTGGATCCGTGTGGATGTGGCGACACCGTACGGGCCTCACTTACACTGGGGTTGGTGTGTGATATGGCACTGGAAAAGGCGGCCAGTCTTGCAAACTATGCGGCCTCATTGGTAGTGCAGAAACTTGGGACGGCAACTTTGGTAAAACATAATTTAGAGGAATGGGATGGCCTGCATGGATGATCTATTTAAAAAACGCGCAACTGAACTTCAGAAACTAATCGATGAAACGGTACGGTCGTGCTCTGAGCCTATTGAGGCTGCGGTGGAATTAATTTTGGAATGCTATCGCAAGCATGGCGGCGTTTTTGTTTTTGGAAACGGGGGATCGGCGGCTGATGCACAGCATATTGTTGGCGAACTCAATGGCCGCTTTCTAGTTGACCGACCCGGTCTCAAAGCGCAGTCACTATGTGGAGATGCCGCTACCATGACCTGCATTTCCAATGACTATGGTTATGAGCAGGTATTTGCCCGGCAAATTCAAGCCAATGCGGTTAGTGGCGATATCGCGTGGGGACTTTCAACTTCCGGAAATTCGCCAAATGTGGTGAATGCCTTGGCAACGGCACAAGAACGGGGTGTTAAAACAATAGCTCTAACCGGACAGGGCGGCGGAAAATGTGCCGAAAAGGCCGATGTGCTTATCGCCATTCCTTCATCATTTACGCCCCATATTCAAGAGGTTGGTATGCTCATTTATCACTGTATTTGTGAAAAAGTTGAATCGACTCATCTTCAATGAACTCTGACCCGGTTTTGCTAGCGACCAAATATCTGTCTTATTGACCTGATTACCTAATTCCTAAAACTGTAATTAATGTCTGAAATTAAAAAAATCGGAATGAATTCGGCGTGGATGCTGTTGGGGTATCTGTTTCGCACGGGCTCTGCATTTATTACTTCGGTTTTTGTGGCTCGATATTTGGGTCCTGAGCAGTTTGGCGAAATGAACTATGTGTTCAGTTTTGTTATTCTGTTTTCAATGCTATCCGGCACCTGTTTTGATCAGTTTTTAAGGCGTGAGTTTGTAAATACTCCAGACCGAACAGGGGATTTTCTCGGAACAGCATTAACGCTTAAGCTGTTTGGCGCGGTTGGCGCAATCGGGTTGGTTTTCATTTTTGGGGTAATACCTGCGGATGATTTGCAAACTAGATGGTTGCTTGGGATCTATTCTATCAGCTTGATTTTTATGACCACTAGCTTAAGTCAGATTTTGCTAGAGGCTCATCTTAAGTCAAAATATGTCACTATTTCTGAGTTTTTCCAACTTGGAGTATTTCTGGTTCTAAAACTCCTCTTTGTATACCGGCAGTTTCCGCTATGGACGTTTGTGGCGCTACAGAGTACGGAGGTCGTTTTAAAAGGGGGAATTCAATTTGCATGGATTGCTCGCTTGAAGATTTGTCCTAACTTATCTGTTTCGAAAAAAACGGCTCACTACTTATTAAAAGAATCATGGCCATATTTTTTGACTGGTGGAGCCATCATGATTTACCAGCGGGTAGATCAGGTTATGTTACGAAGTATGGTGTCGGCTGAAGAGGTTGGTTACTATGCTGTAGCCGTAAAAATATGTGCATTAACAGCTTTTGTTCCTATGATTATTTCACGGTCAGTTTTTCCAACTTTGGCTCGTTCAAAAAAACGATGTGAACGTGAATTTAATGAAAAAATTCAACTAGCCTCAGGGTTCATGTTTTGGGGAATGTGCGTCATTGCGATCGGAATTACACTTTTTATTCGCTGGCCTTTCCAATGGATCTACGGGCTTGAATTTATACCCGCAGTTCCGATTATCCAAATACTGACGTGGAAATCGGTATTCAGTGGAATCGGGTTGATTTCAGGAGAGTGGATTCTGATTAACGGTTTGCAGCGTTTAACCCCTATTCGGTCGGTTGTTGCCTTAGCGGTTAATATTATCTTGAATTATTTCATGATTCCAATTTTGGAAGGGTTAGGGGCCGCAATTGCCTCACTGATTGCAGTATTTATTAATTCTTTTCTAATGCTGTGGATCATTCGTTCTTATCAACCTTGTGCAGGTCTATTGTTGAATGGCATATTACTCCCCTTTAACTTTCGATCATTGAAATGTCGAAATAAGACGAAATCACCATGAAATTATTAATTATCTGTTTACGCCGGTCCGGGTCGACCATTTTTTGGAATACGTTTAATCAAGATGAACGTTTAACGTGCTTTGATGAACCGTTTAATCCCATGTATGCAGAGCTACCCCGTACTTTTCATAAACCGGAAGCCAATGCAGTTAAAAAGCTTTGGGCTGAGGATCCTGAAACTTTCTGGAAATATTATGCGCCGATTCCTTGGTGGGAAGAATTGGATCCGGAGCTAACGCCGACTCAGGAAGAGTATTTGCGGTTTTTATTCGAGCAAGGGGAACACGTGGTCATTGATGTGACGCGATGCCATTTTAAAGTCGAACACATACTGGACCGGTTTCCGGATGTTAAGATCGTTTATTTAACTCGGGAACCTCAGGCTTTTATATCTTCGCACCTTTTACCGAATCGAACTGAGCTATCCGGCCTGAATTTCATGCGTAGTCGGTTAAAATACTTTCGTCAAAAGATGAAGTTTTTTTTCGCAAAACAAGGATTTGATACCTGGGATATGGAACGGATAATCGGGCGAACTAATGGGAAGTTTGATCACACGTACCTAAGGGGTAAAACGAATATTGACCATTTAAGCGCTGTTGAAAAACTAATGTGCTACTGGCGCTGTGTAGACGTCGCAATTAAGGAAGAGATGGGGAATTATCCTAATCAGATTATGCGGCTCAGTTTTGAGGATTTTTGTGATCAGCCTGAACAGGTTTTGAAACAGGTCTATACATTCTGTGGGCTGGATAGTCCTGTAATGGACTGTTCGTATATTCGTTCAGCTTCGAGAGGGTACAAGCCTAAGTCTAAAGAATGGGAGAGTTTGCTGGCATAATGAAACGAGTGAAAGAAAAGATCAGGATAGCATCTGATGCGCTCCGTAATATGAGAATTGAGACTCGGCCATTTTATGTTACTTCTCATGAGCGATCAGGGACACATTTTCTCATAAACTCAATTAATGCCAATTTTCCTATTCGTGTTGGATATGGTTTAGGTAAAGGTGCGGGACACGGTTGGAATAATATTGGCGAATGGTTTGGGCCCTATGAAAATAAGGCGGACAGGTATCTGCACATTGAGCACTATAATCAGGTTCTATGGGAGAAGGGAGTGCGTCGCAATGCGGTCATCAAGAGTCATGCTGATCATGTTCTTTTTAAAAAGAAATTCCGTTCTGCTCCAGTAATATACATCTATCGAAACCCTGTTGATGTTATGGCCTCGTGGTTTCACTATTTAAACAAAGATGAATATTATCTGAATAACCCGGCGGTCGAAGATATGCGAAGTGAGAAATTCAGTGAATTTTTAAGGCGCCCTGTTAATGAGTTTCTTAGATATAGTTTTTCAGAAGCAGGTCGTTTTAAAAATGTGGTAGAGCGTTGGGCTGAACACACTAGCGGGTGGTTGTCTGATGAAACTGCATGTTGCGTGCGTTACGAAGATTTGAAAAATAACCCTGATGCCGTTTTGGGGGAAATCAGTAAATATCTAAATGTTCCCCGTTCGGGCGATACCAGTATTATCGATATTGGAAACTCAAAATCTATTCTTCCAAGAAAAGGAAATGTTGGAGATGGGGCGAAATATTGTGGGGATGGTGATGTTGCGTTCATTCGTGAATGTATTGAGCGCTACGATTTAAAATGGGATACGTTTAATACATCAGCTTAATGAAAACGCGTATTCTCATTATCAAGCTGGATGAGATTGGCGATGTAATTCTATCGACTCCCGTCATCCGATCTCTACGAGCGAAGCATACTCAGGCTGAACTGGTTTTGGTGGTGCAACCGCATGTTTATCCGCTGGTTGAAAATTGTCCGTATGTTGATCGGGTGTTGACGTTTAAAAGACGGGATGAACGTGGGCTATTGAAAAAAATTCAGAAACTTGGTGCAGCCTTGGGTTTCATTATCCGCAACCGCCTGCTATTTTTTAATGAGTGTATTCTTTTGCGGACGCAACCCTATACCAGTGAATATTTGCTTACTTTGTGTTCGTTTGCTCGTCAACGAGTTGGATGGATATCAGAGACCATTTACTGGGGAAAATATTGTCTAAATCATGTAGTTGCGGAGCAACTGGGTATGCATGAGACCCATCGGATGTTCGGAGCGATCGGTGCATCAGCTGATTTTAAAGAAGAGGCTGGACTTCCGGCGTTAAGGATCGGAAAACAGGCCGAGCAGGTGGGTGAAAAGATTGCCGCTTCCCATAAAAAAATAGTGGTGCTGGGCTGTACAAAGGCACGCATATCCAGAAGGTCATGGCCAGTTAAAAGGTATGCGGAACTGGTGAATCAGCTAAAGGTTTCTCTTGCAGATTATGATTTTATTGCAGTGGGAGGGCCGGCTGATCAAGCCTATGTGGAGGAATTGATTCAGATGACGGATGGAACCGTGACCTCATTTGCCGGACACTTAAGTTTGCCTGAAACCTGTGGTTTGTTAAAATATAGCACACTTTTTATCGGCAATGATTCGGGGCCTATGCACATGGCAGCGGCCATGGGCCTGCCCGTGGTGGAAATTTCTTGCCATGTGGTCGGAGGGGACCCTGATCATGCGAATGCGCCGGAACGATTTGGTCCGGTAGGTGTACGACATCGAATTTGTCGGCCCCGAAAGGTAGTCTCTCCGTGTGTGGATTGTTGTGTTTCCGAGGTAGCACATTGTATTAACATGGTTTCGGTGTCCGAGGTGGAAGTGGCTGTGAAGGGTTTGGTGGAAGAAATAAATCATGTTTGATCGAAAATTTACCGAGATACTCCTGATATTTATCGGGCTCGTTTGTGCCTTTTTATGGGGAAAGGTTGTGGCCGGGGGAAACCTTATTTATACCGTGGGCCCGATGGTGATTCTTGTCGGAGTTTATCTGGGCTTTAAGTTTCAGAATTACCTTCCGGCTATTGTTTTCGGCATGATGTGGTATGGAGGGGGGAGTCCTTTTATTCAACAAGTTCCATATGCTTTTTATGCCTTAGTGGCCTGCATTGGCATAGCGTTTCTTGATTTTTTAATGAAACGAAAGCGAGAGGCCATCCTGTTGCGGGATGCCAGTCCGCTAATTAAGATTCCACTGCTTTGTGTCGGTTATTTGGTGCTTCAATATACGGTCATTACCCTGTTAAAACGGCAAGGGTTTTTACCCGCTTCTGACTATGGTGCGGCGGGTGGCATGAAGAATATGGTCAAGTTTATGGCGATGCTGATGTTTATACTGCTGTTGTTTAATGGAAAGATTTCCCGATCAAAACTGCACTGTATTCCCTATGTGGCCATTTTTATTGCCTGCATATCTACCGTATTTGATACGCTAAACTATCTGAATCCTCGATCAGCCTTTATTACCTACTATTTTACAACCGGGTTGAATTTTGAAGTATTGGATGTATTGCGCGGTAGTGCAGATTCGGTATTACGACTGGCCAGTTTGCGGGAATTTGGACTCTATTTAACCCTTTTTATTATCAGTATCTTTGTTGTGAAAAAACAGCGAGGTGAACTGAAAATAATACCCATGAAGTATATTGTTTTATTGGGAGCAATGGGCTTGATTATTTTGATTGGTGGTTTCCGAAACTACATTATTCGTTATGCCGTGGCTTTGGTTATATTTTTTCTGGTCTATGATAAGAAGTGGGCGATCGCAGGAATTCTTGCGGGGGGAAGTCTCTGGTTAGGTGCCATTGGTATGGGCCGTTCATTAGATGTATTACCCATGCCAATTCAACGTGTATTGGGATCACTTCCCGGCGTGTATAAAACTGATGTGGCAGTGAGTGCTATGGGCGGTTTGGAGTGGCGAGCAGAATTACGATCTCGTTTCTGGGATAATGAATTCTGGCGGCATCCCTGGTTTGGACGTGGACAGGTGGGTGATTTTTTTGTTGTACCGGAATCGGCCTATGCCGATCCCTTTTTATATTTTGAAGTCACCCAGCTTTGGCACTCGGGATGGGTGTCGACATTGGATGTAGTTGGGATTATCGGTATGTTTGTTTTGATTATCGCGCAGCTTTCTACATTGGTTTTGTCGATTAAACTGTTTAGGCAATATCGAGCCCTGTTGGAGGGGTGGATGGTCTGGTGTATACTCTACTTTTATACAGCCAATATTATTTTTTGGTACAATGGATTCTTTCTGAAGCAGTTCCCAATGATGGCCCTCTCAATGGTCGGGGTGTGTCTAGTTTATGATGTCTTATTACGGCAAAAGGTTGGAGCCGTTCTTGAATCTTCAGCTACGGACTTGGTTGATATAACAGCTTAAAGATCAAACACAACCTCTGGTGTTTTTAGTTTAAAAATATCCGCATTCTGCGGTGAGGCCGAATGAATCATTTTAGAAGACTTCTGGATATGTATAAAAAGAGCAGGTTAGTGGATACGCCCTTTATCCCAGTGCTAATTCGATATGTATTTTTTAGATTACGAGGATTAAATCTGGTTATAAGTAATGGCGTTAAAATTTGCGGCCTTCGGAATATACAAACCGATGGGTGTGTTCAAATTGGTATGGATTATATTGGGTTCATGAATAGGTATGATAGAACCTATCTCAATGTAGGAGGAAGCTGTCAATTTGATGGGAGATTCAAGATTGGAAAAGGGTGTCGATTTGATATCGGAAATCAGGCAAAAGTTAGAATTGGTAAAGGGGGATACATCAATCCAAACTGTACCTTCGTAATCATGCATGGGTTAAAAGTAGGCGAAAATTGTGCGATATCGTGGGGGTGCAATTTTCTTGATAATGATTTTCACACTATACTCAGCAATGAGCAAAGGCTACCGAAAGGGGGAGAGATTGTTATCGGCAACCATGTTTGGGTAGGAAGTAATGTGACGATTCTAAAAGGAGTCCATATTTCTGATAATACAGTGATCGCTGCTGGTTCCGTTGTGACGAAATCATTCCAAGAGTCAAATGTAATTTTGGCAGGTGTTCCTGCTAAGGTCATTAGAAAAGATGTG
>JGI12210J13797_11260674_pt1 | contig 15570 bp, 13 predicted proteins | sample ElkSlonscriptome_3_FD_13797 | JGI IMG/M metagenome (IMG submission 13797)
TGAATACCGGGGCGGGAAAAGGAAAGACGACCGCGGCTCTGGGGGCGGCGTTTCGCGCTTTGGGCCACGGCCGGCGGGTCTGCGTGATTCAGTTTATCAAGGGGAGTTGGACCTATGGTGAAAAAACCGCGGCGGAGCGGTTTGAAGACCTGCTGGAGTTCCATGTCATGGGCCGGGGATTCACCTGGAAATCGGACGATTTCGAGAAAGATATCGCCCTGGCCCGGAATGCCTGGTCTCTGGCCAGAGAGAAGATCGGTTCCCGAGCCTACCGGCTGGTGATTCTGGATGAACTCACCTATCTGATCACCTATAAAATGCTGGAAGAGGCGGAGGTGGTTTCGTTTCTGGAAAACCGGCCGGAGGAGGTCCATGTTTTGGTTACCGGAAGAAATGCCTCGAATGGGTTGATGCGGGCCGCCGACATGGTCACCGAAATGGCGGCGATCAAACACCACTACGCAGCAGGGATTCAGGCGCAGAAAGGCATTGAATTCTGATGAATTCATGAATGGGCCAGCCGATTGCGCTGAATCGAAATACAGGTTTTCATCCTGTAAAATAAGTCGTTTCCCTCATTTCTTTTGATTACGATATGGGGGAATATTCAGGGTCAGAATGAAAATGCGCATGTAACGGCGTGGGCCGCGACATGAAAACCAAATTGAAGGAGGAAAACCCATGAGCGAAGGCGGCAAAGATTTTATTCGAATAATTCTATCGTTGATCATTCCCCCCATCGGCGTGTTTTTTCAAGTCGGGCTGGGGCTCCATTTCTGGTTGAACATTTTGCTCACCCTTTTGGGGTATGTACCCGGCTTGATTCACGCCATCTGGGTGATCGTTAAAAAATAAACCTTTTCTCCCCACCTCCGCCCCCATTTCACGGCAAACCGTCGAGATGGACCGGTCCCCCGTTTTCACCGGATGGACCGGTCCTTCGGCAACCTTCCACACCTTTTTTTACCCGACCGAGGCATTCTCCTTTCGGCGGGCATTCCCTTCTTTCGGCGCTCCTTCGCAGGGGGGGTAGCCGAAGACCCTTTGAAAGATTATCGAGTCGACTGCGCGGAGGCGCAGACATCTTTTCTATGCCGGATCAATCCACAGGAAAACCATTCGAAAGCGTTGGTGAAAAGAAGCGTCGGGGTAAAGAGAGGGGACGATTGAGAAGTTGAAACGAAGTGATGCGAAGCGCAGCTCAGAGAAGAACGATTTTCACGAAAACGTCTATTCCTGTATTTCCGACTCATCGGAAGCCAGCTGCGCCAGTTGGGGGGCAATTGCAGCCGTCTGATGTTTCGATTTTTTAATGGGTTTTGGAGGAGTCGGTTTGTCATCCGCGGTTTCATTTAAAACCGCGGGTGTAGGTTTAATATTCATTCCTTCGGGTTCTTTTTCAAGATCCGAGGATTCGGTTTCGGCCGGTATTTCCGAAACTGCGGTGTCGGGTGTTTCCTTGGCCATCTCGGCGATCGATTCCTCTGAATTCAGCGTCTGTACCGACACCTCCTCGTTTACGATGCGTCGAATGGTGGTATCGAAATCGAGCGTCAGCAGAGCACCGATTCCGCACAAAATGATGGTCATCACCGATGACAAAATCCACAGGGACTGCTTGCTGTTCATGGCCCCTCCTTTTCAGGAATTGTGAAGAGTCGGCAGTCGCTCGCCGATCGCTTCCTGGATGGACATTGAGGTGATTCGGTCGCCGATGCCGACCCGGATTCGTATTCGAGTGGCAACGGCTTCCGTGGATTCCAGCCGTATGGTGACCGGAACGCCGCTTCGGGTTTTGGCGTCGATTTTTCCCGCGCCTTCTTCCGCCCTGACCTCCAGAACGTCGATTTCCGGTTCTTTGTGGGCGGACAATGCTTCGGCGGCCGCTTTAATCGTCAGGGTCAGGGGGGCCTGATAGGTCGTGATCAGGTCTCCTTCGAGGTAGCTTACCGTCACGGCGCGGTTATCGGCCTGTTTTTCTTCGATCAGCATGGAACGGCATCCCATACACATCAGAGCCGAAAGGCATATCCAAAAGATCGGCCTAAAAATCGCTTTCATAGAACAAACCATTCTTATGCTGGGTATAATCCGTTTATTTGTCAAATTGGACGAAGGGCTTGGCTTCCTGATATTCCTCGTCTCCACTCGAATCCATGCCGTCGTTGGCCCACCGATAGGTCTCGATTTTGGTAGTGTCCGATGAGGGGAGCGAACTGCTGATGGATTTGGGGAACTGCCCCTCCGAGGATTGAAATCGGGTCAGGATCACTTTCTTGGGAATATCTTTGATTTCAATGATATCCTCGATATAGACGGCGACGATGTTGCCGAAAATGGGCTCCGAATTCTTCAGGTTCTGAATGTGCTCTTTGAAAAGATCCAGTGCGGTTTCCGGTTTTTCGGCGTCGACGATGCAGGAGAAATATCCGTGTCTGGCTTCCTGGTCAAAACCGAGTTCGTCAAATGAAAATTGGCCGATGTAGAGCATGTTGCCTCCTTAGCGGTTTCGGATTCATGTCAAGGCGTTTGCGATAGTGATGGTCGAGTCAAATGGTATCTCAGGCGACCGCTCGGCTGGTGTCGTTTTCGATAAATCGAAGGACCTCCTCGATGTCCGGAATTTCGCGCATGGCATAGACCTTGGCGAATTTTACCTGCCCGGTGCGGGAGATCAGAAAATTGGCTCTGCCGGAGACCCCTTTTTCTTCATCGAAGATGCCGTATCGGCGAGCCACTTCGCCATGGGGCCAGAAATCCGCGAGCATATCGGTTTCGGTCATCTTCATGTATTCGGCCCAGGCGATTTTGGCAAACGGGGCGTCGACGCTCATCCCCAGGGCCACGGTTTCAAAGCGATCGAAGAGTGATTTTTTGAGTTCCAGTGACCGCATCTGAATTTCGCAGACCGGGGTCCAGGCCAGGGGGTGGAAGGAGAGGAGTACATCCTTTCCGATTTCAAAGAAAGAAGAGAGAGTGACGTCCTGGTTTCGCAGGTTGTGTAGAGTAAAATCCGGTGCGGTGGCGCCGGTTTTCAGCGCGGTGGTTTCCATTATCGTGCTCCTTTAGGTCGTCATGAGCGTTATTGCTGTTCAGTTTGATAAAATTCAATCATGAATCAAAATCAGCCTCTTTTAAATACAAGAAATTCCGTAAGGGCGGTCCGGAAAACCTGTATTTTTTGCCCGAGGAAACGGTTATCCGAAACTGCTCCCCTGTTTTCGGCACGGGTCAAATCGCCCCCCCCTATCTCCTGATCATTTCCGAAACCGGACCGGCCAGGGAGAGAACCTCGAAAGGCTCCCGGCTTTCCAGGGCCGACGTGGTTTGCGGACAGGAGTCGGTCATCCAGACATTGGAAAAACCGGCACCCAGGAACTTTTCCCAGGAAGCAATCGGGAACACCCCGTGGGTAACATAGGCCGATACCCGACACTCTATACACGACCGGGTCCGGAATCAATGGGGGGAAACCACTATTTTGAAGGGAATTTTTCTTGAATTTCTTCGATAAAAAAGAGGGCGACGGAGAATGCCGTTTATCCTGTCGGCTCGGCCGATACGCGTGCCAGTTCGATTTCGATCGCCGTGCCGAGTTTTTCCACGGTATAGGGTTTTCGAATGTAGGCGCCGGCGCCGAGTTCCTGGGCTTTCCGGACCCGGTCGGTTTCAGCGAACCCGCTGGCGATCACCGCTTTCTGGCCGGGGTGAATCTCCAGAATTCGGCGGTAAGTGTCCAGCCCGTCGATGCCCGGCTCCATAATCATGTCCAGGACCAGCAGGTCGACCGAGTGGGTTTTCATGTATTCCACCGCGGCTTCTCCGCTGGCGACCGCGGTCGGCCGGTAGGACAATTTTTTGAGAATGGAGACGGCGATCTCCCGCTGTTCCCGAATATCGTCGACCACCAGAACGGTTTCTCCGTTGCCGGCATAGGAAGCCGGTGAGCGGCGACCGTTCGGTTCGGAGAGGGCCTCCCGAGTGGCCGGAAAGAAAAGCTCGAAAACGGTCCCCCGACCTTCCCGGCTCTCCACGTTGATGTATCCCTTGTGGTCCTGAACCGCGCCCCAGACCACCGCCATTCCCAGCCCCGTGCCGCTTCGGTCCATCACCTTTTTGGTGTAGAAGGGTTCAAATATCCGCTTGAGGTCTTCGGACGAGATGCCGGTTCCCCGGTCGGCCACGGTGAGGACCACGTAATCGCCTTCCTGAATGGTGTCGTATCCCCGAACCGGGGTATCGATATACCGGTTTTCGGAGGAGATGGTGACGGTGCCGCCGTCCGGCTGGGCTTCGGCCGCGTTGGAGACCAGGTTCATCACCGTTTTTCGCAAATGAACCGGGGACCCCTTGATGTTCAGCAGATCCGACGCGAGATCGGTCTGAACGGCGACCCCGGGATGGTATTGGATCAATTGGCTGCATTCCGGAGAATCGAGATATTCCTGGAGGATTGTGTTGAGGTTGACCACCTCCCGCTGAATCACCCCCCGTCGAGCCAGGGTCAACAGGTCCTGAACGATGGCCGCGGCCTTCTGCCCCGATTCCCGTATAGTGAGGACGGCATTCCGAATAGGGCTATCCGCCGGAAGGTCCATCAAAATCAGGTCCGGATAGCTCACCACACCGGAGAGGACGTTGTTCAAATCATGGGCCACCCCGCCGGCCAGCAGCCCCAGGGCCTCCATTTTTTTGAGCCGGACCAGTTGTTCTTCCATCCGTTCCCGCTCCTGTTCGGCTTCCCGATGCCGGGTGATGTCCATGTAGGTCCCCACCGCCCGCACGGCGCGGCCGGTTTCGTTATGTTGGGTCACCTGGCCCCGGTCCAGTATCCATTTCCATTCCCCGGACGGCGCCCGCACCCGGTACTCGGCTTCATAATAGGGGGTTTCCTGTTTTAAATGGCGGATCATCGTGGCCCGGACTCGGGCGAAATCATCCGGGTGGACCGATTCTTTCCAGGTCGACAGGTGCGGTTCCGTCTTATGAGGGTCGAAGCCCAGAATGTCTCTCAGGCGGCGGTCCCAGAGGATGACATCCGTCGGAAAATCCCAGTCCCAGGTGCCCTGATGGGTGGTGTCCAGGGCCAGGTTGAGCCGGTCTTCGCTCTCCCGTAAGGCCTGCTGGGCCTTTTGTTGATCCTCGATCATCCGGTTCGCGCCGGCGGCCAGAGCGGTAAACTCCGAGAAATGGACTTTATTCACATCGATCTTTTCGGATTCGAAAGCGGATTTTCGAAAAAACTCTGAGAAGAGATCGAGGCTGTCGAGTATCTTTTTGGATATTAAGTTGGCAAGCAGGGACACCATCAACAGCACCAGGATCAACACCCCGGTGATCCACAGGATGAGCTGTCGAACATCGTCTTTTAATGCCGCCCGTTTGGCTTCGATCACTTTTTCAATATCATCGATGTAGAAACCGGCCCCGACCATCCATTCCCAATCGGGCACACTCATGGTGAAGGCGATTTTTTCGTCGGGTTTGCCGGTGGTCGGTTTTATGGTGGCGATATAGCGAAGATACCCGCCCGCTTCGGCCTGTGAGATCCTGATCAATTCTCGAACGACATGGACACCTGTGGGATCTGTAAAATCCCACTGATTAATACCGAGGTTTTCGCTCTTATAATGGGCCAGGGTATTGGCATCAAAATCGTAGACAAAGATATAGCCGTTCTTTCCAAATCGGACTTGATTGATCCAATCCAATGTGTCGGACTTGATATCTTCTTCGAAATCCTCGATATACTCGCCGGTGCCGATCCACCAGTCATAGGGTTCAAAATAGGCCGCGAAACCGATCTTTTCGGACATGCGATCGATGATGCCGGGTTTGTACCAGTGCCACCGCAAGTATCCTTCTCGGTTCTCCCGGATCAGGTCGATAAACCGCCGAATGGTATACAGCCCCCTGCTGTCCTGAAGGTCCCACAGGTTTTTGCCTTCAAGAAGCGGGGAATGGGGCAGAAGCAGGTTGTTTCCCTCCATGTCATAGACAAAATAATAGCCGCGGTCTTGGTTGAAATGCAGCGGTCGCAGCGCGGCTTTGATCATCTCGATAATTTCCTGATCGGGCCTGGAATCGCTGTATTTATAGTAGATATTTTGGCTCACGGCCAAGGCTTCATAGACCCGGTCGCGGATATCGGCTTTCAGGGCTTCTTCGGTGGTTTCTCGTTTGTATTGCACATAGGCGATGACCCGTTCCACTTCCTGCTTGACCTGTGCTTTCTGGGCGGCGATGAAGTTATCCCTCAAGATCTGTGTTTCCTTGTGGAACCGTCGGTATTCATGGGAGATCCAGAAGAATCCGACGCATACAATCGACACAAAGGAGACGAGGATGATGCTCAGGTGAAAGGTGCGGTGAAGGCTCTGTTCTTTCTTCATGGTTGCGGCTAGGGCTCGGGATTCAGATTTAAACCTTAGATGTTCTTAGGCGAAATCGGGGGTGGTGTAAAGGGAATAACCGGATATGGCGGCAGTTGACGAGCTTTACGGAAAATGGAGTAATTGAGTCGATTCAACTCATATCCAATAACCATCAGGCGGCCAAAAGCATGTGAACGGTTTTCCTTCACATGCAGCGTCCATGACCGGCATCAAAAAATCGGATATTCTTTCAATAACCATTTCGAGATTTTTGGGTACATTCTCCGGTTTGGAATTTCGAATAAACGCTCTCCATTGAATCTGCTTTTGGGCGTCTTTGCTGAATTCGAACGTGAACGCCGTCGGCTGGCCCTTGGGCAGCGGCATTGAACGGCACCTGAATGTATTTTGAATGGCCTTGCAAAGCGTCTGTCCCTCAAATTCGAATAGCCGGCTCATCAGCCACACGTCATAAAAATCTTTCATCCGGCTGTTGGCCATACTCAGGCGCACCATGGCTTCCAGTTTTTCGGCTACCACAGTATACCGCGGGTACGCCAAAAGCACGGGATGGGGAGCATTCTTTGAAAATGTGGATGATATCTCCTGATTCGGCGGCTTCGGCGTACAAGAGATCAGCATCTTTTGTGACCCGGAAGTTCTGTCCTTTCCAGACAAGAAACATGCTTGCGCCTTTTAGAATGAATTTTTTTGAATGGGCCGAAATGCTGAGCCGGTATAGAAAACGCTCCATGCCGTAGCGATAGAGTAAAAGATTGAAATCCGCGCCTTGGCTTCTCGCTATATTCAGAAGCCGCTGAAAAACCGAATGCCCAATATTGGTTTTCTTTTTTCGATTCAAAGAATCGCCTCCAAATAGGGGCGCATCACATTGGAAACCCGGCACACCTTGGCAGCTTTCCATAGGTCATCCATATTTGCCTTCCGACTCCTCCAGGTTTCTCGAAGCGCTTCCAGGGCGATATCCAACCCGATCTTATTGCGAAACTTAAAACAATCTGCGACTGTTTTGGCCGGATTAAAAATTTTGACTGGAACGCGGTCTATATGGTGTTCCTCCACCCCGAAATGCAAAGACGGTTTACTGAAACGAACGATTTTTAGAGGAGGGTAATCGAATTTCGGCTCCCATTTTTTATTATCAATGGCGATCCACACCCGATGAGGGACCTGTGTCGTAAGATGATGAAATTGCAGCGCCGAAATCAAGCAAATTACCGCATGCGGTACCTTTTTGGCCACCTCGGCCATTGAAAGGAATTCGCTGGTTTGGGCATCCGGCAGGGCATAGAGTCCCCGTCCGACGCGCACCAAATCTCCACTTCGATACAGCCTCAAAAGGTATTCCCGATGAATTCCTGATGCCTCCGCGTCCCGAGGTCGGATCAACCCCCTTTGGCCGGCAAGATGAAGAAGTTTTTGTTTTCGATCCACAATGCTCCTTTGTGTCAATTGCTTTGTAATTATAAATAAATTCTGCGGAAATGCAACTTTTTTGTATTTCTTTTTCGCGGAATCAAGTGGCGGAGGATTTCGAGATAATAAGGGAATAGGACCGACCAAAAGTGGAGCAAGGACATTCGGAGCATGTATTGAGAAATATATGGTTGCTCAAGTAAAAAAAAACATGCTATAAAATTAAGATTATTCGGTATGATGGCAATTTCAACAACTTTCAATGCGATAACCCGGTTAAATACGAGATCTTCAAAGGTGTTTGGAGCAAAACTCAAATTCGACCCTTTATTTCATATAATCGTATCACATTGCCGGCAAGCGTATCGCCCCACACCAACATTCAACAAGGACTGAAATGAACCCCCTCATCGGCATCACCACCACCCCCAAAATGGACGGCAATCTCTTGCTCGACCGAGTGCCCCACGAATACGCAACCTCGGTTCAGGCCGCCGGCGGGCTGCCGCTGCTGATTCCGACGCTCACCGACGCCGAATGCATCGACGCCTACATCGACCGGCTGGACGGCATTCTTCTCTCCGGCGGGGACGCGGATGTGGACCCGGCCCGGTTCGGGGAGGACCCGGTGCGCGAACTTCGGCTGATCACGCCGGAGCGGGATGTGATGGAAATCGAGCTGTTTCTTCGGGCGTTTGAGCGGGACCTGCCGGTCCTGGCGATCTGCCGGGGGATTCAGGTCGTCAATGTGGCCGCGGGCGGGAGTCTGATTCAGGACATCCCGTCTCAGGTGACCGACGCCATCGGCCATTTTCCTCGGGGCATGGACATGCATCTTCTCTACCACCGGGTTAAACTGGAGTCCGGCAGCCGGGTGCACGAGATTTTCGGAACGACCGACCTGCGGGTCAACTCCTTTCACCACCAGGCGGTCAAGGCCGTTGCACCGGGATTTCGGGTCACCGCACGCTCTGCGGACGGGGTGATCGAGGCTATCGAGCTCCCGGACAAGCGGTTTATGGTGGGGATTCAATGGCATCCGGAGACCCTCACCGCCGGCCATTCGCAATTTCTGAATCTGTTCAAAGCCTTCGTGGCGGCCTGCGCGGAAGGATAACCGCCCGGGCCGCTTTATTCCCCGCCTTCGGGATCGAACAGATATCCCTTCGACCGAATGCTCTTGAAAAACCGGGGTTGTTTGGGCGCCGGTTCGAAGTATTTCCGCAGACGGACGATGAAATTGTCCACCGTCCGGGTGGTGGTGAACCGGGAATAACCCCACCCGACCTCCAGCAGCAGTTTCCGCGGCAGGGCTTTGCCCGGATTTTCGGCGAATACGGCCAGCAGCTTCAATTCCTGGTCCGTCAACCGCAGCTGCCCGGCTACGCAGTCCGCCTCCCCGGTCTCCAGGTCGATCGTATTCGGCCCGAATGTGAGCACACTCCCGATGCCGCCGGCATCCGCCGCCGTATCCGGCCGACCGGCGCCGTTCCAGGAGATCCGGGTCAGAAGACGATCCACCCGCAAAAGCAGCTCCTCCAGCACAAAGGGCTTGACCATGTAATCATCCACCCCATGGGTCAGGCCGGTGACCCGGTCTTCGGCCGAGCTTTTGGCCGACAGGATCAGGATGGGCAGCTTTTCGTTTTCCGCGCGAATGCGCTGCAGCACGGAAATGCCGTCTATGCCGGGGAGCATGACGTCCAGGACGATCAGGTCCGGCCCCCATTCCCGCCATGCCTCCAGACCCGCCGGTCCGGTGTCGGCGACCTTCGTTTCGTATCCCTGCAAAGACAGATTGAGCCCGAGCCCCTCGGCGATATGGCGGTCGTCCTCGATGATCAGTATCTTTTTTCCGGAATGTCTGTTTTCGGCCACAGCCCTCCTCGTTTGATCCGTTGATCGGAATCGGATCAGTACTTATCCGGCAGCGCCAGGGTGAATACGCTCCCCTGTTGCGGTCCTTCACTGTAAACGGACAAGGTCCCGCCGTGAATCCGGGCGATGGACTGAGCCAGATAGAGCCCGATGCCGCTGCCCCGGGCCGACATGTCGTCGGCCTGCCCCACCTGATAAAATTTTTTAAAGATCTTCTTGAAATCCTTTTTTTCAAGCCCGACCCCGTTGTCGTGAAACGCCAACTCGATCCATCCCCGCCGGGTGGAGAGGTCGATCTCCAACTTCGGCTGATCGGCGGTGTTGTACTTGACCGCATTGGTGACCAGGTTCATCAGCAGCATGTCGAACAGCGCCGGATCGATCCGGTAGAGAAATTCCCGATCGGTGGGAAAGCGGGTCTGAATGCGGCAGTTCTTGATCAGATGGGCGTTCTCTTTCAGAAACCGGTCCACGGCCCGGCGAAGGTCCTTCAAAGTGAAATTGCCCTGATAGCTTTTGCTCTCGATTTTGGCCAGGTTCAGGATACTGGAGATGGTGGTGTTGAGCCGCACCGTGTCCTGAATCATGTAGTCGATGTACTTCAACTGGCTCTCCCGGGGAAGAGCGTGCTTTTGGAAGGTCTCCAGGTAGAGCCGCAGGGAGGTCACCGGGGTTTTGAGCTCATGGGTGAAGTTGTTGATGAAATTGTTCTGAAGCCGGTAGAGTTGAAGGGTTTTGAGGTTGTAAAAAAAGATGATGAAGATGCCCAGCAGAATAAATCCCACCAGCATGGAAAGCACCATGATGACGATCCATGTGTCCGCGGAAAGGATCTGTCTGGAATCGAGATCGAATTTCCGCATCAGGGTCCGCAGCCCGCTGCTGACTTCGATATACCAGTAGATGTAGAGAAACAGCGAGGTGACCAAGGCCAGAATGGAGGCCACGAAAATCAGGATGGGATGAAAGTACCAGCGGGATTGGGTCATGATATTCAGGCCGGTGAGGATGTCGACCGGCAAAACGGGTTGGTTGCACGGTTTCAGTTTATCACCCGATGTACCCCATCGGCGGGAGAAAATCAACCGCATCTCATTTGTAAAACTTCTGTAAAACCCCGGTCCCGGGGGTTTTTCCGTTTTCCTCGGCGTTGTATGGTCTCTAAAAATAGAACGCTTTTCCATCGCCCTATGTTCAGCCAACCGCCAATCGTTTTCAAAGAGGAAATATCATGACCACACAACCCGTTCATCCCCTCGGCGTTCGCGCCAGGGTGTTGTTGACCAGCGTATTCGGCCCCTTCGCCCAAGACGATGAATACGGCAGCCGAACCGTCAACCCGATGGAACTCTATCATAACCAGGTCACCCGGGTTCAGGGCGCCTTTTCCCTGCGGATGTTTCATCGCTCCTTCGGTCTGATGTTCATTCAGGCCAACCTGAAGGGGCCCTGCACACTTCTCGATTTTCCCACCCTGGACCGCTTTCTGGAAGAGATTCAGCAGCATCGGTACGACGTGATCGGCATCAGCGGCATCATTCCCAATGTGGGCAAGGTCAAAAAAATGTGCGAGCTGATTCGGCGGCATTCCCCCTCCACCACCATCGTGGTCGGGGGGCATGTGGTCAATCACCCGACCATCGAGACCACGGTGGATGCCGACCATCTGGTCAAGGGCGACGGAATCCGGTGGTTCCGGCGCTATCTGAAGCAGGATGAAGACGCACCGGTGCGGCATCCGCGAAGCCTGTCCGGTTTCAATTCCCGGATTATGGGCCACGACATCACCGACAAACCCGAAGACACCGCCGCCATTCTGATTCCGTCGGTGGGCTGTCCTGTGGGGTGTAATTTTTGCGCTACCTCGGCCCTGTTCGGGGGCAAGGGGAATTTTATCAACTTTTATGAAACCGGGGACGAACTGTTCCGGGTGATGGTCGATCTGGAAACGGACCTGGGGGTGAACTCCTTTTTTGTTCTGGACGAAAACTTCCTTCTCCACCGCAAGCGGGCACTTCGCCTCCTGGAGCTGATGGAAGCCCATGACAAGTCCTGGTCCCTGTGCGTCTTCAGTTCGGCCCGGGTGATTCAATCCTACACCATGGAGCAGTTGACGGGGCTGGGGGTCTCCTGGGTCTGGATGGGGCTGGAGGGAGAAGGCAGCCGATACCGCAAGCTCAACGACGTGGACACCTTCGACCTGGTCAGGACCCTGCAATCCAACGGAATTCGGGCGCTGGGCTCTTCCATCATCGGCCTGGAGGAACACACCCCGGAGAACATCGACGCGGCCGTCGATTACGCGGTGGCTCACGACACCGTCTTTCACCAGTTTATGCTCTATACCCCCATGCCGGGGACCCCGCTGTACGAATCCCACAAACAGAAGGGTACCCTGATCCCTGATTTTCCGGCGGCCGACACCCACGGGCAGTACCGGTTCAATTACCGGCATGCGGCCATTCGGGACGGCGCGGAAGAGGGGTATCTGCTCGGGGCGTTTCAAAAGGACTTCGAGACCAACGGCCCCAGTCTGGCCCGAATGATTCGGGTGATGCTGGACGGCTACCAGAAATACGGGGCCCATCCCGATCCCCGAATTCGGCGGCGCATCCTTGGGGAATCCGCGCCTTTACAAACGACCTATGCCGGGGCGGTCTGGGCCATGAAGGCCCATTACAAGGATAATCCGCTCATGCGGGGAAAAATGGCGACCCTCCTTCAAGACCTCTACGCCGCCTTCGGCCTGCGCACCCGCCTGGCCGCACCGGTTGTCGGGACCTATCTGGGCCGCAAACTGCGAAAAGAAGCCCGGCGTCTTGAAAACGGCTGGACCCCGGAGCCGACCTGTTTTTACGAGGACAACCCGGCCGCCGCGGATTTGAAGTCATCGGCGCCGAGCCGAATCGAACAACCGGCCACCCTGGTGCCGGCGCCGACTTCGACCCAATAAAAACGACAGCGATATCAGTTTCGGTCGGCCCGGGATATTTTCCCGCCCGGCAAGAACTCGCGTTCCCTCAAACCGCTTCCCGGGCCGGGAAAATATCCCGGGCCGGCCTTTCTATTATTTCAGGCTGGCCGAAACGATGATCAAAGCCTCCGTTTCCGATTCGAGGCCGTTGTCGAATTGGCGTTGAGGATTATCTGCGAACATGGTAAATCATCCCCATGAGATATGGGATACGGGTGGATCGGCGATGGTTCGCGTCTGAATTCAGAATCTTGGGGGTACTGAAATGAACGGCTCCGCACTGACCGGATGCCACCAGTGCGGCCTTCTTCAGCGTTTGCCGCCGGTGCCGGCCGGCGGGGTCGCCTCTTGCGGGCGGTGCCGGGCGGTGCTCTACCGAAACCGGCCTAACGGCATGGACCGGGCCCTGGCCCTGACCCTGACCGGGCTGATCCTGTTCTGGATCGCCAACAGCTTTCCCTTTCTCGCCTTTGAAATGCAGGGCCAGGCCACCCGGGTGACCCTGTTGAGCGAGGTGGGGGAGCTTTTCCATCAAGGAAAACCGATCATCGGGGTGCTGGTTTTTGCCACCAGCTTTCTGGCGCCGGGGCTGCTGTTGGTGCTGCTCGCCGCAATCCTGGTTCCCCTGCGTCTGGGGACGGTCCCCGTTTTTCTGCCCCCCCTGCTTCGAGTGTTGACCCGCCTGACGCCCTGGGTCATGGTGGAGGTCTTCCTGCTCTCCATTTTGGTGGCCCTGGTCAAACTGGCCGGAATGGCCTCCATCGTATTGGGAATATCCTTATGGGCCATCGCCGGTCTGATGTTCGTACTGGCGGCCATTTTCGCCAACCTCGATTTTCACGACCTCTGGGACCGGGTCGCACCGCCCTCGTCTTTCCCCGATCTTTGGGCGCCGGGAACCCGACCGATCACCTGCCATACCTGCGGCCTGGTGAATCCCCCGCCGGCCGATGCCGGGGCCGGCGCCGATTCCAGGTGCCGGCGCTGCGGCGCATTCCTCCATCCGCGAAAACCCCACAGCCTTCAGCGCACCTGGGCCCTGGTGATTGCGGCCTCGGTCTGCTACCTGCCGGCCAACCTGCTGCCGATCATGATCTCCGGCTACGGCGGATGGTTCCGGGCCGATACCATTCTGGGCGGAGTGATCTACATGCTCCTGCACGGCAACTGGGGGCTGGCCCTGATCATTTTTCTGGCCAGCATTCTGGTGCCCATGATCAAAATCGTGATTCTGTTCTATCTGCTGGTTTCGGTGCGGTCCCACAAACGACCCCGGGACCGTACCCGGCTTTACCGTGTAACGGAAGTGATCGGAAAATGGTCGATGGTCGATATTTTCGTGGTCACCATTATGGCCACCCTGGTCAACCTGGGCAACTGGGGCATCGTTCGGGTGGGGCCCGGTGCGGTCTTTTTCGGGGCTGTCGTGGTCTTGACCATGCTGGCCGCCATGAGCTTCGACCCCCGCCTGATCTGGGATGCTGCGGAGAAGAGAGGTTATGCCGTATCCGGATGAAAAACCCGGGCCCGAGATGCCGTCGGCCCGGGTCTCCCGAAAACAATCGATTTCCCTGGTCTGGCTGATTCCCATCCTGGCCGCGCTGGTGGGGGGATGGCTCGCCTATAAAACTTACTCGGAACGGGGGCCCATGGTCGCCATCGTGTTCAAATCCGCCGACGGGGTGGTGGCCGGCCAGACCAAGGTCAAGTACAAAGACCTGGTGGTGGGCCAGGTGGTGGCGGTGGATCTTTCTCCGGACCTTCAAAACGTGGTGGTATCGGCCCGGCTGGACAAGGATATCGAAGCCTACCTGACCGACCGCACCCGGTTCTGGGTGGAGCGGGCCCGCATCACCCTTCAGGGTATCAGCGGCCTGTCCACCCTGACCGCCGGGGTCCACATCGCCATGGACCCGTCCCGGGAGGGGGAGCGATCCTGGCGGTTCAACGGCCTGGAACGGCCGCCCATCGTCACCCTGCGCGAAGAGGGAAAGCTGTTTAGGCTTCATGCGGAAACCCTCGAATCCCTGTCGGTGGGGTCACCGGTCACCCGCCGGCAGATTCAGGTGGGGCAGGTGGTTGGGTATGAACTCGACCCCGACGGCACCGGCGTGACCATCCATATCTTCATCCAAGCGCCCCATGACCGGGATGTGCGGCCCGATACCCGGTTCTGGGTCTCCAGCGGGCTGGAGCTGAAGCTGACCGCCGAAGGTCTGGATCTGGACACCGATTCCATGATGAGCTTTCTGGTGGGGGCCGTCTCTTTTGAAACGCACGACAGCCTCGATCCTCCGGAACCGGCCCCGGAAAATACCGCCTTTGAGCTGTTTCGAAGCCGGGAAGCGGTGGCCAACCGGGAGTTCGTGCAAAAAGAGCAGTATGTGCTCTTTTTTCAGGGATCGGTGCGGGGCCTGAGCGTGGGGGCCCCGGTGGAGTTTCGCGGCATTCCCCTCGGCCGGGTCACCGACGTGAAACTGCAGCTCAATCCCGAAACCTTTCGGTTCGATATTCCGGTGATGGTGGAAATCGAGCCCGGCCGGATCGACCTGATGGGGCCCTCGGCGCCCGAAGTGGACGGCAAAGGGGTGATCGGGCGGCTGGTGGAAAGGGGATTGCGGGGGCAGTTGAAAACCGGCAGTCTGCTCACCGGGCAGCTCTATGTGGATCTCGATTTTCAGGAACCGGGTGGGACGGTGACCGAACTGGCCCGACGCGGGGATTTTCAGGTAATTCCCACCGTGCCGACCCCTCTGGACGCCCTGGCCAACCGGCTCAAGGATTTTCTGGCCCAGGTGGAAACCTGGCCCCTGGAGCAGATGGGCAAGGATGTGGGGGATTCCCTGCGCGCCCTCAAGGAGTTGATGGAATCGGATGATTTGAAAAAATCGCTGCTCCACCTGGAGA
>JGI12210J13797_11215022_pt1 | contig 15565 bp, 10 predicted proteins | sample ElkSlonscriptome_3_FD_13797 | JGI IMG/M metagenome (IMG submission 13797)
CGTTGGTTCCCTCCGCTCCGAAGCATCCGTTTGCTTCGAGTGCGTCGAGGGTCGCCAATCCCGCCGCAATCGACGAGGACGCTCCGGTGAAGGTTTGACTCAGTACCGGTCCCTTTGGCACAAAATCCTTTCCATAAAGCGTCGCACAAACTTGCGTGATCTTTCCAACCGTAACGATATCGACAAACTCGTCGAGCCCATAATGTTGGAATGCAAACGGACGAGTGGTGCGCGAGAAGGTTTGAATTTCATCGAAGAGAATTGGGATGCCCGCTTCGCGAAGCGGAACACACAGTGCTTGGAAGAAATCATGGCTGCCGGGATAGTAGCCGCCTTCCCCCGCGATCGGTTCCGCCCAAAACGCGGCGTATCGACCGGGATGACGTTTTAATAAGCGATGCAATTCATCCACCGCCCAGCGTGTACTACGCTCAGGATTCTCAGCACTACGAAATGGTAGATAGTCCACCTGTAAAGCGAGAGGCAAACCCATGCGGTAATTGGGACGGTCGGTTAGGGCAGCCAAGGCCAAAGATCGGCCGGCAAAGGCATTATCAAACGCAATGATTCGATCGGCTGGAGCTTTATGATGTAAGGCAATCTTCAGGGCGTTCTCATTCGCCATCGCACCACTGGTCGATAACAAACAATGATCCAACTTCGCACCACTACTGCTCGCCATCGCAATCAACCGTTCGCACATTTCGACCGTGGGGGGATGTTGCTGCAAGTTACCTTGCATCACGGTGTCTTCGAGTGCTCCGTCGATAGCCGCGTCAATGATGGCGGGATGGCTGTGCCCACATCCGTGGACGCCTATCCCGCCGATCATATCAAGCTTGATACTGCCGTCAGCCAATTCGACATAGAGTTCGTGCCCTAGCCCGGATGATAAGTAGGGCCAAATGGGTGCTCCACCCCGGACAGCGTGTAGTCGCGCGAGCAATTGCTCATACGGCGGACGTAACGGCTCGGCCGGGCCGCGAACTTGGTGAAGCTGAGCACCGTGTTCGGCTACCGCCTCGGCGATCAACCGTTTCGCCTCGGCAATTCGAGGATCGCGGCGCAGCGAATCCGCATGAGTTGAAGTGGGAGAAATCGCCGATTTAGATTGGACCACCGTGTTAGGCTCCGAGTTGTGAGAGCATCGTTTTCGAAACGGAATTTACGTTTGAAAACCACAATCTTAGCGTCAAAACCAGGCTTTGTTCAGCCCCTACACGACGTTGAACCGCGTGGGCAACGCCCCGCGCCTTTTGCTGTGCCGGTGCGCGGCCCGCTGGGCTCGCGGTTAAACGAGAAAATGATGCTTCACAGCATGACTCCAACCCATTTCCGAATGGGGAACGGCGTCGCGTTACGCTCCGAATTCGACTCGGCGCGGGGCTAGCTGCGATTGCAGTCGGTTGACGATCGACGTGTGCATTTGACTCACACGTGATTCGGACAGATCCAACGTCGCTCCGATTTCCTTCATCGTCAATTCTTCGTAGTAGTAAAGAATGATGATGAGTCGCTCGTTGCGATTGAGCCCTTTGGTAACCAAACGCATTAAGTCGTTCTTCTGCACTCGAATCGTGGGATCTTCACCCTTCTTGTCCTCGAGTACATCGATTTCACGAACGTCCTTGTAGCTGTCCGTTTCGTACCACTTCTTATTGAGCGAAACGACACCGACGGCATTGGCTTCGGTTAACATCTTTTCGAGCTCGGCGATCGAGATTTCCATCTTCTCAGATAGTTCTTGATTGGTTGGAGCACGCCCGAATTTGGTCTCGAGTTCTTTCTTAGCCAAAGCCAATTTGCTTGCTTTGCTACGAACAAGCCGAGGAACCCAGTCCATCGTACGAAGTTCATCGAGCATCGCTCCGCGAATTCGTGGGACGCAGTACGTTTCGAACTTGACGCCACGTTCCATATCGTAAGCGTCGATCGCATCCATCAAACCGAAGATGCCAGCACTAATGAGGTCATCGAGTTCGACGCCATCGGGCAATCGTTGCCAGATGCGTTCACCGTTGTAGCGGACGAGCGGCATATACCGTTCGACCAACCGATTGCGTAAATCTTCGTAATCCGGCGAATCCTTGGTGATCTGCTTGAAATCTTTCCAAACTTGTAGGATTTCTTCATCGGTTGTGACTGTGGCTGCCATGCAATCCTCCGTGACCAAAAATGTAGAGGTCCGCTTCATGCGGAACCTATAAGTGGACGATAGATAACATCAGTCCTCTGATGCAATCGATCGTATCACTTTTGAAATCGTTAATAAAACCCAACACGACCTGGAATCGCTAGCATCCGTGCTGGCAAAAACCAAGGCCGTCTTGGAGACCCTTCAATGAACCGTTGCGAACATCCATGCTCATGGTTCCTTTGAAGGATTATTCTCTAACTCACCAGTCATTGTCTTAACACTTTCAACGTACCAATCGACTCGGCGTCGAAAAGCAGCTTCGATCGTATCGCGGACAATGTAATCGATGATCCATCCTGCGACCCATCCAATTGCAGCAAACACGAACAAGGCACCGATTGCTTCCCGAGCGATGTGATCAGCGAATTCGCCGAACAACGCTCCTCGGACAATCACCAAAGCCATTGCAAGTGCACCAAGGCATAATGCGAAGCTTCGAGTCAAGGTTCATTTCGTCCTGTGCAAACAAACAATTTAGTGGGACATTCTCTCTGTTCGTTGTAGGCAATTTGCCTCAGTATCTGTATCGGTTATCTCTGGGATGAAAGTTAGTCTTCTTTTCAATAAAACTTGTCCAAACTTACGATCGATTATTCCGGTTGGGTAACGTAGCGAGTGGCAACGATTGCGCTCACGCTATATTCAAATGTTGGTTGGTAATAAGCTGGGGGAACAATCGCATGAGCAACACTTCCGCTTCGGCGGGTTGGATGTCGTCGGGGACCTGTTGTCCGTTGGTCAAGTAACTTAGTGGAATTCCAGCGAAGTCTTCCGAGGCGGCAATCGCTGATAGGATGCCGGCGGTGCAAGTGGTTTCATCGAGTTTTGTCAGAATGGCAGCAGTCGGATGGGCCGGAGCAAACCCTTTGAGTACCGATTGAATCGTTGCCACACTGCTCGTCGCCGCCATCACCAAATGAGTCTCATCGGGCTGAGCCATCCGCAATAGATCGACCAATTGATCGATGCGAGCATCACTCGATGGACTTCGGCCGGCAGTGTCGAGAAGTACCAAATCGACGTCGCCAAGCCGCTCGATCGCTGGTTGCATCTGCGCTGGTTTTTCGACCACCTCCATCGGCAAGTCCATGATCTCGGCATACGCCTTGAGCTGCTGGACCGCTGCAATTCGAAAGGTATCGATCGTGACCAAGCCAACGCGCCGACGCTCTTGAATACGAAAACCAGCAGCCAACTTTGCGATCGTCGTCGTTTTTCCAACACCTGTTGGGCCGACAAGCGCCACAATATGTTTGGCACCGGGCTGAGTGCGGATGGGGCCGCCGATACGAGTCTCTCGTGCAACGGATCGTTGCAAATGTTCCAACCATGATTGGTCGTTCGATTCGCCGAAGGACGCAGCGAAACTGTCGGTCGCTTGCAGCCAACGATCCGCGATCTTCGGAGAAACGCCAGCCTCGATGAGCCGAACTCGGTAGTCGTCGAGCGGTCCTTCCGATTCACGGTCGTTGTCCATAAATCGGCTGCGAATCGGATACGCTATCGGGTCGCCGGGTTCCTCGCTTTGGAAGTCACTTGGGTTTGGAGGATTCGCTGATTGAGAAGCTACGCTCGATTCATCGCTGTCGCGAAGTCCCGCGGTCACTTCGACATATGTACGGCCTAGCCATCCCATCCATCCATCACGGACTTGACGAGTGTGTAGCACCGATGCGTCCACGCCCATTTGGCTGCGGATTTCTTCGAGGGCATCTTGCAGGTTGGCGGCTCGGAAGGTTCGGATATGCATGGCTGCGAGTTGACCTCGCTCGAAGGGGATGATGAAAGGAATGGAAAGGAGTGACAAAGTCAATTGCTAAATCGATTGGCGAAAATTCTATTTGTCGCTGATGACTCCATACGACTCAATCTTGGTGTCTTGGGTGATTTCGTTGTAGGACAATACTTTTAGCCTGGGGATGGAAGCACTGGTGATTTGCCTCAGTCCCGGACGAATTCGCGGACTGACCAAAATGATCGGTGGATAGCCAGCGGTAATTAGTTTCTTAACGCCTTCTTGGATCTTTTCGCAAGTGAGGTCTACCGCTTGCGGGCTCATTCGGACAAAAAGTCCTCGCTCGCCATGCTCAATCCCCGCCGCGATCCGGTCCTCCATCGCTGGATCGAGTGCCAGCACATGCAAACGGTTGTCTTGGTCGCGGTAGCGAGTGCTGATCGTTCGGGCCAAACGGTGACGAACGTATTCGCAAAGCCAAACGGGATCCTTCGTTCGTGGTGCGAAATCGCCGAGCGTTTCAAGAATAATACTCAGTTGACGAATCGGAACGTCTTCGCGAAGCAGCATTTGCAACACTTGCTGGACTTCGCTCACCTTCATCGCGCCTGGGATCAACTCGTCGACGACCGCGGGCGAAACTTCTTTTAACTCGTCAATCAAATGCTTGGTCGCATCACGCGACAGCAATTCATCTGCATGACGGCGGACGATCTCTTGTAAGTGGGTTGCCATGACCGCGCCCGGCTCGACGGTCGTGTAGCCGTAGATTGCCGCTTGCTCGCGGCGCATCGGATCGATCCATACCGCTGGCTCATTAAACGTAGGATCGCGAGTCGGTTCGCCTTCGATCACGCCGGTCGTTTGACCGCTGTCGATAGCCAACAATTTGTCAGGACGCGCCATCGCTCGAGCGACCGTATTGCCAGCAATGCGGATTTCATACTCACTTTGGTCCAAACTCATCTCATCACGCACGCGAACCTTTGGCAAAACGATGCCGATGTCCGATGCGATCGAGTTGCGTACGCCAGTGATTCGCTGCATCAAATCGCCACCACGTGACGGATCGGCAAGACTTAGTAGCCCCAGCCCGATCGTCATTTCCATCGGATCGACCGTTAAGAAGTCCTCCACGCGTTTTGGAGGCGGAGCCGCAGCGGCGGCCTTATCCGCCGATTCCCGTAAATCCTTATCAGCGATTCGCCGCGTGTCGCGGCGATTCATAATGACCGCCAAACCGATACAGCCAAACCCCAAGGTTGCCATGGGAAGGGTGGGCAAGTTGGTCACGATTAGCAGTAGCAGGAACGCCCCCGATACCGCCATCGCTTTGGTGTTACCAAACAGTTGTTGTAGAAACAGGACAGGTAAGTTGGTCTTTGCGGTACTTCGCGTCACCAGCAATCCAGCGGCCAACGAGATCAGCAGCGCGGGTACTTGGCTGACCAAACCGTCACCGATCGTCAACTTGGTGAACAATGCACCTGCTTCGCTGATCGTCATCCCTGCTTGAACGACACCGATGAACAGGCCGCCGATCACGTTGACGATCGTAATCACAATACCTGCGATCGCATCACCGCGAACGAATTTACTCGCACCATCCATCGCCCCGTAAAAGTCGGCTTGCGAACTGACCGCTTCGCGACGCTTTTGAGCTTCCTTCTCGTCGATCATACCCGCGTTCAAATCGGCATCGATCGCCATTTGACGACCTGGCATCCCATCGAGAGCGAAACGGGCGGCCACTTCACTGATCCGAGTTGCACCCTTGGTAATTACGATGAACTGGATCAATACAATAATCACAAAAATGATGATTCCAACTTCGATGCGATCTCCCGCAACGAATTCGCCAAACGTCTTGATCACACCGCCGGCGGCATCCATCCCAAGCGTATCGGCGCCCGTCAAAATCAGACGCGTGGTCGCAATGTTGAGGACCAGGCGGCCCAAAGTTGTGGCCAGTAGTAGCGAGGGAAAGACGCTGAATTCTTGAGGCGTGGGCACGTAGATCGTCGTCAGCAAGATGATCACGCCGATGGTAATGTTGAGCGCCAAAAACAAATCCATCAGGATCGCTGGTAGCGGCATCAAAATCACAACCAAGCAGCCGATAATTCCTATCGGAAGGACAAGATCACGATAACGAAGTAAGAACGACAGCACAAAAACACTCATGGCATTAGTACAGCAGGACGAACCCTTCGCCATGCCAACGCGAGACTACCGAAAATCACGACACAGCGTCTAGTGAAATTTCGTGAAGAAAATTGATACCGTTGATAGCAAAAGGATGCTATCGCGGTTTGAGTAGGGGGAGGGTTTGGCCGGCGTAGCGGTCGGCGACGAATAGGGGGAACTGCGTACCAAGGGCCGCGCGGTGCGTTTCAATGACCAAGTCAGGTTCGTTGTTGTGCTGCGATAAGTGACCCATGCAAACCCATTGCATCGTTCGACTAGCCGATCGCAGCAAAAGATCCGCTGATTCGGCGTTGGACAAATGTCCGCCTGGACCGCTGATACGGCGTTTAAGCGCTTCGGGGTAAGGGCCGCTGGCCAACATCTCGGTGTCGTAATTGCTCTCGATAATGACTGCATCGAGTGTCGATAACAGATAATCGAGACCCGAAAAAACGTGCCCTAAATCAGTCAGAATCCCCAATCGATTCGATCCATCGTCGACAATAAACGCTAACCCGTCGACGGCATCATGCGGTGTCTTGATCGTCTCAACTCGTACGTGACCAAAGTCCAACGTGCTGCCCGATTTGAATCGCTGGACATCATCAACTCGTCCGATACGATTTTTTCGCTCAAGAGCCGACATGGTTTCATCGGTCACATGAATCGGCAGACCAAACTTCCGATGATAGACGCCCATGCAGCGAGTATGGTCGCTGTGGTCGTGCGAGATAATCAGCGCATCGACGTCACGAATGTCACGTCCATGCTGAGCCAATCGTTTTTCGGCTCGAGCACCGCTAATGCCAGCGTCGAACAGCAGTTGCTTCCCACCTGCTTCGACGTAAATGCAATTTCCGTTACTTCCCGATTGTAATGCAATGACTTCCATGTCGAGATTGTAGAGATTCAGCCGCGTTTCGCCATCCCATGGTTTTTCGTCGTAGCGGAAGTCGTCAAGACTTTCGTTTGTGCGGTTTTTGAGTTGTGGTTGACAAACGATTTACATCCTCCCCCAAGCGAAGCTTAGGGGGAGGTTCTTAGAAAGGCAATCGTAAACGCTTGTGAAACAAACAGTTGAACGTTGCACCACGTCTTCCCCGGGAGGGTGAAGCAACTTTATGCCTCACTTTGCTGGCAGGATCAACAATTCGGTCGAGTCGAGCTCCCATCGACCGCCGCGACTTCCCGCTCCGCCTGCGGTGTAGAGCATATCCTCGTATTGCCCGATCCCTGTTCCGTGTCGACCTTGCGAGAAGACGGACATGACTCTCCACTTGCCCGATTTGGTATCGAGTGCTTCGATTCGATCGTGCGCGGTCGGTTGCTGCGACTCGCCGCCGGCAATGAGCAACTCATCACCCATGCGAAAGGCAAAGCACCCGGCACGGGGCGTTGGCAAGTTGCTTTCCACCGGCAGCGTCGACCACGTTCCGTCCTTTAAATCGTATACGTCGACTTCCGGGATCGTGAGATCGAAGACTTGTTTCGTAATCCCCGATGTTTTGCGTCCACCGGCAGCGTAGATTTTATTGTCAATGAGAACGGATTGAAAGTGATCGCGGACGCGGGGGGCGTCCGGGAGTTGTTCCCAGGCCCCTGTTTTCAAATCGAGTCGATCGAGCCACGGAACCCATCCATCCCAGTGCCCGCCACGAATTCCGCAGACCATGTACAACGAGTCGTCATGGACGACCACACCCGCACCCCCGCGTCGACGATCCGCTGGAATCTCGGCTCCCCAAGACCATTGGTCAATGCGAGGATCGTAGATCAATATGCGATCGACCGCGGTCTCTCGTGGATACTTTCCGGTCATCGCACCCGCCAAATAGATGCGGTGATCCCAGACAATCGGCTGGAAGTGATGCACTTCCATCGGCGGGGTTTTGCCGTGCGTCCACGTTTGGGTTTTGGGGTCGAAAATGTCGACCGGTTGAATCCGCCTGCCACCAAGCAGGTACATCTTTCCATCGCATTCGACAAACCCTGCTTCATGACGAGCGTGGGGTTTTCCGCTCGTCGTCACGCTTTGCCAATTGAGTGGACGATTGCTAATTCGAGTTAGCTTTTTTTTTTCAGCACGACCAACCAATCTTCGTTCGCGTCTCGGGGTGGCGTTCCGAGCGACACGCTGCCACCGCCATCTACCGTCCTTACACTGCCGTCTTGCAAGTCGCCTCCATCGCGAGGATTGAACCATGCAACCGTGAACGAGCCCTTGGCATCGCTCAAATCCAAATTCGATTCACCACCATTTGACAAATAAACCAAATAGACTTGATCTGGATTGGCGAAGCAGTAATCCGTTGGATCATGGTCAGGATTGCCGACCAACTCGTCTGCATTCTTCATTTCCCAAAACGGGATTTCATGATCGTGAAAGAACCCGATCGCGATTCGGCAATAGTCCCAACTCTGGTCGCGGCTTCGCCAATCTTCGCAATTGATATCGTTTTGGTCGAATTTGTAGCCAAAGTAATACTCGCATCCGGCACCGCCACCCATCAGCGTCCCCCACAAGGTTTGCTTGCGGACCTTATGCTGGGTGTAGACCATTTTTCCCGTATTATCGTGCCCATCGAAACCTTGGTAACCAAGGTCGGGACATTGGGCATGAGCCGCACTGCCCGATTCATCAAATGCAACCACCCATGGTTTACCAGCCTTGGCGGAGGCGTTGACCCATTTGATTGTTTGCGCGTGAGTCGTTTCGAGGCTGCTGTTCTGTAGCGACGTGCCTGTCAATTGCGACTTCTCACCGAGCAACGGTTTGTAAACTTGGTCTTGCTTGTTGGGGAAGGTATGGATCACGACAGGATGATCGTACGGATCGGTCCCGACGATATAGTCAATCATCGCGTTGACCTCATCGGTCGATTGCGTGTTTTCTTCGCCGATGTTCCAGTTCAGAGCTAAATTGTGGCCGAACCGGGCGATCAGTTCACGGCAATACAATTTTCGTTCGGGACCAAGCTTACCGTCATCGAGCGACTCGGGAACGTTCCCTATTTTGCCGCTCGTAGAGGGGCGATTGTCATCGATTTCTGTCTCTTGCATTTTGAAATGCAAATACATTCCTTCGCTGGTTCCATGCTCAAAGACGGTCCCCCATTGGTCAAGTTTGCTACAATCATAATGCAGCTTGTCATTACGGCTGATGAAGGGCCAAACGTTGTCGCCATCGCCACCCGCGTTGTACGTCAAAAACGAGAACGCGTTGCAACCTTTTCCCGACAGATAGTTGACCGCTCCGATCAAGCCTTTTCCTTTACCATCTTGCCAAGTCGGATCGCCATCGTTCCAGTCACGTTGGTGAGCAGACCACGTTTTCAAAGGTGCCTTCTTTGGATTGCCAGCGATCGTGTTATCAAAATCGGCATAGGCCAATAGCGTTTCGGGAGCGTCTGCTCCGACTTTAAGAAAGTACTTCTTCGATCCTGCAAATTGTAGGTAGTGTTTGCGGACATAGTCCAATCGACCGTGTGCTCGCAAGTCGCGGCCCTGTTTATCGGATTGCGAAATCTGAAACTTGCCTCGTTTGCCATCGAACGGAGTGAGTGATTTCGCCCGGGCGTTCTCGTCAAGAGCAGCATTTTCGCCTTGGACCATCGAAACCTCGTACGTCCATTCGCCCGCCTCATCGGGAGCGAACAAGGCTCGCCACACGGTTCCTGCTTCGGCGGACGTATTGGCAGCGTTTCCATCGGCGGCAAAATAGCCAGGAACCGTGGTTTGTTTCCCATCGCTGTGCGTGAACGTCACCGTCATTCGATTGTCGGTAAATGGATTCGGTGCATCGTCCTTTTCATGAGCATAGGGGCCGCTTAAATCGAGGGTCACCTTGTGCCACATTTTCATTTCACCGCTTATGCGGACACTACCATCGCCATCGGATGGTCGATCGGATTGGCGAGGTGGTTGCGTCATGCCGACTTGGCAGCAAAGTGTGAACAAAAAAATGGTCGAGAATAGTTGTCGAATCATGGTAGGTCTCAAGGGAAGGAGGATGGATCAGGAGGAAATGGCTGAAGCTTCGAGTGCATCGGCAACCGCATCAGCCACGTCAGTCGTCGAAGCTGTCCCGCCAATATCGGGCGTACGGGTACACCCATCTTTTAATACGTTCGCAACCGCATTTTCGATTCTCGCGCCTGCTTCAATGCAAACGTCATCATCGTATCGATCACCGAGCCAATCGAGCATCATGGCAGCTGACAAAATCGTTGCCATCGGGTTGGCGACGTTCTTGCCGGCGAGCTGCGGTGCGGTGCCATGGGACGGTTGAAACAGCGCATGTTCTTCGCCGATCTCGGCCGAGGGTCCTAATCCCAACCCGCCAACTAACCCGGCACCTAAGTCAGAGAGAATATCACCGAATTGGTTTTCCATCACCAACACGTCGAAATCCCAAGGATTCTGCACCATGTAGAGACTCATCGCGTCCACATACACCGCATCCTTGGCAATCTCGGGATACGACTGGGCCACATCCATGAAGACTTCGCGAAAGAAAGCCATGCTGCGAAACACGTTCGCCTTGTCGACACAGGTGACCATTTTTTTTCCATCGCTCGGACGTCCACCGCGGCGCTGGGCCAAGCGAAACGCAAAGTCGGCCACACGTGACGTCCCGGATCGTGTAATCACCATCGTATCGGTCGCGACTTCGCGTCCGACCTTGGCACCGCCACCAAAGGAAGCAAATAAGCCTTCGAGATTTTCGCGGATCACGACAAAGTCAATGCCTGGCCCCGAGTCTTTCAAAACACACGGAGCACCCGGATACAATTTAACCGGACGAACGGCGGAGTGAACGTCAAGCGCCCGACGTAGTCCCACCATCATCGTCGGCTGAACTTCTGTGCCGTCCGGAAAACGAACATCGGGTAAACCAATCGCGGACAACAATACCGCGTCGGCATCGATGCAAGCCTTCACAACCGTATCGGGAAGCGTCTCACCGACGTCGCGATACAATTCAGCACCCGCGCGATAGGGGGTGATCTCAAGCGATAGCCCGGGAGTTTCCGCTTGAATTCGATCGAGCACGATCTGCGTCGCTGCCATGCACTCCGGTCCGATCCCATCGCCCGGCAATGCTGCGATTCGATAAGTCTTCATCCTCAATTATTTCTCCAGCAAAGTCAAACAATGGACGTTCTTGGTTTCCACCCAATCGCCGACCTGAGCATCAAAGTCTAGGAAATGAGGCGTCGATCGATGATCGTCAAATGCTGAGGCATCGGTATAGGTTTCATACAATACGAAGACGGCCGGATCAGAGTCGTCGACAAGTACATCGAATTGGTGGCATCCAGGTTCTCGATCGACCGAGTCGCGAGCTTGCTGCAAAACACGCGAGCGAAACGAATCGAGATGCTCGCTCTTGATGCGAAAGGTGACCGAGACGGCAAAGCGGGGTAGAGGCATGTTGTTCCTTGATATTGTCGGTCGTCCGGCGGACGGTTTGCTCGTAGCGGAAGTCGTCAAGACGTTCGTTCCCCAACGATCTGATCATCCTATCACCGACAAGTCACCGGTTCCATTGTATAATTCTGTTCTTTTATTCGGAAAAACCTAATGATGGATGCTTGGTTTACTAGACTATGATCGAGAAATCCACTCAACCTATCAACTGCGAGCTTTTATGCTTATTCGAATCTTGATCCTCACGTCGACACTGTGTCTCGCCACGCGATTGCTCGCCGATGATTCGACGTGGCCCGAGTTTCGGGGGCCATCCGGTGACGGGATCGCGGCCGATGCCGATTTGCCGATCGCGATTGACAAGTCCGTCGTCGATTGGCGAACGGCAATTCATGGCAAAGGATGGTCGTCGCCTGTGGTTTGGAAAAACCAAATTTGGTTGACGACTGCAACGGAGGATGGAAAGCGAATGTCCGTGATGTGTATCGATCGAGCGAGCGGCAAGATCGTCCATGACAAAGTGCTTATCGAAAACGAAGAACCATCGTTTTGCCATCCGATGAACAGCTACGCATCGCCGACGCCCGCAATCAAAGATGGCTATGTCTACGTTCATTTCGGAGCCTACTTGACGGCCTGTTTGGAGACGACAAACGCCGACGTGATCTGGCAACGGCGTGATTTTGAGTGTGATCATTTTCGTGGGCCAGCGTCATCGCCGATTTTGTACGATGGCAAGATGTTTGTCGCCTTCGACGGGATTGATGTCCAGTACGTCGTCGCCCTCGATGCTCAGACGGGCGAGACGGTTTGGCGTCAGAAACGCAGAATCGACTATGGCACCGATGTGGGAGACCAGATGAAAGCTTATGGGACCGCAGAAGTGATCAACGTCAACGGACAAGATCAATTGGTCTATCCCAGTGCGGCGGCGACGATTGCTTATGATCCGCAAACGGGTGGCGAGATTTGGACGGTCTACCACGGTGGCATGAATGCCTCGGCGCGACCGATCCTGGCCGGTAGCACACTGCTGCTCACCAACGGACAAGGCGTGATGGTGGCCGTTCGTATGGGGGGAGAAGGAAACATCACCGATTCGAATGTCGTTTGGTCCAGCAATAAAAGTGTCGCTAAACGGTCCTCACCGATCGTGGTTGATGAATTCATTTTCATGGTGACCGACGATGGCATTTTGACTTGCCGGGAATTGGCCACGGGTGAAATTGTTTGGAGAAAACGTTTGTCGGGTACGTTTGCGGCCTCGCCCGTCTACGCGAAGGGAAGACTCTACTTCTTCAACATGGATGGCGAAATTTTGACGCTACTGCCATTGCGCAGCTACTCGCCGTTAGCCGAAACAGCGCTTGGAGATGGCTTCATGGCGTCGCCAGCAGTGGTGGGCAATCAAATGATTCTAAGAAGTAAGTCGATGTTGTATTGCATCGAGAAATAGCCATTCGCGGTCTTCGGATCCTTGCTGAACCGCGTGCTCATCGGGCCGCGCGTGTCACGGTGCAAACGCGCGGCCCGATGGGCACGCGGTTCAACGACGTGGCTGGCGATCAAGACCGCTGCATCAGAATCCCGGGGATCGCTTCGCTCGCTTCTTTTGGTTGTCCTTCCTCCATATACTGGCTGACCTTTTTGAATCGTATCGCTTGTGTGTTCTTGCACCCGCCGCACTGCAAGACTTCCGCATCGATTCGAGGATAAGTCGTTTTGTCGACTTCGTCCAAGGCTAATAGTTCTAGATGGTTGAGCTCGGATAATTTCTTGGTGGCCATCTCTTCTGGAAGCGTTAAATGCATCGTTTCAAATGAATTACACCACGTTCTGCAATCTTCACAGAACGCTTCCTGGTCGATGCTGTTCATCGTAAACAAAGCCAAACCGCCAACGATCACCGCTGCTTCGACGCTGACGAGTGCCCATTGTGCGATGCCGCTCGGCCCCCACCATCCTTCGGCGTTGATCGCCTTGGCCATTTCCCAAATACCAACGGGGCTAAGCACTAACGGCAGTATCGGTAACGGCTGGCCAGCATAACGAGCATAGGCGTGAATGAAAAAGACCCAACAGAAATACAGTCCGACCAAACCAGCGACAAGACCGAGTACGAGCAAGATCAATGGGCTACGACATTTAGAGATCCTAGCCAGTCCTGCGAGAACGAATCCGCAGGCGAGAACGTAACCGCCAAGGAACAAAATATTGACGTATCCAATCACGGGACAATAGACGATGATGTAAGAATAGACTGCCGACAAAACCGCGATGACAGGCAACCCGATGATCAGGATCGCGGGTATCGCTAACCCCATTCGTCCCGAGTGCTTGTAATACATATCACTGCTTAAATCTGACATTGGCTTACTCTTTTTGGCGTTGGAACGAAGAGACAGTTTGGACGTCCGATAGTATAACGAATATAACACATTGAATATGAGAGTCACTTTGTTAGACCGCGTGCCATCGGATTTGCTCGATCGCATATATTATCTGTTATCGTTTGCTGAACTTTCAAACCGCTCTGCTGTCCTCCGTCTATGAACACACCTCGTCAAAACCATCTTAGTGATTTGCTGAAATCATTTGATCACTTGGACTCGCCCGCTTCGAAAGCAAACACGACCGACACGGGTGCCTTTGAATCCGATGCGGAGCGCGAGTGTCTTTTGCATTTAGATTTGGCAGGCGATGATGGAGCCAATGGTATCGACGGGCGAAGCTTCCACGAGCCGGTTCGACGACCGGGTGCGGATGGCCGTGACGGTGAAGATGCATCGCCAGCTCGGCCGGGACAAAATGCGGCTTCGGCGACAATCGAAATTGGCTACCTCTCGAACTCTCGTGATCGAGGGATCGTCTCGATCGCTGGCTCTGCCGTCATGCCTGGACATTCTCGGCAACCGATCGAAGCGTCACACCCGATCGGCGATTCGGGCTATATCTTTATCGATGCGACTGGGGGGCGAGCAGGAAATGGCGGACGCGGAGGTGACGGACAACCTGGCGCTCGCGGACACAAAGGACGAAACGCGACCCGCTATAGCAGTGGTGGTAACGGTGGCCCAGGCGGCGACGGGGGTGATGCCGGGAATCCTTCCGATGGGGAAGGGGGTGGCGATGGTGGACGAATCACGTTGGTCGTCGATGCCGAAGATCAAGGACTCTTGATGCTGCTCAAAGGAGACCTCTCGGGTGGCGACCTGGGCTTTGCCGGTGAACCCGCAAAAGGGGGGCCCGGCGGTCCCGGTGGTCCAGGCGGCAGTAGCTACCACTGGACCGAATCCCAATCCTACACCGATTCGCAAGGCAAGCGACAAACGCGAACCGTCATGCGAAGCAACCCCGGCGGCTTTCAAGGTCCAAGCGGACGCAGCGGATCTCCGTCGCGACGTCGGGCACGCGACGGACGTAGTGGCAACGATGGGAAACTATCGATCATCGTCAATCATGCCAACGGATCAAAACAGCAATATGATTCACCCTACGATTTGGAACTCGTCTCGTTTGATATCGCCAGTGAATACGAGATTCTCGAACCTGACTCTTTGGTCAGTGTCGATAACGTCACAGTAAGAAATTGTGGTGGAATGCCAACGCCGCCAAATTACTCCATCCGAACCTTCTTGCCCTCCGATGATTGGTTGCTTTGTGAGAACATTGATTTGGTCTTGCCACACTCGCTCTCACCCGATGAATCGTACACCTTTTCCGATTCAGGACTTCGCCTTCGATTGGCCGACGTGATTGTCTCAGGACCTCGCAAACGCGGATTCACGCTCGACCATCCAATCAGCCCCGTGGCATACATGGAAAGTGGTATTGATCGACCGTTTCGCGATTTTGAAAAGGGTGAAATCGTCGAGGTTCGATTCCCGATCGAGTTGACCGATGTGATCGCGCTCAACAGTCTAGCGCCAGGCGAATCGACTCGCGTTCGCTACGGAATCACCAACGTCAGTAGCGAAACGTTTGACGATGGGTTGACCTTTCGAAGTGTGCAAACC
>JGI12210J13797_10387635_pt1 | contig 15553 bp, 9 predicted proteins | sample ElkSlonscriptome_3_FD_13797 | JGI IMG/M metagenome (IMG submission 13797)
CGGGTGTCCTCTGTCCTGCTCGTGGAGACCGACCCGGGAGAGGGAGAATTCGCCGTGGACGCGGGGGTGTCCCTCATCGCGGCCCGGGCCACGGTATCCGGGGGCTGGGACGGATTCGACTCTCTGCTCGGGACGTCGAACACCCGGTGGAGGCTCGCGGGGCGCCGCTCGTACGTGGACATCCTTGCCGCTCCCTTCACCGACATTCCCTACAATCTCACGGACCTTCAGGGGGTCTTCGAGACCTCCATCGACGACCGCACGCTCCTGCGGATCTCCGGGTACACAGGGGAGGACGTCGTCGACTTCACGGACTTCGATCCCGAGGTCTTCCCCCTGCGCATTCAGTGGGACTGGGGCAATCGGGTCCTGGGCGCCCGACTGATCCGCTCCCTCGACAGCGGCGGCGAGTGGCGGGCGACCGCCTCCACCACCCGGTTCGGGACGGGCCTCGCCTTCCCGGACTTCGACGATACGGAGTTCCGCAGCGAGCTCATGCAGCGCCGGCTCTCCTCGGACTGGATTCTCCGCCGCGGGACCCTCCAGGGCCGGATCGGTGCCTCGGCGGACTTCATGTCCTACGACAACCTGGCTCGGACCGGGGGGACGACCTTCGGTGAAGGGGCGGGGGAGGGGACGCTGTTGGGCGGCTACGGCCAACTCTCATGGCGCGACCCCGGTGCGTGGCTCGTCGAGGCGGGTCTCCGCTTGGATCACTGGCGTCCCGAGCCCGGCGGGACGATCAGCGAATGGTCACCCCGGCTCGCCGTGAAGCGCTTCTTCGGTGAAAGCCGGTGGGCGGTGAAGGCCGCTTTGGGCCGCTACACGCAATTCCTCCACTCCCTGCGGGACGAGGAGCTACCCATCGGTCTGGACATCTGGATCCTGGCCGGCGATCGGGCGCCCCACGTCGTCTCGGATCAACTCCAGGTCGGGATCGAGACCTTTCCGGTGGAGGGGTGGAACGTGGCGTTGGAGGCATTCTACCGGGACTTCGACGGCGTGGTGACGGTCAACAACGCCGAAGATCCGAACGATGAGTTCGACGATATCCTGAACGGCACCGGGGTCTCGTGGGGCGCAGACCTCTTCGTGCGCCGGACCGTTGGCGAGGTGAACGGCTGGGTCTCCCTGTCCTACGTGAAGGCGGAGCGGACCTTCCCTGACGCTCTCTCACCCCTGGATCCCGCCCCGCAGGTGACGTATGCCCCCATCTTCGATCGGCGGATCGACCTCGATGTGGTGCTCGGCTTTCCGGCGCTGTGGGGCTGGAGCGGCGGGCTGCGGCTCAACATCGGCACCGGGACCCCCTACACCCGAGCGGTGGCGAGCTACGCGAGCTACCAGCCCGGATTCCTGGAGGACGGGGGCCGCTGGTCCTGGGCCGGCGCCGGGGATGAGGACGACGACGGCGGGGGCTACGCGGTAGTCCTGGGCGAGCGCAACGCGGAGCGCTACCCGGTCTACCATCGCCTCGACCTGGGCTTCCGGAAGGAATATCGGAAGTCCTGGGGCACCATCACTCCGACGGTGGACTTCCTGAACGTCTACAACCGACGGAACGTGCTCTTCTATTTCTTCGAGTACGACCAGACCCCCGCGCGGAGATCCGGAATCTCCATGTTTCCCCTTCTCCCGACCATCGGGGTGGAGATCTCGTTCTGATGGTCCTCCCAGCCCTTTCCCCGAGGGCAGCCGTTCGTCTCGCTGTCGGGTCCGCTCTGGCCGCCCTGAGTGCCTGCTCCCTCACCGACGTCACCACCACGGCGGCGGAGGACATCGTGGTCGTTGAAGCGCTGCTTCAGCGCCGGGCCCCCGACGGATTGGGCTCCACCCCCTCACGCCTGTCGGTCTTCCTGCACCGCACCGTCCAGGGCGAGGGGGGGCTCAGCCAGCCGGTGGAAGGAGCCGAGGTCCAGGTCGTGCGAGGAGACGGCGACGTCCTCGGGCTTCGACCGGCAGTGCGCGGCGACTGCGTGGTGAGTACGCCGATCAACGGAACGGGTAGCTGTTACGTCTCTGCGGTGGACGAAACTCAATCGATCGAGCCCGGCGAGCGCCTGGAACTCACGGTGCGGACGGTCCGGGGCGAGGTGATGGAGGCGGTGAGCGTCGTGCCCGGGGAATTCGAGCTGGCCACCTTCGAGGACGGGGGCACCTGTCGGATCGACCCCGACGATCCCCTGGAGGTGGTGTGGAGCCCCTCCGAGGGCTCATGGACCTATGTGAACGAGATCCAGATCGACGGACTGCCCGAGGCTCTGCCCGACCTGGGCGACGTCGACATCCCAGACCCCCTCTTCCTTCTGGGTCTCTCGATCTCGGCGATGGACACGACCATCGTCGTCCCGACCGAGTTCGGCATCCTGGACCGCTTCGATCTCGAGCAACCCCTCGCTGTCGAGCTGCAGCAGGGACTGCCGGCAGGGTCGCAAGCCCTCGTCACCATCAGCGCCGTCGACCGGAACTACGTGAACTGGGCCCGGGGTGGGGGCTTCAACCCGTCCGGGCAGGTGCGCATCCCCAGCGTGCGAGGTGACGGCACCGGGTTCTTCGGCAGCGGGTTGGTTCGCGCTTTCGGAATCCGGACCGAGGGGGACTTCGAGCTGTGCCGGCGTTTCGACGAGAGCGCCGGATCGAGTGGTGCCGTTGCGCCCCGTGGTTGGAGCCCGTCGGCGGCTCCGCCGTAGTCCGGTCGCAAGCCCTCTCGGACGGGCCTGCCGGACTTCGATCGCATGCCCGAATCCACAACGCTGACCGAGCCGGATCCCGGGACGCTCTCTCCCTGACGCACGGCGGCTGCGGCCTCCCCTCTTCCCGCGGCGGGGGTTCTCTTCATCGGTATCCTCGGGATGCCCCTGGAGTCGGCCCTCCCGGTTGGAGGAACCTTTGTGGCCGTCACCGTGGCGGGTCGGTACGGAGAGGCCGAACCTCGGAGCCACAGGCTGGGCACCATTCGGCCTTGGGCCCCCTTCGCCCGAGTTCGGACTGTGGGGATCTGCGAGCACTGAATCCGGTACTCAAAGGCCTCCCCCTCCTTGCGAATCCGGAGCGTGAACACAATGCATCGACCTCTCCTGTGGGCCGCCCTGGCCGTCCTCGCGTTGGCCCCACCCCTCGCGGCCCAAAGCGCTGACGAGCTCCATGATCAGATCGACCGGCTGACCGTCGAGATCAACGATCAGGTCGTGGAATGGCGCCGTGACCTCCATGCCAACCCCGAGCTGGGGATGCAGGAGTTCCGAACTGCGGCCTTGGTCGCTGACCACCTGAGATCTTTGGGCATCGAGGTCACCACAGAAGTAGGTGGGACGGGAGTTCTGGGGGTGCTGGAGGGTGGGCGACCGGGGCCCGTCGTGGCCCTCCGGGCCGACATGGATGGCCTCCCGGTAACGGAGCTCGCCGACGTCCCCTTCGCGTCGAAGGCGACGGCGGAGTGGCAGGGTCGGGAGGTGGGGGTCATGCACGCCTGCGGCCACGACAATCATGTGGCGATCCTCATGGGCGTCGCGCAGATCCTCGCCCAGGTGAGAGACGACTTGCCGGGCACGGTGAAGTTCTTCTTTCAGCCCGCCGAGGAGGGCCCGGGCGGGGCTGAGCCGATGATCGCCGACGGCGTCATGGAGAATCCCACAGTGGACGCCGTCTTCGGCCTCCACGTCTTCCCCATGCCCGTGGGGACGATCGCCTACCGTCCCGGCGGGATGCTCGCCAGCGCCGACAACCTTCGAATTGTGGTCCGAGGGGTCCAGACCCACGGTGCCATGCCCTGGGCTGGTGTCGATCCCATCGCCACAGCGTCGCAGATCGTCATGGGCCTTCAGCAGGTCGTGAGCCGTCAGGTCGACCTCACCGACTCTCCGGCCGTGGTGACCATCGGACAGATCGAGGGTGGCAACCGGGGCAACATCATCCCGGACACGGTACTGATGGTCGGGACCATTCGAACCCTCAACCCGGACACCCGGACCGATGTGCATGAGCGGGTCCGTCGGATTGCCGAGAACATTGCTGACGCCAACGGCGCAGAGGCCGAGGTCACCATCGACCTGGGCTACGCCGTCACCGTCAACGACCCGGCGTTGACCGAGCGAATGGGTCCGTCCCTTCGGCGGGTGGCCGGAGATGACGTCACCGTGATGCCGCCCGCCCTGGGGGCCGAGGACTTCTCCTACTTCGCGCAGGAGGCCCCGGGACTCTTCCTGGGGCTGGGTGTGGCGCCGGAGGATCCCTCCCTCGTCCACCCGAACCACTCCCCCTACTTCTACGCAGACGAGCGCGCACTTCCCGTCGGCGTCCGCGCCCTGGCCAGCCTGGCGGTCGACTACCTGACGGCGCCGCCGGTGTCGCAGGACCGATAGCCATTCCTCGAATCCGCCCTTACGGAATCCATGATCCCGCACTCCTCCAGCCTACGGGTCTTTCCGGTCCTCGCACTCCTCGCCCTTCCCGCGTGCGGGGACTCCGGAGACTCGAACCCCACCGAGCCCGAACCTCCCACACCCCCGGCGGCGCCGAATCAGAGCCCCACCGCCTCCTTCGTGTCGAACGGCGACGGGGGCGTGGCCCCTCTCACGATCACCTTCGACGCCTCGACGTCCACGGACCCGGACGGCCAGATCACCTCGTTCGAGTGGAGCTTCGGCGACGGGACCACGGCGACGGGTGAGGTCGCGTCCCACGCCTTTACCGCGGGAGGGCGCTTTGCGGTGGAGCTCACGGTGGTGGACGACCGGGGCGGCCGGGACTCCACCGCGGCAGAGGTCTTCGTATCGAGCCCCGTAGGGACCGGTCCGAACACCGTGGCCGGTGTGGTGTGGTGGGACCGCGACCTGGATGGCGTGCAGGGCGTCGACGAACCAGGGCTGCCCCGCTTCATCGTCTTTCTGGACGAAGACGAAGACGGGGAGCGGGACCCGGCGGAGCCTCTCGCCTTTACGGATCCAGATGGAGCCTGGGAGTTCGTGGGGCTCGATGACCGTCCCTACACGGTGACTCAGCAGATGCCCTTCGGGTGGACCAATACGACGCCGGGTCTGTCGCCGGAGCCCGGCGCTTCCCGCCCTGAGCGCATCGTCGGGGGCGAACCCGCCGACATCGAGGACTATCCGTTCCAGGTCGCTCTGATGGATGGGAACTTCCAATTCTGCGGGGGCACCCTGGTGAACAGCCAGTGGGTTCTGACCGCAGCGCACTGCGTGATAGGGGACATCGGGGGTCAGTTCGAGATTCTCATCGGCACCGCCGACCTGACGTCGGGGGGCGAGCGGGTCGGGGTCACGGCGGTCCGGACGCATCCGGGCTACGACTTCGGCTTCGAGGACGACGTGGCGGTGCTACGGCTGGAGCGCCCGCTCCTGCGCCCCCGCTCCTTTCTTCAGCCCCCGGATCGGCCCGAATTGTCCGAACCGGGATTGATGGCTACGGCCATCGGTTGGGGTCGCCTCGGTAGTGGCCCGAACGATACCAACCCCGACGAGCTTCACGCAGTGGAAGTCCCGATCATCACGAATCAAGCGTGCGAGGAGATCGACTTGGATGGTCTCGGGCCGCGCTCCATCTGCGCCGGTGGCCCCGAGCTCGGCAAGGGGACGTGTTTCGGCGACAGCGGCGGGCCGTTGCTGACCCCCGGCGAGTTGGGGTGGGTGCAGGTCGGGGTCACAAGCCGCGCCATTGGTCGGGATCTGTGCGGTGATGAGCCCGCGGCCTATGCCCGGGTCTCCGTGATGCTCGACTTCATCATCCGTACCGCCGGGATCGAGGAGTCGGGCTCGGTGGTGGTGGACTGGTCCCAGGGACCGTTGGCCGTGGCGAGCTTCGGCAACTTTCACTGAGACTCGAGATCGTACTCGGCTCAGCGGTCCAGATCGTCGCGGCGCGGATCGCCGTAACTTCCGGGTTCGGAGATTCCGATCCAGCGGGCGACGAGCCGAGAAGGCTCAGGGCCCACCTATGCCTCGTCGTCCAGGGTCCATCATGAAGATCGCCATCCTGTCTCGGGAGCGGGACAACTACAGCACCCGTCGTCTCAGGGAGGCCGCCATCAACCGCGGCCACCAGGTGAAGGTCCTCGATACCCTTCGATTCTCCATCGATGTGGAGAGGGGGGCTCCGAGGCTCTTCTACGCATCGAAGCCGCTGTCCCACTATGACGCCGTCATCCCCCGGATCGGCGCCTCCATCACCTATTTCGGCACGGCGGTGGTCCGCCAGTTCGAGCAGCTCGACGTCTACACCCCGAGTCCCGCCAACGCCATTGCCACCTCTCGGGACAAGCTCCGGGCCTTTCAGATCTTGAGTCGGCACAACGTCGGGCTCCCCCACACCTCCTTCGCCCGTCGGCGGCAGGATGTGCTCCCGGCGATCGAGCGGGTCGGGGGCGCTCCCGTGATCATCAAGCTCCTCGAGGGGACGCAAGGGGTCGGGGTGATCCTGGCGGATTCCGTGAAGATCGCCGAGGCCATTATCGAGACGCTGCAGAGCACCAAACAGAATGTCCTGATCCAGAAGTTCGTCGGCGAGAGCGCCGGGACCGATGTGCGAGCCTTCGTCGTCGGCGATCAGGTGGTGGCGGCCATGCGCCGTGTGGCTCAAGGCGGTGACTTCCGGAGCAACGTCCACCGCGGGGGACGGGCGGAGGTCATCGACCTGGAGCCGGCATACCGGGACACGGCGGTCCGAGCGGCTCAGATCATGGGGCTGAAGATCGCCGGCGTGGATATGCTCGAGGGTCGGGAGGGACCCCAGGTCATGGAGGTGAACTCCTCGCCGGGTCTCGAAGGGATCGAGGGGGCGACCCAGCTGGACATCGCCGGTGCCATCATCGACTACATCGAGCGGCAGGCGGGCTTCCCCGAGCTCGATGTTCGTCAACGCCTCACCGTGACGAGCGGGTACGGGGTCACCGAGCTGCACCTCGGAGAGGGCTCCGGCCTGGTGGGGCAGTCCATCGAGACCTCGGGCCTCCGGGCCAAGGACATCGTGATCCTCACGCTCCACCGAGGGACCACCGTGATCCCCAACCCCAAGGGCTCCAGAATCCTCGAGGATGGCGACCGGATGCTCTGTTTCGGCAAGCTCGAGTCCATGCGTGATCTGGTGCCTGCTCGACGGGAACGGGGGCGGAAAGAGGTCGAGCCCCTCGATACCGAGGTGACTGCGGGTGGCGGCGGCCACGCGGGCTGACTCGGTAGACAAAGCTCAGCGGCCCTGTTGCCGTAGGTGCCAGACCGCAGCAGGGTGGTCACTGCCCCGACGAGGCATTCCTTCACCCCCATCCTCTCCCCCGCATCCCAGGAGGCCGTCATGCTTCGCCTCGACTTCGATCCGGCCCTCGTCGTCATGGTGGCGCTGACCACCTCCACCGTTCTGGGCTCGAGCCCGATCGAGGCCCAGATCCAGCCTGAAGCCGGTGCCGCCCCCGAGGCGGGCCAGCGAGTGGTCTTCGTCACCGGGTCCACCAGCGGGCTGGGGCGGGAGGTCGCCCGCTCCCTGGCTGGTGACGGGGACCACGTCATCGTCCACGGCCGCAGTGCGGAACGCGGCCTGGCGTTGGTGGAGGAGATCAACGCCGCCAAGACCGGTAGCGCCCGCTTCTACCGGGCGGACTTCTCCTCGCTCGGTCAGGTCCGGGAGCTCGCGGCGGCCGTCCGGCGGGACTACGATCGCCTCGACGTCCTGGTCAACAACGCCGGAGTGATCATGCAGGAGCGACGCATGAGCGAGGACGGCTACGAGCTGACCTTACAGGTGAACTACCTCGCCCACTACCTCCTCACGGAGGAGTTGCTCCCGCTGCTACGAGCCAGCGCCCCGGCCCGGATCGTCAACGTGTCGTCCGCCGCCTCGGCCCCGATCGACTGGGACGACCCCATGGCCTTGCAGGCTCCCTACGATGCGTCCGCGGCGTACGGCCGCAGCAAGCGGGCCCAGGCGATGCACGCCGCCGACCTGGCCCGGGAGCTCGAGGGCTCCGGGGTCATCGCGAACTCCCTGCATCCCGAGACCTACATGGACACCAACATGGTGCGCTCGATCGGAGCGGAGCCGCGCTCCTCGGTCCTGGACGGTCGGGACAACGTGCTGCAGCTCGTGAACGAAGAGGTGGGGAGCGGCGACTTCTATGTCGACGGACAGCCCACGGAGGACATCCACGACCAGGCCTGGGATGCGGACGAGCGGGCGCGCTTGAAGGTTCTGACGGATCGGATGATCGCTCCGGCACAGGAACAGCTCAACGCCTACTGGGCGGAGGTGAGCCGGACGGTGACGGAGGGTGATTTCGACGGATACGCCGCCCTGTATCACCCGGATGCGGTGCTGGTCACCTCGGAGGCGAGCCTCCCCATCGCTCGTGCCCTGTCCGGCTGGGAGCCTGACTTCACCGACACGATGGAGGGCCGGAAGACCGCCGAGGTCTCCTTCCGGCTCACGGAGCGCCGCCTGAGTGGGACTACCGCCCACGAGGCTGGGATCTTTCAGTACGCCGGCGGGCCCGTTGGCGGGGAGCCGACTCCGGCGCTGGTCCACTTCGAAGCCTTGCTGGTGAAGAAGGGCGGGGAGTGGCTCATGACGATGGAGTACCAGAAAGGCCCCGCGAATGGAGCGGAGTGGGCGGCGGCGGCCTCAGGACCGCGCTAGCCGGGACCCACCCGGACCCTCTCCGGCAGGATCGCGCCTGGGAGCCATTCAACCGAGGTCTCGATGGATATGGGCGGCCAGACGTAACGCCATGGCCACGATGGTCAGCGTGGGGTTCGCGAACCCTGCTGTCGGGAAGACCGACGCTCCGGCGACGAACAGGTTCGCGCAGCCGTGTACCCCACCGTTGGCGTCGACCACGCCGTCCCGGGGATCGGAGCCCATCCGGGTGGTCCCGGCGTGGTGATGCGCGCTCAGATCCGGACGACGGTCCCCGACGACCCGCAGCCGACCGATGCCCGCCTCCTCCAACCACGCCGCCAGGAGTCGACGGAACCGTTCCAGCTTCTCCTGTTCTCCCTGACTCCATGTGAGGTGGAGGCGCGGCAGGGGGTTGCCGAAGCGATCCCTTCGGTCGCTGAGGGAGATCCGGTTCTCCCGCCGGGGCAGCTGCTCCAGGTTCACCACCAGGCCGAAGGTCTCGAAGACCCGTTCCGCAGCCGGGATCGCCGACCAACCGTATCGGCCCGTGAAGTACCGCCCCGCCCTCGACATCACCCAGCGCCTGGCCTGGGCGATCAGGCCATCGCCCATGATCAGACGGGGAAACGGCACCAGGGTGATCGAGGCGTTCAGGAGATCGTGCTGAGCGATCGCCTCAGCGGCGAGGGCGAGGCGGCCTCCCACAACCGTGCCACCTGTGCCGGTGTGGAGATCATAGAAACCGGCCCGGCGAAAGACGCCCCGATCGAAGGGCTCCACGACCAGGGAGAAGTCCCGAGCGTGCTCCATGAAGCCTCGCCCGAGCCACTCGGTCCCCGGCGCCAGGCCGGCCAGCATGAGGAGGCGAGCATTCTCGACGGCACCGCACGCCAGGACCACGGAGCGCGACCTCACGACGGTCGCCCCGCCGCCGGCCGAGGCCACGTGGACGGACTGGATGGAGTCTCCGGATGGGCTCTCCTCGAGACCGATCACCGTGGAGTCCGCCGCTACCCTGACCCCCACACGCCTCTGAAGCTCCGCCACCAGGTCGTGGGTGAAGCGCCGGGCCGGACCAAACTGGTAGACCCCGCTGTAGAGGCCGGTTCCCGCGAGGTCGAAGGGGTGCCGCGCCGGAGCCGCCCAGGACTCCGAGCCGTAGGCGAAGGGCCCGAGACCGCAGATCTCCTGAGCCCGGTCGTACCATGGCTGGAGGTCGGCGAAGTCCATGGGCCAGGAAGCCAGATCTCCAGGTGAGAGGGGCACGTACTTCGCGCCGGGTTCGGTGCCCATCTCCACATTCCAGAGGTTGACCGTCCCCCCCAATCTCCGGTCACGCGTCGCGAGCAGACCCGAGTAGGGCTCACCCACCGTTTCACCGTCGTTGAGCTCTCGGGCCGACGCGGAGGAATCGGATCCGCCGCTCTCCAGGAGGAGGACGCTCCGTCCCTCGTCGTTGAGGGCGAGGGCTGTGACGAGGCCAGCCGGGCCGGCGCCCACGACGCAGACGTCGGCGGTGAAAGGGGAGTTCGCCTCGGTCATCGGGTCCTGAATCTCCTGATTCGCTCGTGACGCAGGGCGACCGTCCCCCGTGGAGCTTTGAAGGGGTGGGGCAGACTCGCTTCCGTAGAGTAGGCGATGCCAGGCCAGGCAACCACACGAAACCGGTGCGCCGGAGGGTGCGCCGGGCGTAGCATTGAGGGAGGCGTCGTGTTTCGTGGCCCCCTGTTCCACTCTCTGCCCGGAGACGGATGGCGACCAAGGTTCTCGTGCTCGGAATCGATGCGTCCAGTTCGGTCCTCGTCGACCGATGGATGGCGGATGGGACGATGCCGGCCCTCGCCAGCGTCGTTCAGCGGGGCATCCGAGGACCGATCGAAGGCGTCGACGGCTTCTATGTCGGCAGCACATGGCCCTCGCTCTACACCGGACTCGGTCCCGCTGGTCACGGCTTCTACCGTATCGACCAGCTCACGCTCGGGAGCTACGACTTCCATCAGCCCTTCAACCGGGCCGACGGTTTGGACGGCACGCCCTTCTGGACCCGGGTCTCCAATGCGGGGCGACGGGTCGCGGTCTTCGACGTCCCCCTCACCCGTCTCGAGGCGCTGAACGGGGTGCACTGCGTGGAGTGGGGGGGGCACGACATCCTGTTCGGCTTGCGGACCTCGCCCCCGGAGTTCGCGGACCGGCTCGTGGAGCGGTACGGGACCAGCCCTGTCCCTCCCGACCTCAACGTGTCCCGTGCGAGGGTGGAAGAGATCGAGGCCTGGGTCGCCGGGCTGGAGAAGTCGGCGGCGATCAAGGCCCGGATGACCATCGACGTGATGAAGGAGGAGTCGTGGGACCTGGTCACCCAGGTCTTCACCGAGGCTCATCAGGTGGGACATCAGTGCTGGCACATCCACGACTCTACCCACCCCTCTCATGACCCCGGGCTGCTCGCGGCCCTCGGTGACCCTCTGGCCCGGGTTTATCGGGCCATCGATGCAGCGGTCGGCGCGGTCCTAGAGCACGCCGGGGAGGCGACCGTCCTCGTCTTCTCCGCCCACGGGATGAGCCACTCCCGCGGTGCCGAGTCCCTTCTCCCGGAGATCCTGGTCCGACTGGGGGTGTGCAATCCACCCCTCCCGCCGCCGCCCCGGCCTCCCACCGTGCGGTCTCGGATGCTGGGTCTGGCCGGGAGTGCCTGGGGGATGCTGCCCGAGGGGGCTCGAGCAGCGATTCGTCCGCTTCGCGACCGTTTCGGTCCCGAGCCTGAGCCTTGGGTGCCACGGATCCTCGGCGATACCAGGAGCAGCAGGTGCTTCCCCATCCCCAACGGTCACCCGATCTCGGGGATCCGCCTCAACCTCGCGGGACGGGAGCCCCACGGGGTGCTGCACCCCGGGGAGGTGGACCGCTTCTGCGACGAACTCGAGAGCGACCTCATGGACCTCGTCGATGACAGGACGGGACTGCCGGTGGTCGAAGTCGTTCACCGGACCGACGAGTTGCACGTCGGCCCCCATCGGGACGCCCTCCCCGACGTGCTGGTCGAATGGAAGCTCCTGCCGGCCACAGGTACTTCCTGGCACCTGGACGGGAAGGGGGCGGAAATCCGGGTTCGCTCCGAGAAGGTCGGCCGCGTCACCGGTTTGAACCGCTGGTATCGAACCGGCCAGCACGTCCGTGACGGTTGGTACGCTGCTGCGGGGCCGGCCATCGCGCCTGCTGAGGAGCCCCGGGCCATCTCCAGCCTGGACGTCCATCCCACCGTGTGCGCCCTCCTGGACGTCGAGGTGCCAGGGGCCGAGGGCTCAGTGATTCGCGAGTTGGCGAGGGATTGAGTCGATGGACACCGCGGCTCCCTGGATCTCCGAGGGCGGGTGGCGCTCCCCGGCCACCGTGCGCCTTCTTTCGGCGGCGTGGGACCGCCTCGGTCACACCTCGCTGGGCGAGAGGCTGCTCGGCTTGGGAGGCGCCGAAGCCATGGGGCGCCGATGGGCCCGGAGCAGGGTCGTAAAGAAGCTCCAGGCCGTCCCCAGCGACATCACGGTCCTGATCGGCATCCGCAACCGGACGGACCATCGCATCATGAATGCCCTCCAGAGCCTCCGCCACCAGGTCTATCCCCAGGGCCAGGTCCACGCTCTGGTGGTCGACTACGGGAGCGAAGCCGCCGAGGCGGATCGACTCGGCGAGATCTGTCGCCGCTTCGACGCTCGAATCGTCCGGGTCGAGGGGGTAGCGATTTGGAGCCGCAGTCGCTGCCTGAACATCGGGCTCCGCCAGACGCGGACGAAGTACGTCATGACGTCGGACGCCGACATCATCCTATCCCCGAGCTACCTTGCCGACGCCGTGGCAACCCTCGAGTCCCGCCCCCTGTCCGTGGTCTGCGCGCCGATGCTCGATCTACCCGAGGCGTCCACATGCGCCGTGGCCCGCGCAGCCCGGAACGGGGACGTGTTGGATGTCGAGGCGTTGAGGGCGGAGAGCCTTGCTCGGAAGGAGATGGAGCTGCACCCCAGCGCTGGCGTCACCTTCACCGCCTATCATCACGCCATCCGGGGCTACGACGAGTTCTACGAGGGGTGGGGGCGGGAGGACGACGATCTCGTGTCTAGGCTCATGGCGCTGGGCATTCGCATGACGGCGATCCCCGAGACGAGCTTCTACCTGCACCAGTGGCACCCGAAGTATGAGGGACTCGATCCCGTCGAGCAGGCCCGAACGCTGGAACGAAACACCGCTCACATCCGGCGGAGCCGATCCATCGTCCGCAACGACGGGAATTGGGGCCGAACGCCGGTGTCGCACGGCTGATCTAGGTGGCGGCCCCCCTTTTACCGACTCTTCTCAGCTCATCGGACGTGTCGTCGGCAGGATCCGCACGGGGTCCACGGTGCGCCAGCGGCGAGGGCGAGGGCGGGGAGGGCAGGACGCCCGGTGGCCCCGCCGGCACGCCGTATCACATCCTTCTTGCCACCTGCCCTGCGTAGCAACCGGCCCCCGCCTGTGTGGCCGAAGGCCTCGGCAACCACACGGATATGATGTGAGAGGATGGAGGTGGTGTGTTAACTACATTCTATTATTGGAGTTATGCGTCATTCGGGTCCTGTTCGAGCGAGGAGCCAACAGTGAAGATTCATTGCGTCGTGGGTTTTGACGGGTTAATGGATCGCCGTCCAACGGGGCAGTTGTCCGGGTCACGGAACCCGCCTTGGATCACCTGGATGGATGTGTCGATCCGCCTTCGGGTCGCTCACCTGGCCAAGTTGATTTCTCACCACCCACTACCATGAGAGGGCCGGATGAAGCGTGTCTCCTCACTGGCGTCTGGCGCCGTCCTCGCCTTCGGCCTGACGGCGTGCGACGTCCAGTCGCCCTTGGCGCCGGAAGAAAGTGCTCTGGCGCCTCCTGTCGCCTCCAATATCTCCGTCCCTCCGCCCGCCGGGGCTGAGCTTCTCGGGACGGTCAGGATCTGCGAGGATGCGGACGGCATCCGCGGACTCGATCGGTGCGACAACAACGGTCAGATCTTCCGGGATGGGACGGCCTTCTTCCTGGTCCGAGACAACCGGGGTACCCCAGCCACTGACCCGCCGGATGGTATACCGGAGAGTACGATGGCGGTGGCCCGCCAGTTCGACGAGATCCTCGAGATCCTGGTGGTCGATTCCTATCAAGGAAGGCCCCAGATCATCTTTACGGGTCGCCTCCGGGACGGTCGGGTGGCCACCTACCTCGGCACCACTACCGAGAACGGTCGGCAATGGGGACCGCTCAGGCCCCTTGCTGACCTCGGCACTGTGGAAGTGTGTGAGGATCTGGACCGGGAGCCGGGGCTGGAGCGCTGCGATGAGAACGGTCAGATCTACCTTCACGGTACCTCCTTCTATCTCATCCGCGACACGCGAGGCCAGAACGGTTCCCCGGAGCTGGCCGTTGCAGACGCCGGACAGGCGGCTGACTTCGCCCAGATTCTGACCGTGTTCGCGGTCTTCTCCTTCGAGGGACGTCCCAACGTCATCTTTCTCGGGCGGCAGCGGAGCGGAGCGGTGGTGACGCGGCTCGGGACAACGGACGCGGCGGGTCGGAATTGGGCTCCTCCCGTGCCCGTCTACAACGCGCTTCCTGCGACGGGACAGGGGTGTGTGAGCTACAACGGGCTGCCCGGGCTCGAGCGTTGCGACGACGGAGCCGTCATCAATGTGACAGAGTCCACGGCGGGGATCGAGATGTCCCTTTCCGGAGACTTCGAGGGTTCGGATCCGGAGAATCCCGTTCCCGACGGGATCGACGAGACCATCGCCACGGTACTGGCCCCCAACTTCAGCGATTTCCAGCTGGTTGCCGTCGGATTCCTCTACGGAAGGCCATACCTCCTCTTCAGCGTGTTCGACGCCGACGTGGGCGACCGGAGCGTTAAGATCATCACCACCGAGGCGGACGGGGCCAGCTGGAGCGAGCCCGTCGACGCGGGTGATCTGAGCTGAGGGTAGCAGCAGCAGCCTGACTGCTGGGGAGAAGACAACGGGCGCAGGGTGCCACGACGCGGCCCCTGCGCCCGTTTCTTGTCCACCTGACCAACCGGTCGCGTCGTACTGAGGCAGCGCGGACGACGCATCCAGGTTGGAATCCCCCAACCCCTCTCCGCGTCACGGCAGACAGTCTTCTGAACTGGCGGGGGTGGGGAGTAGCCGGACGAAGTCGAAGGTCGCTTGGAGGTCGGCGGGGGCGGCGAATGCGCTTACAACCAGGCCGACCTGCAGGGATTGCGGGAGGTCACTGCGTGCGAAGCGGTTTGTCTCGGTCCACCCGGTGTCCCCCTCGAGGAACCGAAACGAGATGAAGTCGTCGCCCACGCGGCAGAGAATCAGCTCGCCGCGATTGCTACCGGCGTCCAGAAACAGCTCAGAATTCGAATCATCCGTCGTCTTCGTCTCGCTCCCCACGCCACCGGCGATCCTGTCGTTCTGGGTGCCCACATTGAGCATGATGTAGTTCTCCGGCCCATCACCACCGGCGGGGTCACGGGCCATCAACCCGGCGGAGTTGAAGTTCGAGCTCGGGGCTTCGCCTGGGTTGATCCGGCTCTCCGCTCGGACCGCCGTGTGTACGGCGAAGTCCCCGTTCAGGAGCTTGAAGATGAGGGGACCGTCGCCGTCTCTGAACCACCCCGGAGTCTGCGTCGGCACGATCGTGAGGCTGCCCGGGGTCGTCTGGTCGACGTCGAGGAGCGAGTACTGGGGGGAGGTTCCTTCGACAACGTGCCGCAGGGACCACTCGGAGAGTGAGTTGGCGTCGAACTCGTCGCTGAAGGTGTCGGAGACGTCGGGTGCCGAGGGTCCCGAAGACACGACGAGGTCCACGGAGGCTCCGAGTTCGATGTCGGTCCCGGCTACGGGGGACTGACTCGTGACGACGCCGGCCGCGACGGATGCGC
>JGI12210J13797_10122827_pt1 | contig 15550 bp, 14 predicted proteins | sample ElkSlonscriptome_3_FD_13797 | JGI IMG/M metagenome (IMG submission 13797)
CACCGGAGAGGTCAACGAAGACTTCCGGGCCGCGTCTCCCCTCCACTGGCTCCCCGGAGCGCATGAGGGCCCGCACCTCGAAGCATTGCGGGAACGATTCGTCCTCCTCGCCTCGGGGGAGGGACACGCCGAGAACATCGGGGAGTCGTGGGAGGTGGCCCGAGTGCTGGGCGGACGCGGTATCCCGAACCGTGTGGACTCCTGGGGGCCGGACTGGATCCACGATTGGCCGACGTGGCGACATATGGTCCCGGCTTACATGGACGAGCTCTTCCCTCAGGACTGACCGGGAGCCGGCGAAGCCATCCGGAGATGCGGAAGGCCGGGGAGCTTCAGATAGACCGAAAGACCCGTGGCCGAGGCCAGCCGGCGAACGATTGCACGCTGGCGACTCCGACGTAGAGCCCAAAGGCCCAGCCCGATAGCGGATCGCCACCCCTCGGGCTCGAGGACGAGACGGCCGCCGCTGGCGCGGACGGATCCGCGACCAGGGCGACCGTCGAACCGAAGATCGACTTCTGTCGACGAGATCACGCCGTGCTGCCGTCCCGAGTCCGGATCCGAACGGTGCCGCTCAGCTTCCAGGGTGTGTGAACGGCGTCCTCGCCCACCCGCGAGGGGACGTGTACCTCGAGATCGTCCATCTCGTAGGTGATTTCGGCGTCGCGGCCGGTGAGCTTGTCGTAGAGCCCGATGGCCAGGTCCGGCCAGGTGCGGGTGTCATCCATGAGATCATCTCCAATTGAAGTGGTTTCAATATGTTCACCGGCAGCATACCACTGTGAACAGCATTTGTTTCACTTCTTATTGGACATTCCCTAGACGTCCGATCGTACGGTTCGAGGGTCGGGTCGCCCTCGACGGTCCGGGCCGGCTTAGTAGCTCGCCCAGACGGTGGTCGCCCCTGAGGCTTCGAAGGCGACCACGTCGTACGCATCCGCTTGTCGGCCCTCGACCTCCATCCCCGGCGAGCCGACGGGCATCCCCGGTACCGAAAGACCCGCCACCTCCGGCCGTTCCTCCAGGAGACGCCGGATGTCCTGGGCCGGGACGTGGCCTTCGACCAGGTAGCCGGCGATACGGGCGGTATGACAAGAGGCGAGTTCTCCAGGCAGCCCGAGCTCACTCTTCACGGCCATCATATTGGGTTGATCGACGACCTCCACCGTAAATCCGTGCTCCCGGAGGTGCTCGATCCACTCGCCGCAGCACCCGCAGGTAGGGGACTTGTAGACCTGGATCACATCGGAGGCGGGAGCGGCCTCCAGGACGCTCGTCACCATGGGAGCGACCGGCGCCGGAGCGGCCCCGTTGGCCCGGGGAGCGGGCTCACGGCTACCAAGGACGACTGCGGCACCACCCAAGAGGGCCAACGCGGTAAAGACGAGAGCTCGGAGATTCATGGTGTGTTCCAATAGGGACCGAGGGATGGATTACTTGATGATGGCGAGGGGCAGCAGCACCACGTACGCCAGGACGAGGAGGAGTGGAGCCAGGGTGATCGAGCCGTTGGAGAGCAGCCAGTAGCCGGCCACCAGGCTCACCAGTCCGGCACCGCCCAGGATCGCGTTCACCGGAGAGAAGCTGAGGGATCCGCTCTTGCCCGAAGAGCCCTTACCCGAAGAAGGTTGGGAGCTGCGCGTGGAGGAGGCCATGAGATCAGGTTCGAGGAGGGGTGTTCATGCTCGTCTCCGGTTCGACGTGTGCTGTGGGACTCTAGGGCAGCCAGGGAACGGGATCAACCGGACTCAGTCCGGTACGTCGAGTCCGAACCGATCCACATACCGTTGTAGACGTGACCGGGAGATCCCCAGGATCCGGGCGGCCTCGCTCTTGTTCCCACCGGTTCGGCGGATCACGAACTGGACGTGCTCCGAGATGACCTGGGCCAGGGCGAGATCGTCCCGCTCGATCCGTTGATGTACCGGGGCGGGAGCCGCCCGCTCTTCGTCGATCCCCGGTCGATCCACCCCGAGACGAAGGTGATCCACGGCCAGGGTACGACCTCTCGCCACCAAAGCCCCCCGGGTCAGCGCGTTCTCCAGCTCTCGGACGTTCCCCGGCCAATCGTACGCCTCCAGCGAGGCGAGGGCAGCCTGCTCCACTCGATCCACCTTCTGGCCCGTCTCGCGTCGAATCCGGGCGAGCAAGGTCTCGATCAGCAGCGGAAGATCGCTCATTCGCTCCCGGAGAGGCGGGATGTTCATCTCCACCACCCTGAGGCGGAAGTACAGGTCCTCCCGAAAGCTCCCCTCTTTCACGAGCGTCTCCAGGGGCTGATGGGTCGCGGCGATGATCCGGGCATCCGTCTTCCGCAGCGTCTCTCCCCCGACGGGGTAGAAGGTCCGCTCCTGCAGGACGCGAAGCAGCTTGGCCTGGAACTCCTGGGAGGTGTCTCCGATCTCGTCCAGGAAGACGGTCCCGCTCCCGGCGAGCTCGAAGTACCCGCGCCTTCCGGAGGTCGCCCCGGTGAAGGCCCCCTTCACATGGCCGAAGAGCTCGGATTCCAGCAGCGACTCGGAGAGGGCCGTGCAGTTCACGGCGATGAAGGGCTCGGTGGCGTGGTTGGAGTGTTGGTGGATCGCCCGGGCGACCCGTTCCTTCCCCGTCCCGGTCTCGCCCCGGATCAGGACCGTCGCCCGGTTGCCCGCCAGCGTCCCGATCAGCTTGTAGACCTCGATCATGCGGGGGTCGCCACCGACGATGGCGTCCGGCCCCGGCGAGGGGCGGGGATCGTCCTGATCCCGAAGCGCAGGGGTCTTCCGATCCAGAAACTGCTCCTTGAGCACCCGGTCGACCAGGGAGGCCAGAGTCTCCATCCGGACGGGCTTGACCAGATAGTCCACGGCACCGGCCTTCATGGCGCCCACCGCGCTGGTCATATCTTCGTGCCCGGTCATGACCACCACGTCGGCGTCGGGACGATCCTCCAGGATCCGCTCGGTCAGGTCGAGGCCGGACATCCCGGGCATCCGAAGATCGGTCAGGACGAGGTGGGGCTCGAAGGCGGCGATCTGAGCCAGCGCCGACTCCGCAGAGTCCGCGGCTTCGACCTGATACTCCAGGTGACGGAGCCGCTCGGCCAACGCCTCCCTCAGCCCTTCTTCGTCATCGACGACGAGAATCCTACCTCGCATCTCCACCATCCTCCGCTGGTTGTGGTGCGGCCCGGGAGGGCGTCCCTCCCGGGGGAGGCTCCTCGAGCCCCGACCCATCCCACCAGGCGGGTTTCTCCGGGAGCTCCCGAGCCCTGAGCCGGGCCATCCGTTCCTTATCATACCGTCGACGAAACGAGACGAGCCCCAGGAGGAGCAGGGTCAGTCCTCCCCAGGCGAGCCCGGAGTGGGTCAGGACGAAGAGCCAACCGTATCGGGACCGAGCCCAGGCTCGCCAGTCCTCCTCCACCTGACCCGTGGTGAGACCGTAGGTCCCGCGGAACGCCTCCTCGAAGTTCTGCGTCTCCCTCCATCGTGAGAAGAGGACCTCGAGCCCTCGATCTCCCGATCGCTCATGAAGATACTCGACCACGGATGCAGACAGGAGGTAAGCGCTCTCTGCCGGGGCTCGCCCAGCGGGCCAATCCAGGGTCAGGGAATCGAGGGGCGGTGTCCGGCCCAAGGCGAGGAGCACCCGAAGCCTCCAGGCCCGACCCCGATCCCACCCACCGGCCCACTCAGCGTAGCCCTCTGAGAACCACCGAGGGGCTCGCAAGCCCCCGCTGGCCTGATACATCCCCACATGCGCCCATTCGTGACGGAGGAGTGCCTCTCTGCCCTCTCCCAGGATCGCTGCGCCGGACCACGCCGGTAGCACGATCCTCGACGCAGACGGGATCGCCACTGCCGCACTCCAATGGGGTGGACGCCCGCCGCTGGCCTCGGCGTACGTCTCCTCGTCGGGAGCCAGGACCACCTCCACGTCCCAGGGACGACCCCGAGGGACGCCCAGGAGGGGGGGGAGATCGAGGAGGGATTCCAGGATACTACGAGCGAGACTGGAGTCGCCCACCGCATGGACCATCTGGATCCCAGGGCCCGAGAGGCCGGGTCCCGCCTCTTCGAGCTCCTGGGCGAGCCCTAGAAGATCGGCAGGCGCGATGGCCGAGAGGCCGACCAGGAGAGTCGAGAGTCCCAGCTTCACCCGGCCGGTCAACCCGCCTGGTCCAATTCCTCCAACCACGATTTCACCTTTTCGTTCGCCGGATTCAACTCCAACGCCCGATGCCAGAGGAGACGCGCCACGTCCGGGTCACGGTCCTTGTGGGCCAGCATCCCCAGACGGAGATAGACGTCGTCTCCCAGACGGGGATCGATCTTGACCGCCTTCTCGTATTGAACACGGGCCTTCTCCATGTGGCCCCGCTCGTACGCCTGGTCCCCCAGGGACTTGTGTGCCTGCGCCGGTGCCGGAGTCTGCTTGCTGGCCCGTCCGTGGAGGGCCTCGGCAGCCTCCCACTCCCCGCGGCGCTCCAGCACGGCGCCTGTGTTCACGAGCAGTGGGCCGGATTCCGGGTAGTGCTTGAGACCCTCGCGACCGACGGAGACGGCATAGTCCAAATCCTCCGCGATTCCGGCTGCGAGGACGGTATAGGCGTAATACACCTCCGAGGGGGTGCCGAGGTCCGGATCGGTCCGGTAGGCACGCAGGTGCTCCAGCGCCTGCCCCACGTCCCCCCGCCGGAGGAGGGCGATCCCCTTGGACAGACGGATGTCTCGATCTCCCGGGCGGATCCGCTCGGCCCGATCCAGGACCTCTACGGCGTCGTCGAACCGCCGCAGGGCCTCCAGCGCCAGGGCGCGATTCCGGAGAACCGAGTAGCTGTCCGATACTCCGTCGGGCATTCGCTCCCAGAGGTCCAGCGCCTCCTGAGGCCTCCTGCTCTTGAAGGCGATGAGACCGAGGCGGAAGAGGGCGCTGGCGTTTCGCGAATCCCTCTCCAGCACGGACTGGAACTCCCGGGTGGCGTCCTCGAACATCCCGGAGCGATAGAAGGCGATCCCCAGGGTGAGCTGCTCCTGGATCGCCCGGTCGACCGGGGCAGCGCCGGCGAGCTCGGGTCGGCGCCCGGCCCGCTGCAGGTACCCGGCCTGGATCAGTCCGTAGAGGGCCTTGCCGACATCGAACTCGACAAGACCCGACTCGACGACGATCTGATCCACGCCCTTCTTCCCGTCGATCAGAGGGAGGACCCGAAGCTGATGAGAGGTCAGCTCGACCTCACCCCCGTCCTCCTCCGGATCCCGAACCAGCTCGAAGACGACGTCAAGAGACGGGATCTTCCGCTCGATCAGGCTCCACTCGTCCACACGACGGGCGCCCTCCAGGAGGAGGTTCTCCGCCGGAATGTCCACGAGGTAGATGCCCTCTTCGTCGGGCTCCTGATCCGGGTCGAAGTAGAACGAGCCCTGGGCCCAGGTGAAGAGGTGATAGACCGCCTCCTCGATCTGCATCGAGACAAAGCGACGAAGCTCTTCTCGGGGCAGTGAGCCCTGCTGGACGAGGATCTCCCCGAGGCGGGCGTTCCGGTCGTCGGACTGAACCTCCATCGCGTCGCCCAGGTCCGATCGGGAGATTACGTGGTTCCGTACGAGGAGCTCTCCGAGTCGATCCGGCCGGTTCAACACCGAGGCGTAGATCACCCGTCCGTCCCGGAAGTACACGTACCCGAAGTTGGACCGGTCGGTGATGCTCAGGCACCCGGTCTTTCGACCCATGGCGAGGAGCTGGCAGATGTCGGCGAGGCCCACATCCTGAAGCGCGCCTTCGATGGCCATCTACTCGAGCTCCTCGACAAGGCGGATCTCCATACGAGGCCAGGCCCAGACGACGTTCTCCCCCGAGGGTCGCCACAGGTTGCCGTTCTGCGCCTCCGGGGTCGTGCTCCCTTCGGCCCCGTCCCTCTCGGGGTCGGCAGACTCGGCCCCTCGGGCGATCTCGCTCCAGCCCGGGCCGTCTTCGGTGTCCCCCTCACCAGCCACGACCTCCACCAACGCCAGCGAGGACGCTCCTTCGGGGAGGCTCCCGGACTCGGCCTCCAGAACCAGCCCCCCCTCGAACCGCGACCTCAGGCGGTCGTCGATGTTCTCGATCCGGTTCGGAGGCCGGTCTCCGGCCAGCAGGACCCGAGCTCCGCGGCGCTTCAGCGCCTCGAAGAGGTGGAAGAACTCGTCCTGGGCTCGCTCGGTCCGGGCCAGATCCTGAGATCCGTGGACCAGGAGGAGATCCACGGTCCACCATCTCTCCCGCCACGCCCCCGCCACACCCTCGGAAAGGGCACGGATGAAGTCCTCGGCGAAGCCCGATACCGAGGTGACCGCTACCGTGGAAGAGGGGAAATGCTCGGTAAAGGTTCGGCCTGCAGCGGCGAGCAGAGCGTTCGGGACTTCCTCGTCCGGTCCCCACACGTAGAGGGGGTTGTACTGGGGTCGCTCCGCCGAAGCGAGTTGCTCTGCCGACTTCAACGCCAGCGGCGGAAGATGGTCGCTGAGGGCTCCGAGGTCGGGACCCTCCGGGAGACGGGGGAACGGGCGCATGCGCTCCCGAACGGAGCAGAGGAAGGCCTCGGCCTCCTCCAGGCGGTCCGGGTCCTTCACCAGGGTGGCCGCTACGTCGGACCACGGGTTCTGCAGACGCTTGAGGGCGGCGTCGATCTCTCGAAGTCGGGCAATCCCCCCTTCGAACTTCGCCAGCCGCTCCTCCCAATCCGGCGGTGCCTCCTCTGCCTGCACAAACTGCCTGAGCCGAGAGGCGCTGAATCCCTCGGCCTCCGCCGCCTCGATGGACTCCCGGATCTCTTTGCGCCAGGGCTCCTCCTGCTCGACGACCTTGGTGGAAACCGCCCCTGTGACCTCAGAGAGGAAGCTCTGAAGTGCATCGTCCAGACCCTCGGGCTCACCAGAGACCACGGAAGCCCGACGTCCGGCCGGAGACCCGACGAGGTCCGGGATGTCTCCCGGCGTCAGGCGGCGGTCCTCGAGATCCTGCACCGCCAGGACCCGATTCAACGCTCCTCCCAACTCCCGCACATTCCGGAAGGGGATGCGAGCCAGCGCCTCCGGTACGCCGCTCTCCAGAGACTGGTCGACCTCGAAGACCTTCTTGCGGATGATCGCCACCCGCGTCTCGAATTCCGGGGGCGCGATGTCGACGATGAGGCCGCCAGAGAAACGCGAGACCAACCGCGCGTCGAGACCGTTGATCTCGGAGGGCGGTCGGTCGCTGGCGAGGACGATCTGCGACCCGCCGTGGGTCAGACGATCGAGCGTCGCCAGGATCATCTCCTGGGCCTCGGACTGCCCCGCGAGGAACTGAACATCGTCCAGGAGCAAGAACTCCAGCCCGGAGTAATCATCGCGGAGACGATCCCGCTCACCGCGCTCCAGCGCCCTGGCCAGCTCTTCGAGATAGCGCTCCAACGTCTGGTATCGGACCCGGGATTCGCCATCACCGCGCCAGACCTGATGGGCGATCGACCCAAGGATGTGGGTCTTGCCCAGCCCCGAGGGCGAGTACAGGAACAGCGGGTTGTAGCTGGTCCCCGGGGACTCCGCAGCCCGGCGAGCCGCCGCCGAGGCCAGGCGATTGGCCGGTCCGACTACGAAGTTGTCGAAGGTATACGAGGGGTCCAGATCGGTCATGCGCGGGGGCAGATACGGAGAGGAGATACCTTTCACAAGTATCGTCCTGGGATCGGCAGAAATAAAGGGTTTTGGCCGCCTACCGACGAAGGGGTCGGGCCCATTCCACCACCGTGGCCAACTCCTGGGGCAGCGGCGCCTCGAAGTGCTCGGGGGCTCCCGTGATGGGATGAGCAAAGGCGAGCTCGGCGGCGTGGAGGAACTGACGGGTCACTCGGCGCTCCAAGTCGTCGGCCCATCGTCGGGCCGGCCCAGAGATGCCCCGGGCTCCACCAGCGCCGTACACGGCGTCTCCCACCACCGGATGCCCAAGATGTGCCGTGTGCACACGGATCTGATGGGTGCGACCCGTCTCCAGGGCGACATCGAGGAGCTGAGCGGCAGGCCAGTCTTCCCGCACGCGAAGGTGGGTGACGGCGCGGCGCCCTCCCTGCACCACCGCCATCCGCTTCCGATCCCTGGGGTCTCGGGAGATCGGAGCGTCTACGGTCCGCTCCGCGTCCGCGAAACGGCCCCAGACCAGCGCCTGGTAGAGTCGCTTCACCCGCCGGGCCCGGAGGGCGTCGGCGAGGCGCCGGTGAGCGGTATCGGTCTTTGCCACCACGAGGAGGCCGGAGGTATCCCGGTCGAGACGATGGACGATCCCAGGCCGCAGGCGGCCCCCGACGCCGGAGAGGTCCTGGAGGTGATGCAGGAGCGCATTCACCAGCGTGCCCTCCGGGTGCCCCGGAGCCGGGTGCACCACCATCCCCGCCGCCTTGTTCACAACAGCCAGGTGCCGGTCCTGGTAGACGATCTCGAGGGGGAGATCCTGAGGGACCAGCCTCGTCGTCTCCGGCGGCGGCACGCGAGCGACGAAGATCCACCCCTCGACGACCGGTTCGCTCTTCCGCGGCGCACGGCTGGAGCCCGTGGCCTCCTCGATCTCGACGGCGCCGGCATCGAGGAGCTTCTGGACCCGGGTGCGGGAGAGCTCCAGCAGCTCGGCCAGGACCGCATCGGTCCGCCCACCAGCAAGCTCCGAACCGACCCGAAGGCGGAGGGGCTCCCCGGCCTCGGTCACCCCGCGGACCGCCTCAGACCCACGGCGGCCTCCATTCCATCCAGCTCCAGGTCCCGGTAGCCCTCCCACTCCCCTTCTGCGCCCTCCTCAGCGACCTGGAAATCCGTGGCCAGCGTCTCGCCGGCAATGAAGGTGTCCCAGCGGTCCGCTGCGGCCCGGACCTCGGGTGGCCCGAAGACGCCGAGGTGGATCCGGTCCGTGATCTCGAGCCCCACGTCCCTCCGCAACCTCTGGATCCGGTTGACCAGCTCTCTCGCCAACCCTTCCTCCTTCAGCTCCTCGTCCAGAGCCGGATCCAGCGCCGCCGTATGTCCGGATCCGCTCTTCACCACAAGATCACCCAGGGCCTCCTCGACGACCTGCAGGTCGCCCGGCTCCAGCTCTGAGGACTCCCCGTCGACTTCGATGGCCACCGCGCCACCGTCTCGATAGCGAGCGAGCTCCTCCGGCGGCAGCTTCCGGATCACCTGGGCAGCGTCGTTCGTGGACTTCCCGAACCGGGGACCCAGGGCCCGGTAGTTCGGGCGGGCGGTGAGCGTCACCAACCCTTCGGCGGATGCGAGGAAGGCGACCTCCTTCACATTCAACTCGTCCTGAACCAGTCCCACGACCTCCGGACCCAGCTCGCCCCCCGGAACCACGGCGTTCAGCGACCGAAGAGGCTGACGGACCCGGATCTGCACCTCCTCCCGAGCCGCCCGGCCCAAGGATACCAATTGGCGAGCGGCTTCCATCTGTCGCTCGAGCTCGATATCCCGATCCCCTTCACCTGGCCCCGGGAAGGTCTCCAGGTGGACGGTGGTGCCGGCGAGGCTGCGATGAAGCCAATCGGAGACGAAGGGAGTGACCGGCCCAAGCAGGACGGCGACGGTCCGCAGGCAGTCCCACAGCGTCCGGAACGCGGCCCGGGCATCCTCTTCGTCGGCGTTGCCCCAGAAGCGGGCCCGGCTGCGACGGACGTACCAGTTCGAGAGGTCATCGACGAAGTCGCCAAGGGCCCGGTAGGCCCGTGTGAGCTGGTAGCCCTCGAGCTCAGATACCACCGTGTCGCTGGTGAGGGCGAGCCGGGACAGGATCCATCGGTCCATCACCGGGCGACCGGAGGCCGCCGGATCCTGGTCGGACGGGGACCACCCCTCCGTCCCGGCGTACAGTGAGAAGAAGCGGTAGGTGTTGCCCAGGGTGTCGAAGAACTTCCGGGACGCCTCCTGCACGCCCTCGGGGTCGTAGCGCTTCGGGACCCAGGGATTGGACGACTGGATGAAGTACCAGCGCAGACCGTCGGTCCCGTGCTCTTCCACGGCGTCCCAGGGGTCCACGGTGTTGCCTTTGGACTTCGACATCTTCTGACCCTGCGCGTCCAGAACCAGATCGTTCACCACCACGTTCCGGTACACGGGCCCTCGCCCGAGCATCGTGCCGATGGCCATCAGGGAGTAGAACCAACCCCGGGTCTGATCCAGCCCTTCGCAGATGAAGTCGGCGGGAAAGTGCGCGTCGAACTCGTCTTTGTTTTCGAACGGGTAGTGCCACTGGGCATAAGGCATGGATCCCGAGTCGAACCAGACATCCAGGACCTCGGGGCTCCGGCGCATGGAGCCCCCGCATTCGCACATCCAGCTCACTTCGTCGATGAAGGGACGGTGAGGGTCGAAGTCCTCACCCAGAGGTCCTGCCCGCTCCTCCAGCTCACCGAAACTCCCGATCCAGCTTCGGTGGTCGTCGTTCCGGTCACAGATCCAGACCGGGAGCGGAGTCCCCCAGTAGCGGTCCCGGGACAGGGCCCAGTCCACATTCCCCCTGAGCCACTCCGCGAACCTCTTCTCTCCTACCTCCGGGGGGTGCCACGCCACCTGGGCGTTGTTCGCCAGCATCTGCTCCTTCAGAGTGGAGGTGGCGGCAAACCACGACTCCCGGGCCATGTAGACCAGGGGCGACCCGCACCGCCAGCAGTGCGGATAGGAGTGGACCTCGGATTCGATGCGGAAGAGGCGGTCGACCTCCCGAAGGGCGTCGACGACAAGAGGATCGGCGTCCTTCACGAAGCGCCCGCCTACCAGGGGGAGTTCCTCGTCGAACACCCCAGCGTCATCGATAGGCCGGAACATGGGGAGGTCGTGACGCTGCCCCGCGGCGTAGTCGTCGGCGCCGAACGCCGGGGCCATGTGGACGATCCCGGTTCCATCCGACGCCGAGACGAAGTCCTCGGACACCACCGTCCAGGCGTTCCCCGGATCTGTCGGTGCCGGGACAACATCCAGGGCGCGCTGGTATCGAAGCCCGGCCAGGTCGGTCCCCTTCAGCCTCGCCACAGGCTCCACGGCCTCGCCGAGGATGGCCTCTACGCGGTCCCGGGCCAGCACCAGGCGCCGACCCTCCCAGAGCACCTCCACGTAGTCCAGCTCCGGGTGGACCGCCATTCCCACATTCGAGGGCACGGTCCACGGCGTCGTCGTCCAGACCACCAGGTGCCGCCCGTCTGGCTCGCCGCCGGAGTCCAGGAGCTCCACGGTGAAGTGGAGCGAGGGATCAGCCACGTCCTTGTACCCCTGGGCCACCTCATGAGACGACAGCGCCGTTCCGCAGCGGGGGCAATACGGCACGCTCTTGTGCCCCCGATAAAGCAGGTCTCGATCCGCGAGCTCCTTGAGGATCGCCCACACAGACTCGACGTACTCGGGGTGGAAGGTCACGTACGGCCGGGAGTAGTCGAGCCAGTAGCCGATCCGCTCAGAGAGCGCCTCCCACTCCTCCTTGTAGGTGAAGACGGACTCCTTGCAGGCCTGGTTGAAGGCCTCGATCCCCAGTGCCTCGATCTCTGGCTTGCCGCTGATGCCGAGCTTCGCCTCCGCCTCGATCTCCACCGGGAGGCCGTGGGTGTCCCAACCAGCGATCCGGGTCACCTGACGACCCTGCATGGCGCGGAACCGGCAGACCAGATCCTTGATCGTCCTCGAGAGGATGTGGTGAAGGCCCGGGCGACCGTTGGCCGTGGGCGGGCCCTCGTAGAAGACGAACGGCTCGCCTTCTGCCGTGGCCTCCTGGACGCGTCGGAAGAGCGACTCCGCACGCCACTGTTCGAGGACCTCGCCCTCGAGGGCGGTGAGGGACGACGGGAAATCAGGATAGCTCATGGTATGGTCGCTCTGAGTCGCGCGTCAGTCGTCTTCGGCCGCACCCTGCGCGGGGAAGTTCGGCATCCACCGGGACGGGGGCTCCTCCTCGTCGGAGGCGTCGGACTCTCCTTCCGCTGGAGCCGACGGGTCCAGCGGCTCCGACAACTCCGCGGCAGCGGGCCAAGCCTCACGGGGGTGCGCCAACTCCCCGTCGGCGTCGTCCTTCCTACTGGATGCAGCGTCATCCGTCGCACTCGATCCGGACCCGTCGGCAGAGTGCGCGTCGGAATCCGTGGGGGGACCTTCCGAGGAAGGCTCGCCCTCACTCGTCCCACCGATGAGAGAGGGGAAGACATCGGTATCCTCAGACAGAGCCTCGGCGCCAGGGAGGGCGGGAGGGTCATACCGGAAGGTGCGCTCCTCGCCGAGGTCGAGGTCTACGGGCGCCACCTCTTCAAGGGGCACCTTCTGCTCCTCGGCCGCGATGTGGTCCAGCTCCCTTTCGATGAACTGGCGGTAGGAGGCCAGGAAACGAAGACGTCGACGCTCGATGTCCTGGAGCGCCTGGGTCCGTTCAACCGCCTGGCGCTCCGCCGCGGCCAGCACCTCGCGACCCCGGGCCCGGGCCTCCTGGACAACGAGCTCCGCCTCCTTCTGGGCGTTCATCTGGATCTCTTCCCGAAGCTGCTGCGCGGTGACGAGGGCCTGTTGCACGGCTTGCTCCCGACCGGTCTGCGCGCTCACCTGCTCCGAGAGGCGTTCGGCGCGCTCCCGGAGCGTGATGTTCTCCTTGACCAGCTCTTCGAGGCGCTCCGCCGCCAATTCCAGGAATCCGTCGACCTCCTGGGGATTGTATCCCCGCACACCCCGACCGAAATCACCTCGCTTCTTCCGGACGTCCAACGGCGTCAGGTCGATCATCTTCCCTCGTCTCCCGTGCGTGTGGAACCGATCATGTGTCACGTTCAGGGCGCGGACCGAACAGGGCCGTACCCACCCGAACCATCGTACTTCCCTCCTCCACCGCCACACCCAGGTCGTTGGACATCCCCATGGACAGCTGAGGCCCCACCGCACCGCCGGCAGCCCGGACCTCGTGCAGGAGCTCACGCAGGCGACGGAAGGTCATTCGCAAGACCGGTTCTTCGGCGACGTAGGGCGCCATGGTCATCAGTCCCTGGACCTCGAGTCCTGGCGTCTCGGAGAGCCTCATCACCTCCTCCGCGGCTCCCTCCCAGGCGACTCCCCCCTTGGCCTCCTCCCCGGAGGTATTCACCTGAATCAGGGCAGACACCGATACTCCGGCATCCTCAGCGGCCCGACCCAACCGCCGGGCCACCGACTCTCGATCGACAGAGTGGATCAGATGGCTCACGCCCACCAGGCGCGGTGCCTTGCGGCTCTGAAGCTGTCCTACCATGTGCCAGCGAACCGGCTCTCCCTTCATCTCCTCGGACTTCCACTCCAGCTCGGAGACCCGGTTCTCCCCGAGGTCGGTGAGTCCCGCCGCCACCGCAGCCCGAGCCGCTTCAATGGGATGGCCCTTCGAAACCGCGAGGAGAGTCACCTCGGCGGGGTCTCGACCCCCTCGGATCGCCGCCTCGACGATCGACTCCCGGGTGCGAGGCAGGGTCTCCTGGAGGCGTGAGGCATACATGGGCAAGATCTGGAGCGAAGACGGGGTGACGGAGGGGGGCACACGCGAAGAGGCCCCGCCGGCCAGACGCCGACGGGGCCTCGATCCTACCCGAGGGCGACGGCTCAGCGCACCTGGAAGGTAATCGGGAACGCAACCCACACCGGGACCTTCTTGTCACGGTTCAACGCTGCGGTGAACTGCATGATGTCCGCCACGCGCAGAGCCGCATCGTCGAGCTGAGAGTGCCCCGACGACTCCTGGACCCGAGTGTCCTGCACCCGCCCATTCTCATCGATGAAGAACCAGATGTTGGCCTGGCCGCCGATCCCGGCATCCCGAAGGAGGGGAGGATACTCCCGCTCCAGGGCGCGAATCACCTCATCCCGATTGGTGATGGAGGGCGCCACCGTGTAGGGAGTGAAGGTCGGATTGGCCCCGATATCACCTTCCCCGGAGTTGTCCGGCGGGGGCGGGAGATCCTCGACCGGATTATCCTCGAAGGTCGTCGGGGCAATGGTGATGTCCTCCGAGACCTCGGCCTCTGCGATCACCGGCGTCGCGGGCCGCTGAATGGCCTCCGGCGGCGGCGGAATCTCGATCTCGGGCGGAAGCTCGATAGCCTCCAGTTCATTGTTCGCGAACGACACGTCATCCGCGGTCATGTCCGGCCAGAACTGGAAGACTCCGAAGTGCAGAACGATGGCTGCAATCATCGATCCCCAGAACCAGTTGTCCCAACTCCGCTTCATGCGGTCGTTGGCCGTCTCCACGCCGATGGTGCGGACCTCGGTTTCGGTGCTCATCTCCTCTGCCTCGTCATGCGCTGCTCCATCTCAGTGGCGAAGACCACGCGGACGACACCCGCCGCGACCAACTCATCCTGCAACAGATCCATGGTGGAATACGGCACCTCCCGATCTCCACGGATGGAGATGACGAGGCGCCGGTCTGAATCGGCGTAGAGAGGCGCCACGACCTCGGAGACCTGCTCCATGGTGTAGGGCTGATCGTTCATGAAGATCGCGCCGTTCCGCTCGACCCAGATGTTGAGGATGTTCTTCTTCTTCTCGTCGATCTTCTCCGTCGCCTCGGCCTGGGGCCAGATGATGTCCCGCTCCCGGTCGGTCCGGAAGACGGTGGTCACCATGAAGAAGATCAGGAGGAGGAAGGCGATGTCAGCCAGGGACGACGAAGGGATCTCGTCCGAGGTCTTGGACTTGCGGGAGAAGCCGCCCTGCTTGATGGCCATCCGTCAGCCCTCCAGGATTTGAAGAGAAATCTTGTCAGCCCCGGCGGTCTGAAGCGCGTCGAGGACGTCGATCATGAATCTGTACGGCGCGTCCGGGTGGGTCTTTACACCGGCGATCAGGTTGGGGTTGGACGACACGTCCTGTCGCCAGATCCCCTCGATGTCGTTCGGGGTGACCGTCTGGACCTGCTGCGACTCCCCCCGTCGCACCTCGACCACACCACTCGGCTGGATCACGATGTGGAGGATGTTCTTCTGATTGACCTCGACCTCCTCCGACTCTTCGGGCAGCACGATCGGCAGCCCGCTGTCCTTGGGGAAGACGGTGGTGACCAGGAAGAAGATGAGGAGCAGGAAGGCGATGTCAGCCATCGACGAGGTGGGCACCTCGTCGCTGACCTTCGACTTCTTGTTGTTCAGGACCGCCATGAATGCCTCCGGAGGGCGCGCTAGCTGAGTTCAGGTACGAATAGGCTCTGGAGAGAGTTCCTTCAGGCCGTGCCAGGAGCGTCCGCTCCGGTTTCTGGCACCGCAGTCTCCGACACGGGCGGCGGCGGGGACGACGGGGCTCCCTTGGGACGGCGCGCTGGGAGAGGCTGCACCGTGCGGGTCTCCTCGACGACGTTCAGAGACCCATCCTTCTCGAAGTCCCAGGCCATGGACAGAATGCGCTGGGACCCCTGCTCCATGTCCATGATCAGCGTGTCGATCCTGGTCACGAAGAAGTTGTAGCCGATGTTCACCGGCACGGCGATGACGAGCCCTGCTGCGGTCGTGAGGAGGGCCACCTTGATCCCTCCTGCCACCAACGAGGGATCTACGTTGCCCGCCTTGGCGATGGCATCG
>JGI12210J13797_10036924_pt1 | contig 15536 bp, 10 predicted proteins | sample ElkSlonscriptome_3_FD_13797 | JGI IMG/M metagenome (IMG submission 13797)
GCGGAAGTTTCCGAAGTGGCGAAGTCCGCGCACTCAGCCGTAGCTGCCGAATATCGCGGCATCACCGTTGAGAAGATGACCGAGATGCGTGCGAAGGCGCGCAGCGAGGGCGTCTATCTCAAGGTGGCCAAGAATACGCTGGTCAAGCGTGCCGTCGAGGGTACCGAATTTGAATGCATGGCCGAAGAGTTGATCGGTCCGCTGCTGTTTGCGTTCTCGATCGAAGATCCGGGCGCGGCGGCACGACTGATCAAGGATTTCGCGAAAGGCGAGGACAAGCTCGTCGTTCGGCTGGTTGCCATGGGCGCAAAGCTTTACCAGGCCTCGGAGCTCGAGCGTCTGGCCAGCATGCCGACCCGCGACCAGGCAATTTCCATGCTGATGGGCGTTATGAAGGCGCCGATCGAAAAATTCGTTCGTACCCTCGCCGAGCCGCATACCAAGCTGGTTCGTACAATCGCCGCGGTGCGCGACAGCAAGCAGGCTGCCTGACAAATCATTTTGATCAATACTTTTTTGGAGTAACTGAAAATGGCCGTTTCAAAGGAAGATATTCTCGAAACAATTTCCAACATGACCGTTGTCGAAGTGGTGGATCTGATCGAGGCAATGGAAGAGAAATTCGGTGTGTCCGCAGCCGCTCCGGTTGCTGCTGCCGCCGCTCCGGCGGCTGGCGGTGAAGCCGCTGCCGCAGAAGAGCAGACCGAGTTCGACGTCATGCTGACCGGTTTTGGCGAAAAGAAGGTTCAGGTGATCAAGGCCATTCGTGGCATCACCGGTTTGGGCCTGAAGGAAGCCAAGGACCTGGTCGAGGGCGCACCCTCGGCGGTCAAGGAAGGCGTCAACAAGGAAGAATCCGAAGAGATCAAGAAGCAGTTGGAAGAAGCAGGCGCGACTGTAGAGGTCAAGTAATTACCTCACCGTTGCAGTGAAGATCGGGCTGGGCTGGGTGTCGCAAGATGTCCGGCCCCGCTCCTTTTTCACGGAAAAAGTGTTTTCATGAGCATTGCGGTTGCCGCGGCCCGTTCCGGGTGTCACGGCTGAGCCGATCGTAACAAAGTCCCGGATCAGTTGCACCAGCGTGCGGGTGAGATTTCGATGAGTTATTCGTTTACCGAAAAAAAGCGTATCCGGAAGGATTTTGGAAAGCATGTGCAGGTTATTGAAGCACCTTTCCTGTTGTCAACCCAGGTCGATTCGTATCGGCAGTTTCTGCAGGATGATCTGGCCGAGAGCGATCGCGACCTGAAAGGTTTGCATGGAGCGCTTTCTTCAGTGTTCCCGATTTCAAGCTATTCCGGCAATGCGGCGCTCGAATACGTGACATACCAGCTCGGAAAGCCCGAGTTTGACGTCACGGAGTGCAAGCTGCGCGGCATGACCTATGCCGCGCCCCTGCGCGTGACCGTACGCCTGGTCATCTACGACAAGGACAGCCCGGCACGCAACAAGAAGGTCAAGGAGGTCAAGGAGCAGGACGTCTACATGGGGGACCTGCCGTTGATGACCGAAACGGGTACCTTCGTGATCAACGGCACCGAACGTGTGATCGTCAATCAGATGCATCGTTCGCCCGGCGTGTTCTTCGATCACGACCGTGGCAAGACGCATTCGTCGGGGAAACTGCTTTACAAGGCTCGCGTGATCCCTTACCGCGGCAGCTGGCTGGACTTCGAGTTCGATCCCAAGGATGCGCTGTTTACCCGAATTGATCGCCGGCGCAAATTGCCGGTGACCATTCTTTTGCGCGCCCTGGGTATGGAAGAAGAGGAAATCCTCGACACTTTCTTCGAGAAATCACGCATAACCCTTCGCAAGTCCGACGCAAAACTCGACCTGGTCCCGTCGCGACTTCGTGGTGAAATCGCGCTTACCGACATTGCCGACAAGAGCGGCAACGTGATCGTGGCCAAGGATCGCCGCATCACGGCGCGTCACGTGAAGCAGATCGAGGAGGCTGGCGTCAAAACGCTTGACGTCGGAGACGAATACCTGATCGGGCGAATCCTGGCCCATAACGTCGTTGACTCCGATAGTGGCGAGCTGCTGGCCGCGTGCAACGACGAAATCACTGCCGAGTTGCTCGAAACGCTGCGTGAGAACAAGATCAAGTCGTTCAATATTCTCTATGTCAACGATCTTGATCAGGGGCCATACATTTCCAACACGCTGCGTATCGATCCGACGGCGAGCGAGCTTGAGGCCCTGTGGGAAATCTACAAGATGATGCGCCCGGGTGAACCGCCAACCAAGGATGCGGCCCAGAACCTGTTCAAGAATCTGTTCTTTTCCGAGGACCGCTACGACTTGTCGGCGGTGGGACGGATGAAGTTCAATCGCCGGGTCCGACGCGATGAGCTCGAAGGCCCGGGGACGCTTGACCGCGAAGACATACTCGCCGTGCTCAAGGTGCTCATCGACATTCGCAACGGCAACGGAACCGTTGACGACATCGATCACCTCGGAAACCGGCGCGTCCGCTCGGTCGGCGAAATGGCCGAAAATCAGTTCCGTATCGGCCTGGTACGGGTGGAGCGGGCGGTCCGCGAGCGTCTCTCAATGGCCGAAAGCGAAGGACTTGGCCCGCAGGACCTGATCAACGCCAAGCCCGTTGCGGCGGCGATCAAGGAGTTCTTCGGATCGTCACAGCTTTCGCAGTTCATGGATCAGAACAATCCGCTGTCGGAGGTGACGCACAAGCGTCGCGTCTCGGCGCTTGGCCCGGGCGGTTTGACCCGCGAGCGCGCCGGATTTGAGGTGCGCGACGTGCACCCGACCCACTACGGTCGTCTGTGCCCGATCGAAACACCCGAAGGGCCGAATATCGGCCTGATCAATTCGCTTGCCGTTTACTCGAGGACCAACAACTACGGATTCCTCGAGACGCCATATTGCAAAGTGGTCAACGGCAAGGTAACCGACGACGTGTCCTACCTGTCGGCGATTGAAGAGGGCGACTACGTGATCGCGCAGGCGAACGCCGAGCTCGACAAGAAGCGCAAGTTCACCGCCGAGCTGGTTCCGTGCCGGCATCTGGGTGAATTCACACTGAAGCGCCCCGACGAGATCGACTTCATCGACGTATCGCCTCGGCAGATCGTCTCCGTTGCTGCGGCCATGGTGCCGTTTTTGGAGCACGACGACGCCAACCGGGCGTTGATGGGATCGAATATGCAGCGCCAGGCGGTGCCCACGCTCAGGGTCGACAAGCCGCTCGTCGGCACAGGTCTGGAACGGCTTGTGGCCACCGATTCGGGCGTCACGACCGTGGCCCAGCGCGGCGGCGTGGTCGACCAGGTCGATGCGGGTCGAATCGTTGTTCGTGCCAATGAAGATGAAGTGGGCGAGGACGATCCGGGTGTCGATATCTACAATCTGGTCAAGTACCAGCGTTCCAACCAGAACACCTGCATGAACCAGCGTCCGCTGGTCAAGGTGGGCGATGTCGTCCGGACCAAGGACGTACTCGCGGACGGTCCCTCGACCGACCTGGGCGAACTGGCGCTGGGCCAGAACATGCGCGTGGCATTCATGCCCTGGAACGGCTACAACTTCGAGGATTCCATCCTGATCTCGGAGCGAGTGGTGCAGGAAGACAGGTTTACGTCGATCCACATCGAGGAGCTGACCTGCGTGGCGCGCGACACCAAACTGGGCTCTGAAGAAATCACCGGCGATATTCCGAACGTCGGGGAATATACGCTAAGCAAGCTGGATGAGTCCGGCATTGTCTATGTTGGCGCGGAAGTGCGCTCCGGCGACATCCTGGTTGGCAAGGTCACGCCCAAGGGTGAAACCCAGCTGACCCCGGAAGAAAAGCTGCTGCGTGCAATCTTCGGCGAGAAGGCTTCGGACGTGAAGGACACCTCACAGCGCGTGCCAAGCGGCATGGACGGTACCGTGATCGATGTTCAGGTCTTCACGCGTGAGGGTGTCGACAAGGACGCGCGCGCGATTTCGATCGAGAAGGATCACATCCGCCAGGTGCGTACCGATCTGGACGATCAGCTGCGGATCATGGAAGACGCGATCTTCAACCGGCTCGAATCGATTCTGGTCGGCAAGGTGATCGACAAGGGTCCGGAGCTCAAGAAGGGCGCGAAGCTGACCGCCGAATACCTGGGCAATCTCAAGCGTGACGAATGGTTCAAGCTCCGCATGCGCAACGACGAGGCCCAGGAAATGCTCGAGCGGGCTCAGCGCCAGATTGAAAAGCAGCGCAAGCTGGCCGACGACAAGTTCGAGGAAAAGAAGGAAAAGATCACCCGCGGCGACGACCTGGCGCCGGGCGTGCTCAAGATGGTCAAGGTCTACCTGGCCGTCAAACGCCGCATGCAGCCGGGCGACAAGATGGCCGGCCGGCACGGCAACAAGGGCGTGATTTCGACCATTGTGCCGGTCGAGGACATGCCGTTCGACGAAACCGGGCGACCAGTGGATATCGTTCTCAACCCGCTGGGCGTGCCTTCGCGCATGAACATCGGTCAGGTGCTGGAAACGCATCTGGGTCTGGCCGCACGCGGCCTGGGTGAGAAGATTGAAGCCATGCTGGACGCGCAGGAGAAACCGGCGAAAGTGCGCAAGTTTCTCGAGGAGATCTACAACTCCGACCGGCCCGGCCGGGTCGACCTGAAGGAATTCAGCGACGACGATGTCATCGAGCTTGCCGGCAATCTGAGCGGCGGCGTACCGATGGCCACGCCCGTGTTTGACGGCGCCGATGAAGCGGAGATCAAGAAGCTGCTGAAGATGGCCGATCTCCCCGAGTCAGGTCAGATGACGCTTTACGACGGACGCACCGGTGATTCGTTCGATCGTCCGGTGACGGTCGGCTACATGTACATGCTCAAGCTCAATCATCTGGTCGACGACAAGATGCACGCCCGTTCGACCGGTCCCTACAGCCTGGTGACCCAGCAGCCGCTGGGCGGCAAGGCGCAGTTTGGCGGCCAGCGCTTCGGCGAGATGGAAGTGTGGGCGCTGGAGGCTTATGGCGCGGCGTACACGCTGCAGGAAATGCTCACCGTCAAGTCGGACGATGTGCAGGGTCGTAACCAGATGTACAAGGCTATTGTCGACGGCAACCATCGCATGGTTGCCGGCATGCCCGAATCCTTCAACGTATTGGTGAAGGAAATCCGGTCGCTCGGCATCAACATTGAACTCGAAGAGTCCTGATCGAGGAGGATCTGCACGTGCGAGATTTGCTGAATTTCTACAAGCGCCAGCATCAAATCACTGATTTTGATGCCATTCGCATTGGTCTGGCCCAGCCTGACATGATCCGCTCATGGTCTTTTGGCGAGGTCAAGAAGCCGGAAACGATTAATTATCGAACCTTCAAGCCCGAGCGCGAAGGTCTGTTCTGTGCCGCGATCTTCGGGCCGGTCAAGGACTACGAGTGCCTATGCGGCAAGTACAAGCGCATGAAGCACCGCGGTGTGAAGTGCGAGAAGTGCGGTACCGAGGTCACGCTGACCAAGGTTCGGCGCGAGCGCATGGGTCATATTGACCTGGCCAGTCCCGTGGCTCATATCTGGTTCCTCAAGTCGCTGCCTTCGCGTATTGGCCTGATGCTGGACATGACCCTGCGCGACATCGAGCGCATCCTGTACTTCGAGTCCTACCTGGTGCTCGATCCGGGCATGACGCCGCTGGAACGCGGGCAGCTGCTGACCGACGAGCAGTACCTGGAAGCCATGGAAACCTACGGCGACGAATTCGACGCCAAGATGGGTGCAGAGGCTGTCTACGACTTGCTGAAGAACGTCGATCTGCCATCCGAGCTGGCGAAGCTGCGTGAGGACATCGGATCGACCAACTCCGAAACCAAGATCAAGCGGCTGACGAAGCGAATCAAACTGGTCGAGGCGTTCCTTGAATCGGGCAACCGTCCGGAGTACATGATCCTGACCGTGCTGCCGGTTCTGCCGCCGGACCTGCGTCCGTTGGTGCCGCTGGACGGCGGCCGGTTCGCGACTTCGGATCTCAACGATTTGTATCGTCGCGTGATCAACCGCAACAACCGTCTGCGTCGCCTGCTGGAGCTCAACGCGCCGGACATCATCGTGCGCAACGAAAAGCGTATGTTGCAGGAAGCTGTCGATGCTCTGCTGGACAACGGCCGACGCGGTCGCGCGATTACCGGGACCAACAAGAGACCACTCAAGTCGCTGGCCGACATGATCAAGGGCAAGCAGGGACGCTTCCGGCAGAACCTTCTTGGCAAGCGCGTCGACTATTCAGGCCGCTCGGTAATCGTGGTCGGTCCGACCCTTAAATTGCACGAATGCGGTCTGCCGAAGAAGATGGCGCTCGAGCTGTTCAAGCCATTCATCTTTTCCAAGCTGCAGCGCCGCGGCATGGCGCCGACCATCAAGGCGGCCAAGAAGCTGGTCGAGAAGGAGGAGGGCGAAGTCTGGGATATTCTCGAAGAGGTCATTCGCGAACACCCGGTGCTGCTCAATCGGGCACCGACGCTCCACCGTTTGGGCATTCAGGCCTTCGAGCCCGTACTTGTAGAGGGCAAGGCCATCCAGCTCCATCCGCTGGTCTGTACTGCATTCAACGCTGATTTCGACGGCGACCAAATGGCCGTCCACGTTCCGCTGAGCCTCGAAGCCCAGCTCGAAGCGCGTGCGCTGATGATGTCGACCAACAACATCCTGTCGCCGGCCAACGGCGAGCCGATTATCGTGCCGACCCAGGATGTGGTTCTCGGGATTTACTACATGACGCGCGAGCTGGCTGGCGCCAGAGGCGAAGGCATGTTTTTCTCGAGCACTGCCGAGGTACACCGGGCCTACGCCAACAAGCAGGTCGAACTGCAGGCGTCGATCAACGTTCGCATTACTGAATATCTGCGTGACGAAGACGGCAATTTGCATCAGCAGATCAAGCGCTACGACTCTACGGTCGGCCGCGCGCTGCTGTTTGAAATTGCACCCAAGGGCTTGCGGTTTGATCTTTTCAACCAGACGCTCAAAAAGAAGCAGATTTCGCGCCTGATCGATGAGAGCTACCGCTCGCTCGGCCTGAAGCATACCGTGGTCTTTGCGGATCAGCTGATGTACACCGGTTTCGCCAATTCAACGCGAGCGGGTGTGTCGATCGGGCTTGACGATCTTCAGGTGCCGCCTGAGAAGAAGGAGATTCTCGACCGGGCCGAAAGCGAGGTGCTCGAAATTCAGGAGCAGTATTCCTCCGGTGTTGTCACGTCCGGCGAGCGCTACAACAAGGTCGTTGATATCTGGTCGCGCACGAACGAAGCGGTGGCAAGAGCGATGATGAACCGGATCGGCAAGGAGTTGCGCGTCGATACCGAAGGCCACGAGGTCGAACAGGACTCCATGAATTCGATTTTCATCATGGCCGACTCCGGCGCGCGTGGATCAGCCGCACAGATTCGCCAGCTGGCCGGCATGCGAGGCCTCATGGCCAAGCCGGATGGATCGATCATCGAAACGCCGATCACCGCGAACTTCCGCGAAGGGCTCAACGTACTTCAGTACTTCATTTCCACTCATGGTGCGCGAAAAGGCCTGGCCGACACGGCACTCAAGACCGCTAACTCCGGTTACCTGACCCGCCGGCTGGTCGACGTTGCGCAGGATCTCGTTGTAATAGAGGACGACTGCGGTACCGAAAATGGGCTTGAAATGCTCCCGATCGTCGAAGGCGGCGATGTTGTCGAACCGCTGGGCGAGCGAATCCTCGGGCGTGTTCTGGCAGAAGATGTTTACCCGGCCGACAGCGATGATGTGCTGTGTGAGCGTGGCACGCTGCTTGATGAACAATGGGTTGCCACGCTTGAAGAGCACGCGATAGATCGCGTGCTCGTGCGTTCGCCGATTACCTGTGAGACGCGCTACGGCATCTGTGCTCAGTGTTATGGGCGAGATCTCGCGCGCGGTTCCTCGGTGAATTCCGGCGAGGCCGTGGGTGTCATCGCGGCCCAGTCCATTGGCGAACCCGGCACCCAGTTGACCATGCGTACCTTCCATATCGGGGGCGCCGCGTCGCGTGCCGTTGCAATCGACCAGATCCAGGTCAAGTCTGCCGGGACGGTACGCTTGTTCAACCTCAAGTCGGTCGAAAACTCCGAAGGCAAGCTGGTCGCGGTTTCGCGGTCCGGGGAACTTTCGCTGATCGACAGTCATGGCCGCGAGCGTGAGCGCTACAAGATTCCTTACGGTGCGGTACTGAGCATCCGTGAAGGCGACAGCGTCACGGCCGGACAGATCGTTGCAAACTGGGATCCGCATACGCATCCTGTCGTGGCCGAGGTGGCCGGAAAGACCTCTTTCCAGGACTTCATCGAGGGCGTGACCGTTGCCGAACAGACCGATGAAGTTACCGGGCTGACGAGTTCAGTGGTCATCGATCCGAAGAAGCGTGGTTCGGAGGGCAAGGATCTGCGTCCGACGATTCGACTGATTGATGGAAAAGGGAAGCCGTTGATGTTGCCGGGCACTGCCCAGCCGGCTCAGAACTTCCTGCCTGCCGGCGCCGTGATCAACTGCCGCGACGGCCAGGAAGTCAAGGTTGGTGACGTATTGGCACGTATCCCACAGGAGTCGTCCAAGACTCGTGACATCACCGGTGGTCTGCCTCGCGTGGCCGACCTGTTCGAGGCGCGACGCCCGAAGGAAGCGGCTGTGCTTGCCGAAGCCTCGGGTACTGTCAGCTACGGCAAGGAAACCAAGGGCAAGCAGCGCCTGGTCATCACCGATGAGCAGGGCGATACCCACGAGGACCTGATTCCGAAGTGGCGTCAGATCCAGGTATTCGAAGGGGAGCATGTCGAGAAGGGCGAAACCGTCGTCGACGGCGAACTCGATCCGCACGATATTCTGCGTTTGCTCGGCGTTGAGCCGCTGGCCAATTATCTGGTGCAGGAAATCCAGGACGTCTACCGACTTCAGGGCGTGAAGATCAACGACAAGCACATCGAAGTGATCATTCGCCAGATGCTGCGCAAGGTGGAGATTCTCGACTCCGGCGACAGCAAGTTCCTGCAGGGCGAGCAACTCGATGCCGTGAATGTGATCGAGGAAAACCGAAAGCTCGAAGGGGACGGTCTGCGTCCAGCGGGCCTGCAGCGCGTTCTTCTGGGCATCACCAAGGCTTCACTGGCGACCGAATCGTTCATATCGGCTGCATCGTTCCAGGAAACCACTCGGGTTCTCACCGATGCTGCAGTTCGCGGCACGGTCGACAATCTGCGTGGTCTCAAGGAGAACGTGATCGTGGGTCGTCTGATTCCGGCCGGTACCGGGCGGGTCGCACGTGCTCGCAAACAGGATGAAACGGAAGTCATGGGTGATTCGGAAGCGGAACTGGCAGCATTGCTGCGAGCAAACGAAGCTTCGGAAGCGACCGAGACGGTGCCAAACGACGGCGCCGAAGAAGACTCGAAATAAGGATCGGGCGAGTGATTGCCCGCCGATGACGCTGCGCCCGGGTCGGACTTTCGGTCCGGGCTTCCCAATCTGAGCGATTGGGAGTAAAATTCATCGGTTAACATATTGCTGAATTGCCGATCGTGATCGGCATCGATAGTCAGGAGTTTTAAATGGTCAAGATCAGACTGGCACGCGGTGGCGCCAAGAAGCAGCCGTTCTATCACATCGTTGTGACCGATAGCCGCAATCGACGTGACGGTAGAAACATCGAGCGGCTTGGGTTCTTCAATCCGGTGGCACGCGGAAACGACGAGCGTCTCCGCGTTGATCGGGAGCGGATCGATCACTGGGTGGAGCAGGGCGCACAGATTTCGGAACGCGTCAGCCACCTGATCGTCGAAGCCGCCCAAGCCAAGCCCGCGGCCGAAGCCTGAAGTCAACTGACTCGGTCGTGAGCGAATCCGGCGATTGTGATGACGACGCTCATCATAATGGTCATCACGATCCGGTAGAAATCGGCCGGCTGAACGGGGCCTGGGGTACAGGCGGCTGGGTCAAGGTGTTTTCACTTACCGACCCACCGGAAAATATTTTCGAATATCAGCCCTGGCGAACCTCGGGCTCGCCGGGGCTTTTGCATGTGGTGCAATGGCGGTGCCAGGGCCCGAGGCTGGTTGCCCGGCTGCAGGAAGTGGCCACGCGCGAGCAGGCGGAATCCCTGCACGGAACCCGGCTGACCATTGAGCGCGGCAAATTTCCTGCAGCCGGGACCGACAGCTATTACTGGCATGACCTGATCGGCATGGTCGTATACAACCGCGACGGTGATCGGCTCGGCGAAGTCAGTGGTTTGATGGACGCGGGCGCACACGATGTGCTCGAAATCCGACGCAGCGGCGTCGGCGCCGACCTGCTGGTGCCTTTCGTGCTCGGCCGCTTCGTTGACAAGGTCGACGCGGTAGAAGGCCGGATCGACGTCGACTGGCTGGCCGAGTGGACCGATGCTGACTGAAATCCACGTTGTAACCCTGTTTCCCGAATGGTTTGAGCACCTGAAGCCCATGGGCCTGACCGGGCGTGCCCTGGAGGATGGCCGGATCGCGCTGAAATGCTTCAATCCGCGGGAGTTTGCCGACGGTGCGCACCGAAGCGTGGATGACCGGCCTTACGGCGGCGGGCCTGGCATGGTCATGCGACCGGAGCCGCTGGCGCGGGCGATCGAATTGGCCAGTTCGGGGTCTGATGCGCCGGTATCCGGGCTGAGCCCGCAGGGCCGGCCGCTTGACCAGCAAGCTGTCGAAGGGCTGGCGGAGCGTTCCCGGCTGATCCTGGTCTGCGGCCGATACGAAGGTATCGACGAACGCGTCTCCGAGACCTTGATCGACGAGGAGTGGTCGATCGGCGATTTCGTGCTGTCTGGCGGGGAATATGCGGCCGCAGCGCTGATGGATGCTGTCATCCGGCTGCAGCCGGGCGTGCTCGGTCACGCCGCGTCTGCGGCTGAAGACTCTTTCAGCGAAGGGCTGCTGGATTGTCCGCATTACACGCGTCCGGAGGATTGGCGCGGCGAGCGTGTGCCGTCGGTCTTGCTGGGCGGTGATCATGCGGCAATCGCGCGCTGGAGGCGCCGTCAGGCCTTGCTGCGGACGGCTCGTCGACGGCCGGATCTTCTAGGCACTGCTGCTCTGGACATTGCCGACACAGAGTGGCTGGAGGCGCATTTGGACGAGCGATCAGATCAGGTCGACGGCTGAGAGCCTGCATTTGAGGCATTGCCGGATGCAGGAATCTCGCGTGCTATTGCCCGACGGCATCTACATCCGTTATACTTGCACGCTTGGCTTTTCGGGCCTGGAACTTCCGGGCCGCATACTCGAACAATGAATACGGATCAACGATCATGAGCACGATTATCGACCAGATCAACGCTGAACAGACACAGCGAGAAGTGCCGGAATTCGCACCCGGAGACACGGTTGTCGTCAATCTTTGGGTGAGAGAAGGAGACCGGCAGCGTTTGCAGGCGTTCGAAGGCGTCGTGATCGCGCGTCGTAACCGGGGTCTGCATTCCGCTTTTACAGTGCGCAAGGTGTCGCATGGTACCGGTGTCGAGCGCGTATTCCAGACCTACAGCCCGCTGATTGACTCGATTGATATCAAGCGTCGCGGTCGGGTGCGTCGAGCCAAGCTGTTTTACCTGCGAAATCTGGAAGGCAAGGCTGCCCGTATTCGCGAAAAGCTCGGCACTCGCGCAAGAACCTGATTCGATTCGTGTTGACGGCCGGGTTCGGCCGGTCGCATAGCTGTAATCTGCACTGAAGAACGGCCCGGCCCGGTATCCACACCGGGCCGGGCTTTTCTGGTCTGTCGGTTATTGCAGAATTCTGGCGTTGCGTCAGGCGGTCGAGGCTTCACCGACCTCATCTTCGGGACGGGTTCCGGGCTTTTTGGTCGCGGCTTTCGCCGGCGCTTTGTTAGGTTTATCCGCCTTGTCCGTTTTTTCGGCCTTGCTGGGGCTAGTCACAGCAGGTTTTTCGGTAACCAGTATTTCGCTGGAGCCGTTGAAGCGACCGCCCGGTTCTATGACAAGGTCGATGGTATAAACGTCACCCTCGACGGATCCGCCGGCAACTATTTCAAGCCGCTCGGCGGAAATTGAACCATCAACCCGACCGCTGACAACAACGGCCGCTGCCCTCATTTGACCTTTCATGTATCCATCTGCGCCGATGACGACGTTGGATTCCGACTGAACATCACCCTCGATACTTCCATCGATATGGAGCGTATCGCTCAGGGTGAGACTGCCGACAAACTGGGTGCCTGCTGCGACGATGGTTGATCCATTACGCTGACTTTGCTGCGTACGGTCCGTGCCAAAGATTGCCATTGAACCCGCTCCTCCTGCTCGAAAACGGTTTGATATTGGTCTAAAGACCAGTTCATGAATGAACTGGGATTGAGCCTGCGTTCGAGGTAGCGAACCTCATAGTGCAGATGGGGCGCCTCGGAAAGACCGCTGTTGCCGGAGCGGCCGATCCGCTCGCCCTGAGAGACGTATTGACCGACTTCGACGTCGATCTCGCTCAAATGCGCAAAGATTGTCGAGAACCCGTAATTATGGACGATCTTGATCATCCTGCCCCAGCCGCTGCCGACGTTGTTGCCGGCGTATTCGACCACCCCGTCGGCTGTTGCGGTGACCACGGTGCCCACGCTGGCGCGCAGGTCGACGCCGCCGTGCAGGCGGGTGCCTTCTTCGACCGGATGCTCGCGCATTCCGAAGCTACTGGTTACGGTCGCTTGCGCCAGCGGATGTCCGTTGGGGATCGAGCTCAGCATCAGGCGCTTTTCGAATGCCGTGTGACTGGCCACTGAAAGCCGCTCGGCCACGGGTAAGCTCGGCGGCGGATTAAGGCCGATGATGGTTTCGAGTTGCTCCAGATCGTCGCTCAGCGCGATGAATTCGGCGGCACGAGCTTCCACCTGGGCCGTGAGCTGTGTTTGACGTGCCAGCAGTTCGGCGTTTTTTGTCTGGATCTCGGCATTGCGGTCGCTGAGGTCGGTGATACTGGTGTCGAGTCGTTCAACGTGCCCGGACAGCGCGTAGATCACCAGCAGGCAGCCGAGAAATACGACACTCACCAGACTCCCGGCGACCATCGCCGCGCGCTGCATCAGCTGGGTCAGCGTGTAGTGGCGGGCTCGATGGCAGTCTGTGATCGTGATCTGATAGTTGTTGCGCATAGAAAACCGTTATTTTGTGACAATTTCGACATGACCATATGGTGGTCGCGTCGAGCCTTAGCATTATTACTGTCTGGACGCCAGGATGCAAATGGTGATGCGTGCTGCGACCCTCGGAAGTTTGCGTTCACGGCGACAGCGACGGTGCCCAACTTGAAAACGAGGTGCGCCAAGCCCATTTGACATTGCGGTTACCGAAGAGACTGATGCCCGATGAACAACACTAGCGAATCTGCTGGATCGACCACCGAGACACGCGCTTTCGACACCGAAGTTCATCAGCTTCTGAAGCTGATGATCAACGCCTTGTATTCGAATCGGGAAATATTCCTGCGCGAGCTCGTGTCGAACGCTTCTGACGCGCTGGACAAGCTGCGCTTTCAGGCCCTGACCGACAACGATCTGCAGGGCACCGCGTCGGATCCCGAGATTTCGATCACGATCGACGGCGATTCCAATCGCATGGTCGTGAGCGACAACGGGATTGGCATGACGCGTGACGACGTGATAGAGAATCTCGGCACCATCGCCCGGTCGGGTACCGCGCGATTCCTGGAAACGCTCAGCGGCGATCAGAAGGCAGACGCCAAGCTGATCGGCCAGTTTGGCGTGGGTTTTTATTCGGCGTTTATCGTCGCCGACCGGGTGACCGTGGAAACCCGCCACGCCAAGGTTGCGGCCGATCAGGCCGTGCGTTGGTCGTCTGACGGCAAGGGCGAATATACGCTCGAGACGGCGACGCTTGCCGAACCGGGAACACGCGTCGAACTGGCGCTGGCCGAAGATCACCAAGACCTGCTGGATCCCGATCGCGTCAAGCGCATCGTGCGGCATTATTCGAATCATATTTCGTTCCCGATACGGGTGGTTGTTTCGGGCGATGAATCCGACGCGACCCCGGAAGTGATCAACGACACCCAAGCGCTGTGGGTCCGGCCCAAGTCGAAGATTGAGGACGAGGAATACAACGAGTTCTACCAGGGTCTTTCGGGTGATCTCCAGCCACCGGCGAAATGGGCCCATCACCACGTTGAAGGCACGCAGAGCTACTCGATGCTGGTATTCCTGCCTGGCCAGGCGCCGTTTGACCTGGCCTGGAATCGCGACGATAGACGGGGCGTCAAGCTCTATATCCAGCGTGTATTCATCATGGATGCGGCCGAGCAGTTGCTGCCGCGCTACCTCCGATTCATCCGCGGCGTCGTGGATTCGGCCGACCTGCCGCTGAACGTATCGCGAGAAATTCTGCAGGACAGTCCTTTGCTGGACAAGATCCGCGCGGCTGTGGTGCGCCGGTCTCTGGACATGATCGAAAAGCTTGCCGAAGAAGGCGGCGAGGGTTGGACGACCTTTCAGCGCGAGTTCGGCAACGTGCTCAAGGAAGGCGTTATCGAGGATCCCGAGAACCGCGAGCGAATTGCCGGATTGCTTCGATTTGCCACTACCGTCGAGCGCGCCCCTCATTCGGTTTCACTGAAGGATTACCTGACGCGGGCGGCGACGCAGACCGGTGATCAGTCGGAGACGATTTGGTACCTGACCGGAGACAACATGGATCAGTTGCTCGCCAGCCCCCACCTCGAAGCATTCGACAAGGCCGGGGTCGAGGTCCTGCTTCTGACGGATCCGATCGATGTCTGGTTGGTCAATCACCTGTTCGAATACGACGGCAAGCCCTTGAAATCCGCCGCCAGCGGCGAATTCGAAGCCCCGGAAGCCGAGGGCGAGGCCGCCAGCGAGGAGCAGCAGCAACAGCGCGACGAATTGTGCGGCACGATCAAGAAGCTCCTCGGCGAGCGCGTGGGCAACGTTCGCCCCAGCAAGCGGCTGACCGATTCGGCCAGTTGTATCGCCGAAGAGGCTGGAGGCATGACGCTGCAGATGCGAAGAATGCTCAAGCAGGCCGGCCAGGACGTTCCGGACTTCAAGCCGGACCTCGAGATCAATCCGCGCCATCCGCTGGTCGTTCGGCTGGCCGATACCGGAGACGAGGATCGACGTGCCGAGTTGGCCCATCTGCTGCTGGACCAGGCATTGTTGATCGATGGCGGCGAGTTGTCCGACCCGGCCGGCTTCGTGAAACGCGTCAACAGGCTGCTCTCGTCCTGATTTGCAGCGTGGTTACTAAACGCGTGCCTCAGCGGATAGACGGGATTCGTCTACAGGAACTGTAAGTCAGTACGATCGTGCCCTGATTTGGCCCAACCGCCTTGAACAATCGGAAAACTTTCGATACAATAGTGAGCTCTATTGCGGGGTGGAGCAGTCTGGCAGCTCGTCGGGCTCATAACCCGAAGGTCGCAGGTTCGAATCCTGCCCCCGCTACCAGGTCATCGGTGCAAAAAAGCCCCTGGTCTTCAGGGGCTTTTTTGTTTCCCAGGTCCG
>JGI12210J13797_11126996_pt1 | contig 15535 bp, 10 predicted proteins | sample ElkSlonscriptome_3_FD_13797 | JGI IMG/M metagenome (IMG submission 13797)
GCGCCGAAGCCGGGGCCAGACTGGATGCACTGCAGGCACGGATTCGCCCGCATTTCCTGTTCAACACCCTCAATACGATTGCCAGTCTGCTCAAGACCCGTCCCGACGATGCCGAACAGGCAGTGCTGGACCTTGCCGACCTGCTTCGCACCGGCTTGAAAACCAACGCGACGCATACCCTGGGCGAAGAGCTCGAACTGGTTCGCGGCTATCTGCGAATCGAGTCCCAGCGTCTGGGCGACCGGCTTCGAATCGACTGGCAGATCAGCGACTCGCTTCCGTTGAATCAGACCATTCCTGCCTTGCTGATTCAGCCGCTGGTCGAAAACGCGGTGGTGCACGGCATCGCGCTTCTGCCGGACGGTGGCCGGTTGTGCATTTCCGGGAAATCGGAATCAGCTCGAAGCTGGGCGATCCGCGTCGAGAACCCGAGGCCGACACAGAAATCGCAGAACGAGACCGCTACCGTCGGCAACCAAATGGCGCTGGACAACATCCGCCAGCGGCTGCATCTTGCCTACGGCGACCTGGCCGCGCTGGCAACGCGAGCGACCCCCGACAGCTTCAACACCGAACTTCGCGTGCCGGTGACCGCCGGGGGCAAATGAACACGTACACTGACGGCCCGGTATTGCTCGTGGCCAAAGGATTCAATGCCGTGACTCCAAGTCCGCGCGGTCACTGCCCTCTTGAGTCTCGACAGGTTCGGAGTCCGGATCGGCAACTTCATCCGGGTGCATTTCCAGCGCCGCCGAGGAGGTGGCGAACTGCGGGACGAAATCGCTCTGTGCTTCCAGCGGCACGGCTTCGCTGACCTTCATCCGGTAGACCGCGAAAAACGCCGGCACCAGAGCACCGGCAGCGATGAACATCATCAGCGCTTCCGGCCCAAGCCGCTGCATGAGCACTCCAGCTAGAATCGGGCCGATGATCGCGCCGACGGCCCACAGCAGTTGCAGCGTTGAGGTCACTTCCAGCACGTGCGACCGGTGCAGATGATCGATCGTGTGGGCCGCGGCCAGCGAATAAATGCTGAAGGCGAACGAACCGTAGGCGAAGGCCCCGAGCATGACCCAGCCGAAACCATGGTCGACGGCGAGCGCGGCCGCCAGCGCCCCGCATGCGGCCAGACCGCACGCCCAGGCAAGCACTTTTCGGCGCTCATGCCCGTCTGAAAACCGGCCGACCGGCCACAGCATGACGATGCCGCCGAGGATGGTCAGACCCATGAAAGCGGCCACCCCGCCCTTGTCGAGTCCGATCACGCTGGCAAATACCGGTCCCAGTCCCCAGAACGATCCGGTACCGAGCCCGGCGAAGATGCAGGCGACCACACCCAGCGGCGAGATGGCGTAAAGCTTGCGCAACCCCAGCCGGTCGGCTTCAACAACAGGCGGCTCCTTGACCTCCGTCATGGCGACCGGCACCAGGCCAAGCGACAGCAGCACCGAAGCCAGCGCGAACAGTTCCAGGTTGTCCACCTGTCCGGCCATCAGCAGCATCTGCCCGATGCCGAGACCGATCAGCGTCGTGGTCATGTAGGCCGAGAAGATGTGTCCGCGCTCTTCGTTGCCGGCCCGCTCGTTGAGCCAGGATTCGATCGCGATGTAGATTCCAACGAGGCAGATGCCGGACGCCAGGCGCAGCACGAACCAAAGCGCCGGGCTTACGTAAAGACCGTGCAACAAGGTGGCGATCGAGGCCAGCGATGCCAGCGCGGCGAACACGCGGATATGACCGACCTGCCGGATCAGGCGCGGCACCAGTCGAGTGCCGACCACGAAGCCGACGAAGTAGCCCGACATGACCAGGCCCAGGACGGCTGAAGAGAAGCCCTCTAATTGGCCGCGAACGCCCAGCAAAGTGCCGAGCAAGCCGGTGCCGGAAAGAATGACCGCGACGCCCAGCAGCAAGGTAAATACGGAGAGGATTGCCTGCATTGGGCCAGAGATGCCTTGATTTCAGCCCGGTAGATTATCATCGCAGTCGTTGAATCGGTTATGGCCCTTGCATTCTTTTCGCCGACGGCTGGCAAGATATTCACACGGCATTCAAGTAAGTTTGCCCGATTAATGCCGGAACGGCCGGGACCGCGAAGCGAATCCATTTGCGGACAGGCGCCGCAGATGGCGTGCATCGAATACCACAGGTATTTTGATCCCAGGTCAATCAGAAAGGCATTTGATGGAATTCAGGCTTTCGGCAAGAATATTCTCAGGACCCGCGGGGCCATGGCTGCGGCTGATGCGCTTCGACCGCCCGATCGGTATCGCGCTGCTCCTGTGGCCGACCTGGTGGGGTTTGTTCATGGCCGGCGGCGGCAAACCTGCCCTCGGCAATATTCTGATCTTCACGGCCGGCGTGGTGGTGATGCGCGCTGCCGGCTGCGTCATCAACGACTTCGCCGACCGCGAACTCGATCCGCACGTCGCGCGCACCGAGTCGCGCCCTTTGGCCTCGGGCGAGCTTCGGCCGGGCCAGGCGCTGATGTTGTTCTTTGTGCTGCTGGCGGTCGCCTTCGGGCTGGTTCTGCTCACCAATCCGCTTACCGTGATGATGGCCTTCTTCGGCGCTCTGCTGGCGGGCACCTATCCATTTTTCAAGCGATTCACGCATCTTCCACAAGTTGCGCTCGGCGCGGCGTTTGCCTGGTCGATTCCCATGGCGTTTGCGGCCGAAACCGGCACAGTGCCCGAGCCTGCCTGGTGGCTTTTCGCGCTGAATATCGTCTGGGTGCTGATCTACGACACCCAGTACGCCATGGCCGACCGCGAGGACGATCTCAAAGTGGGCGTCCGGTCCACCGCCATTCTCTTTGGACGCCTCGACGTGCCGGTGATCGCCGCGCTTATGGGTCTTCTTGTCGCAGGTCTCGTGCTGTTCGGCCTGCGCTTCCTGCCTCATCCCGCCTGGTTTGCCGGCGTCGCGATCGCGTTCGGCTTGCTGCAGATCCAGCTCTGGCGGATCCGCAATCGCCAGCCAGAGGCCTGCTTCAAGGCGTTTCTGAGCAACCACTGGGTCGGCTTCACGCTGTTCGCGGGGTTGCTGGCGAGCCTGCTGATGCAGGGCTGAACGCAGCCGCTGTCGACACGCGTGCGCGACGCGCCCAGGCCGATCGTGCTTGAGATTGTAGACGCGTTCTGACGACCGCGATTGTGTTACCTTGACCGCTCCATACGGCAGCGTATGGAACAACATCAACCCGAGAAAACGCCCATGCCTTTCTACAAAGCCCCGCTGGAAGATTTCAAGTTCCTCTATCACGAATTCCTTGATCTGGACGAATGCAGAGCGCTGCCGTCCATGGCTGAAGCCACGCCGGACGTCATCGATGCCGTGCTCGAGGAAGCCGCGCGGATCAGTGAAGAAGTGCTACTGCCGCTCAACGAGGTCGGCGACCGCGAGGGCTGCACCTTCGACGACGGCACCGTGACCACGCCGACCGGGTTCGTCGATGCCTACAAGGTCTACACCGAGGGCGGCTGGACCGGCCTGACAACCGACCCGGAATTCGGCGGCCAGGGCTTGCCGAGCTTCGTCGGGCTGGGGCTTTCGGAAATGATCAACGCGGCCAATCCGTCTTTCGCGGCGTACCCGGGGCTGACCCACGGCGCCTACGAGGTGATTCACCATCACGGCACCGATTCGCAAAAGCAGACCTATCTTCCACCGATGGTCGAGGGCCGATGGACCGGCACCATGAACCTCACCGAGCCGCACTGCGGCACTGATCTTGGGCTCATCCGCACCCGGGCCGAGAAACGAGAAGACGGCCGTTACGACATCTCCGGCACCAAGATCTGGATCTCGGCCGGCGAACACGACATGGCCGAGAACATCGTTCACCTGGTGCTGGCCCGCACGCCCGACGCGCCGGCCGGCACGCGCGGCATCAGCCTGTTCATCGTTCCGAAGTTCCTGGTCGACGAAGACGGCTCGCCTGGCCGGCGCAACGGCGTGCGCTGCGGCGGCGTCGACCACAAGATGGGCATGCAGGCTTCAGCCACCTGCGAGATGATCTACGACAAGGCCGTGGGCGAACTTGTGGCCGAGGAGAATCGCGGGCTGGCGGCCATGTTCACGATGATGAATGCCGCGCGCCTGGTCACCGGGCTGCAGGGCCTTGGCATGGCCGCGATCGCCCAGCAGAACGCCGCTGCCTATGCGCTGGATCGCCTTCAGGGCCGCGCGCTGGACGGACCGCGCTTTCCCGACAAACCGGCCGATCCCATAATCGTGCACCCCGATGTGCGCCGAATGCTGATGATCGGCAAGGCTTCGGTCGAGGGCGCCCGCGCGCTCGGACTCTATACCGGTGTTCAACTCGAGCTGGAACAGCACCACCCGGACGCGGAAGTTCGAACAAGAGCCGGGCACTGGGTGGCGCTGATGACGCCGATCATCAAGGCCTATTTCACCGATGTCGGCTCGGAAGTCGCCAACCTGGGCATGCAGGTGCACGGTGGCGCAGGTTACATCGTCGACACCGGCGTCGAGCAGTTCGTGCGCGACGTTCGCATCACCCAGATCTATGAGGGCACCAACGGCGTACAGGCGCTTGACCTGGTCGGGCGCAAGCTTGTGGCCAATTCGGGCGAGACGCTGAAGTCGTTCTTCACACATGCCCAGAAGCTGATTGCCGAGACCCTGGAACCCGAGCTGGCACAGTTCGTCACACCGCTAAGCGAAGCCGTCGACCGGCTGCAGCAGGTCACCGGCTGGTTATACCAGCGAATGGCCGGCGACCCGATGGAGGCCGGGGCCGCATCAAGCGACTACCTGAGGATGTTCGCGCTCACGGCCATGGCTTTTATCTGGACCCGCCAGGCTGCCGTGGCGCAGCGCAGGCTGACCGCCGGCGAAGGCCGGGCGAAGTTCTACCAGGGCAAGCTGGATACGGCGCGGTTCTTCATGACGAGGATGCTGCCCGAGACGCTCGGTCTCGACGCGAAGATTCGCGCCGGTGCCGGGCCGATCATGGCGCCGGATGATGATATGGGTTGAGTGTTTGTCTGGTTGGCGCAACCGTGTCAAAGCCGCCAGATGCAAGACCGTTTCGCCTCGCGCTGCGCGCTTGCAGGCGACCCACTTTTGTCAGTCGCGACAAAAGTTGGCAAAAGCGCTTTTTACAGGCGGCAGCTGTTTGAGGTGCTGGTCGGAGAGGTCGGGTGGTTGGGTGTCAGGCATCGGGCTTCGATTGCGGATCTTTCTGTCCGTGCCGCGTGTTTGTCTTCGGCTTACAGGCGACGCGTAAATTCCGGCTTCGATGATTATCGGAGCGGGGTCGTCTCGATCCAGTTCTGCTTGACCTTCCCAAGATGCTGAAGAAGGTTCCCGATCGGGGGTTGAGCGAGCCCGGTGACTTTTCCAACTTCGCTACTTTTGCCACACTGCCCCGCATGGCTGTCGCTGCACATTTTCGTAGGAGGCGGCTCCCGGCGCCGATTGGTTTATACCGCTCGCGGCCAGGACACCGCTCCTGCAATATATTTCAGACAGCTTGGTGATGCCCGCCCGAACGAACAATGAACCAAGACACCAAATGACCAAAGCACTAAAACACTAAAGCACCAAATAACCAAACGGGTTATTCAAATCCCCACGGCGTCGGCGGCGGTTCCACCGGCTCGGTCAGGTCGAACTCGGCGCGAAAGTGCCGGCCGGGGCGGACAAGCTCGTAGGCGAAGCGTTCTCCGGCATGCACCTCCATGCTCCAGAAATTGGCGGTCGAGGCGCCGAGCTCGTTGGCCAGGAACAGCGCCTTTGAATAGTCGTCTACCGGAAACGTCTGTCGACTTGCACGTCCCGGATCGGTCGTGTGTCCGCCGTACCAGGTCACCGCATCCTCGCTGCCGTCTTCGTGGCGGTGGTCGTGCTTGAGCCGGAAGCCGTGGTCGGTTCGCGTCACCACCCAGGTACGCGACCTATTCTCACCGACGTGCAACGGAATCCGGATTTCGGTTTCGCTGCATTCGCGCACGTGCATCACTACACGCTGCCCCAGCCAACCGTTGTCGGCCGGCCGGGCGAAGCCGGTCATCTCGCCGGCGAATGCTTTCCCGCACAGTTCGGCCAGGTTGTCCCACCATGTATCGCGCGGGTCTTCATCAATCGGCTGGGCGATGGCTACCAGCGGCGCAATGCACAGTGCCAGTGCAATCGAAAACGTTTTCATTATTTTCAGTTCCGGTCGTGGAGTCAGGTTCGGGAACCATAGCATTGGTTGCGGTATTTCCGGCGTACGTCAGGGTCGCATACCTGACGGAATTGCCGCTTTAATCCTTCCGCAACGACTCTGAAATTGCAATAGGGGTCGGCACCTTCAATACGATCCAGTACGTCGACGCAATGAAGGTCAGGATCGTCGTGGCCTGGACAATGTAGGAGGCCTTGTCCGTCATCAGTCCGCTTTGCAGACCTACGACGGCGACCAGCAGCGAGAACTCGCTGACCTGGCCCAGCCGGATGCCGATCTCACGCGACACGCCCGGCTTCTCGTTTTGTCGCCTGAGCATCAGCGCAAAAGTGAAGGGTTTGAGCAGCATCAGCAGCGCGGCCAACGTGATTGCCGGCCAGAAAATCTGCGGCAGCAGCGACATGTCGAACCCTGCACCCAGCGCGAAGAAAAACACCACCAGGAAGAAATCGCGCAACGGCTTCAGAGTCTCGGCGATAAAGCGCGAGATGGGGCTGGTCGCGATCGCGACACCGGCGATGAAGGCGCCGATTTCGTAGGACAGGCCAATTTCGTGGGCCAGTACCGCAACGGCCATGCACCAGCCGATCGCGATCAGGAACACGTATTCCTGTATCTGATCAAAGCGCTGCATCAGCGCCATCAGGCCGTAGCGGCAAAATCCCAGCGCGAGGACGAACAGCAACGGTGCGGTCAGAAGCAGAACGCCCACATCGACGATTGGATTGGCGCTGCCGGCGAATCCCTGGATGAACAGGATCACCGCAATCGCGATAATGTCCTGCAACAGCAGAATGGCAACGATAATTTCGCCCAGGCGCTGGTGGTGCAGCGTCGAGGTGGGCAAGAGTTTCAGGCCCAGTATGGTGCTGGAAAACATCACCGCGGCACCGATAAGCACCGCCTGCAGAGCGTCCAGCCCGAACACCAGCGCAACCCCGGCGCCGGCGCTGAAGAACACCACGCAGGTCACCAGCGTGACGACCACCGCCTCGCGCAGCATTTGCAGCAGTTCGCGCGGCTCGAGGTTGAGCCCGAGCAGGAACAACAGGAAAATAATGCCGAACTCGGCCATGCCCTGGAGGATCGCGACATCGCCGACCCAGCCCAATCCCCACGGCCCCATCGCGACGCCCAGAACGATATAAGCCACCGGCAGCGCCTGCCGGGCATACAAGGCCACGGTCGCGATCACGGCCGCACCCGCGAATATCAGGAAAATCAGATGTATGAAGGCGTCGGAGTGCATCCCTTTCAGTCTACCGCGCGATTCGAAGCACAGGACGTCGGGAAGCTCGGGGATGCCGGAGTGCGGGGTGGATGCCGGCAAGAATGCGCCCACCCCCGGACTTGATCCGGGGGCGGGCCGAATCAGTCGCCCGCGGATGCCTCGGGCGTGTCGTCAGCATCGTAACGCTCGAACCAGGCCAGGATATTGTCGATCTTGGCGATCAGTCGCGACGGCTTGCCGGCGATGCCGTGCGGGCTCTCGGGTACGCGCACCATGACGGTATCGACGCGCCTGAGCTTCAGCGCCTGGTAATACTGCTCGGTCTCCGAAATTGGCGTTCGATAATCGTCCTCGCCGGTGATCAGCAGCGTCGGGGTGGTGACGTTGCCGACCAGCGACAGCGGCGAGCGCTTCCAGTAGTGCTCGAACTCTTCCCAGGGCAGGCCCGGAAACTGATGCGCGATCTGCGAGGTGTAGGTATCGCCGGTGAGCGTCTTCGATATCCAGTTGATCACCGGCTTCGCCACTGCCGCGGCGCGGAACCGGTCGGTCAGGCCTATCGCGTAAGCGGCGGCAATGCCGCCGGCCGAGCCGCCGGTGACGAACAGCCGGTCGGGGTCGACGAAACCCTTCGCGATCATCGCGTCGACGCCCGACATGTGATCGCCGAAGTCGTCTTCCGAGGAATACTTGTATTCGAGCTTCATGCCGAATTCCACGCCGTAGGAAGACGAACCGCGGTGGTTGTCGTAGAACACCACGTAGCCCTCGGCGGCAAAGCGCTGCATCTCGGCCGAAAAATGCGGCCCATAGGCCAGGTGCGGACCGCCGTGAATCTCCAGGATCAACGGGTAGGCCTCCTCCGGGTCGAAGCCGGGCGGGGTCAGGTACCAGCCCTGGATCTCGGTGCCGTCGACGCTGGATTCGTAAATGATCTCGTGGACCTCGGCCAGGTCGCGATGGCTCAGCAGATTTTCGTTCAGCCGGGTCAGGCGCCGCGGGTCGCCGTCTGTTCTCTTGACGAACAGGTCGGCCGGACGCTGTGCGGAACCGGCCGTGTAGGCGATGGCACCGCTGTCTGCTACCGAGTATTCGCCGCTGAGATAGGGTCGGCCGATGGTTGTGCCGCTCAGCCCCTCGACGACTGTCCGAACTTCTCCCGTAACTTCTCCTTCGAGCGCGACGAAGCCGACCTTGCGCTGGCCGCGGTCGTCGAAGTGGAAGTGGATGCCGGAGCCGTCGGCGGCCCATTGCGGGCCCTCGGCGGAGCGATCCAGATCTCCGGTGAGAATCTCAAGGTTCGAGCCATCGGCTGCGATTACCGCAACCCGCGAGATCGAATACTGCCGGCCCTGGTGGTCGTCGCGCTCGAACGCGATGCGCATGCCGTCAGGCGAAACAGACGGCGAACGTTCTACGCCGGGCAGGTCGGTCAGCTGAACGATTTCGCCGGATTGGATCTCCACGGAAAACAGGTCGCGTTCGGTACGCTCGTACTGCCATTCGGCAGAACGATTGCTGGCGTAAACGATCTGCGAGCCGTCCGGCGTCCAGGCCAGCGGTCCCGTATGGTCGTAGTCGCCGGCGGTGACCTGGCGCGCGCTGCCGCCATCGGCCGGCACGACGAAAACATGCTCGAAACCCGGGTCGATGTAGCCGCGTCCGTCAAAGCGATAGATCACGCTGTCGATTACCGTGACGTCGGGCGCCCATTCGGCGCCTTCGGGCTTCTTCGGCGGCTCGGCCAGCGACGGTTTTTCTGCCGCGACGCGCATGGTGAAAGCAATCTGCGTGCCGTCCGGCGACCAGGCCAGTGACGTAGGCGATTCGACCAGGTTGGTCACCAGCGCGCTCTCGCCGCTGTCCATCCAGCGCACATGAAGCTGTGGCTTTTCGCCGGCCGTCGCAATGTAGGCCAGGCGCTTGCCGTCAGGCGACCAGCGCGGCGACGAGTAGCTGGCCTTGCCCGAAAGCAGCGGACGATGATCGGTGCCGTCGGTCGCCGCGATCCAGAGATTGGTTCGGGTGTCGTCGATCATGATGTCGTTGATCGCGCGCGCGTAGACGACCCGGCTGCCGTCGGGCGAAATCCGGGGATCGGTCGCATACTGCAGCTCGAACAGGTCCTCGGATTTCAGTGTCGATACTTGCTGACCGGTCTCGGCACCCGCTGGTGACGCCACGATCAGGATCACGGTCAACACAAGTGCGCGAGTTGCGTTAATAAAGCACTCATTGAAGCCGCGCCGGAGCATCTCGGGAGCACGCCGTCTCGCGCGTTGCGGGTTTCGGCCGTAACTATGGCTACTGTCGGTACCCTTAACCCGCGCGACCTGCGGCTTATCCGGCTGAAACGCGCTCCGCGCAGAGTTTTTCAGAGGGTCCCTAGTCGACGTTACGTTTCGCATTGAATTCTCCATGGTGTTGATTGGTAGGCACGCAAAGCGTATAACCAGCCCTGCCGACACCTGTCGATACGCGGTACATTGGCAATGATCGCATGACCGTGCGCCCGAAACCATCGCAGGCGGCAGCACGTCAAAGGATGAAAACCGGTGCGGCTTGACCTGCGCCCCGTGTAAAAGGCGTGCCATTCACTGCAGGACGCGTCTTGTACTGCCGAGTCAGTAACACTCTGGATCTCACAGGATAAACGACGGGGTTCATCAGGGACGAAAAACCGTCTGGTGCGATCAATCGCTGGTCCCTACATCGAGCTTGAGGCTTGCCGGGGGAATTTTTCGACCTCCATTAACGCCACCTATTATTGACAATGATTATTGTTTGCGTTAGCATCCGTATTAAGCAGCTCTGGAATCTGCGTGCGCAACGATTAGCCTCCACGGAGCGGCAAGTCGCAACAGTGTCGGAGCTTTATCGAATTGGATGCAAAAAAAATAGAGATTCAGGTCGATGAAAAAAGGAGTTCCCATGCGGTCGATTCACCCCGTGACGCTCAGCCTTCTACTGTCGCTTTTTGTCGGAAACTTGTACGCCGATGATCGCCCCGATCATTTCAAGGGAAAGGCGTCTGAGACGCTAGAGCAGGCCAGTAGCAATTTTTCGGAAGGCAACCGGCGGTTGGCCGAAATTCTTTCTAAAAAAGAAATTTCCATGGCCGACATGGCTTCCATCCATGAATTGACCTACACGCTGGAAAACGCACTGGAACGAATAGAAGAGGAATACGACCAGCTTGCAGCACAGCTGGAGGCTCTGCATCTTGCCTCCGAGGGTGCAGATATCGGCCTTGCGCGAAAGCTCGGTAATACCTACCTGGAAAGCGCTGAGCCGTTTAAAGACTGATTCTTAAAATCCAGTCGGAACAGCCGCTTTTTCCGGGTCAGCCCTCTACCACGATCAAAAACGGGAATAAAGGCCTTGAAGGATGTCACTTGGTGAGATCGCATTGATCGGGTCGAATTTCGCATACCCCGATCAGCAGCCCCGATTCTGCTCAATGCCAGAGGGCATTCCTCAAGCGCCCTGGCGCTGACTTATCGGCACCAAAAAAGGCACACGAAGAACCGTTGATTTGTTCCTCCATTTCAATCCGTCCATTTTATCGAAAGCGTTGCGTTAATCAGACGCCACCATGGAAACAGTAAGGAATCGAACCATGCACAAATTGTCCCTTTCACTCGTAAGCGCATTCATCGGATTAAGTGCAAATATGACGTTTGCACAGGATGTAGAAGAAGAGGAATCGTCCGAGCGCGACCGCATCATCGTGTCAGCTGCACGTATCGAACAACCCGCCTCTGCGATTCCCGGCACCGTCACCGTCATCGAGAAGGAAGAGATTGAGCTGCAGCAGCTTCTCAATGATGATCTGGCGAGCGTTCTGGAAACTACGGTGCCAGGTTTCGGCCCGAGCTTGCAGAAGCTGACCGGACGTGCAGAATCGCTTCGAGGCCGCAACCCGCTCTATCTGGTCGATGGCGTCCCTCAGCACAACGCCTTGAGAGACGGTCAACGTGATGGTCACTTCATCGATCTAGATTTCATTGAACGCATCGAGGTGATCAACGGCTCCAACGCCATACAGGGTGTTGGCGCAACCGGCGGCGTGATTTCAATGCTGACGCGCTCCCCGACTTCAAGTGGCGACTGGGAGACCACGCTCAATACGCGCTTTACGGCGCCGGACGACTTAGATTCCGATGGATTCGGCTACAAGGTCAGTGCGATTACTGGACGAAAGTTCGGCGACTTCGAGTTCAGCTTTGGGGCGTCGCTGTTTGAGCGGGGTTTGTTTTTCGATGCCAACGGCGACGCGGTGGGTTTGTATCCGACTCAAGGAGATATCATGGACTCAACAACCGTGAGCCTCTTTGTGAAGGCCGCCTGGCAGATCAACAGCGATGCCGATCTGACGTTCATGGCAACCGATTTCGACCTGGAGCGGAACGGCGACTTTCGCGCTGTTGCCGGTGATCGAGATGCCGGAATTCTTAGCGGAACGGTCGCCGGTGACCCCTCAGAGGACGTGGGGGATCCGGCACGCAACGAGGTGACAACGGCCTCGCTGACCTTTCGACACGAACGCCTCTTCGGGGGAAGCTTTTCGGCCCAGCTTTTTGATCAGTCGTTCGATGGACTTTTTGAAGGCGGTACGTTTGGAGGCTTCTTTCGGCTCACCCCAGACGGGGATCCCTTCCTCGATCAGTCCGCGGTGGTTTCCGACAAGAACGGCCTGAAAATGACGTGGTCGCGGCCGCTTGACGAGCGTGACTCCAACTTCGCGCTTGGTCTTGATTTCTTCCGTGATGAATCGGCGCAGGTCCTGGCCAGGAGTGGGCGGAAATGGGTTCCGGAAACCCGCTTCGAGACATTGGCGCCCTTTGTCCAGGGGACATGGTCAGCGACCGACTCAATCAATGTGGTCGGAGGCCTGCGCTACGAGGATGCAACGCTGGAGGTCGACGACTTCACCACCATTGCAGCGGCAAACAGTACCTTCGTGGAAGGCGGCAGTCCCAAGTTCAGCGAAACCCTGCTGAATGCGGGCATAATCTGGGACTTTGCCGCCGACTGGAGCGCTTATGCCTCTTTCAACGAGGGCTTCACGATGCCGGATGTCGGGCGAGTGCTTCGGGGGGTCAGCGTACCGGGACAGAGCGTCTCCACACTTGTTCGGGTGGAACCGATCGTCACGGACAACCAGGAACTGGGGCTGGAGTTTGACAACGGTATCTTCCGAGCCCGAGCGGCCTACTTCGAGTCTCAGGCCGATAACGGATCGAGACTTCGCCTCAATGATTCCGGCATATTCGAAGTTTTGCGCCAGCGCACAGAAATCGATGGCTTCGAGCTTTCGTTCGACTACGCCATCAACAGAAACATTTCGGTGGGAGGAAATTATGCGCGCACAGACGGTCGGGTGGATACGAATGCCGACGGCCGCGTCGATAGCGATCTCGATGGCCTGAACATTGCGCCCGATCGCCTGAACATCTACTTTCAGGGCAACCTTTCTGATCGGCTTTCTTTGCGGGTTCAGGCCTCACATTTTGAAGACCGGACTTTCAGTGGGCCCGGCGCGCCCACCAACGCAGATTTCGACGGATTCACGCTGTTCGATGCCATCGTTAGCTGGGAAGCCGGACTTGGCCGTTTCGGGCTGGGGATCGACAATTTATTCAATGAAGATTATGTAACTTACTTTTCTCAGGTTGAGACCGGCCAGCGCAATGACACTTTCTTTGCGGGGATAGGCCGCACGCTGAGTTTGAGTTGGCGCGCCAGCTTCTAGATTTAACCTCAATGCAAGCGCTGGTCAACATACATCGGTATATTGGATTGAGCCTGGCTCTGCTGCTGGTGATCATCGCCAGCAGCGGCGCACTCCTGCTATGGATCGACGAGTATCATCAGTGGCGCATTCCCGAGCTCAGAGAGGAACTCCGGGATCTTGAAGTCAAGCCAGCGGCGCTCGCCGCTGCGCTCGATTCGGCCGCTTGGCCGGTCGGCACCATCGCGTTGCCGCGCGAGGGGCTACCGGCAATCACGCTATATCACCTCAACGAAGGACAGTCTTTTCATGCGGCCGATGACGGGTCGCTGATTGCACATTGGTTGCCGCTTCACAGCGTCTACTCCTTCCTGTTCGAGTTGCATGTTCACCTGCTGGCCGGAGAGCCCGGACACCTCATCACCGGTTTTGCCGCACTGCTCCTGATCGTCATGGTCAAGAGCGGGCTGCCCTTGTGGTGGCGTCGGAGGAAAGTCTTCAAACTTCGAAAATGGCGTCCCAGGAGCACTAAAACACACGAATTGCTTGGTTCGCATGCCGCTCAAGGCGCAATCGTGGGGCTGGGCCTTCTACTGGTGCTTCTGACCGGTGCAGGAATGGTTTTTAACCAGCAAACGGAGGCGCTTTTGAAGATGATTCCGGGCAGCACCCAGGAGCTCCGTCCCCCAGCCGTTGATATCGAAGAAGTTTCCGGCGACATCAACTGGCCGGCAGTGATGGCATCGGCTCGGCAATCGTTCCCGCAGGCTGCCGTCAGGATGATTTCGCTCCCCCGATCGCCCGACAAGCCGATCAGCATGCGGCTGAAAAACCCGGGTGAGCTGCACCCGAACGGGCGAAGCTATCTTTCCCTACACCCATCGACCGGAGAGATTCTCGGGCGTGTCGACGCCACGAAAACGGGCCCGGGCCCGAGCGTCTACAACCTGATTTATCCTTTGCATTCCGGCAAGACCGGCTGGCCGGGTTACCGACTATTGCTGTTTATCGTTGCGCTGGGTGGCGTCTACCTGGCCATTAGCGGACTTTGGGTTTACTTGCGTCGCGCGTCTCTACGAAGGCGAAATCGCAGGCTGGTAAACATTGGCAAAAATACATAGCCCTGGCATGGCGGCAAAGCAAGATAAACCCCCGGAGGGCAGGATTTATCAACCCGGCATACACGTAAGTACCCCAGGTTAATAATGACGGCACACCCCTCAAGCCATAGCCGAGGCGGCTATCATCGAGAGTCTACCTGTCGAAATGGCATGCGGCAACTTGATGAAAGGCATAGAATCCAGGCCCTATGCAAGCCCTTGCGCGCCGGATTCTCTGGATACTCGGCTGGTCCCTCCAACATGAGGATCCCGGCACGCGCCGCTACGTGCTGATCGTCGCCCCGCACACCAGCAATTGGGATTTTCCAATCGGGCTGCTGGCAGCCTGGGCACTTGGACTCCGGGCGCACTGGATGGGAAAAAATACCCTGTTCGAAGGAATGCTAAGGCCTCTTTTTCGGGCCTGGGGCGGCATTCCCGTTAACCGCGGCCAACCCGGAAAAACCATCGAGAAAATGGCGGCGCGCTTCGCCGCGACGGATCATTTTGTGCTCGGCATCGCGCCGGAGGGCACCCGACGCGCCGCCGATTACTGGAAGTCGGGTTTCTGGCACATCGCTCGGGCAGCTGACGTGCCTGTGGTCATGGCCTACATCGATTACGGCCGCAAGCAGATCGGCCTGGGCGGCGCTTTTATTCCGGGTGACAATCTCGAAGCGGACTTCCAGCGCCTGAGGGATTTCTACAAGGACAAGCGAGGCCGCTATCCGCAGCAGGAAAGTGCCATACGTCCGCGACGGGATTGATCCGTCGCCATTCCGTCGATATCATGCCGGGAAATAATGACGGCCCGGCAAGACTTGAACGTACGGCCGCCGAATATGAGTCGGCTGCACCAGGAAACCTCTGAACAACTCCGCACTGGCGCGCTTGCAGGCTTGCCCATGGCACGACTCATTTCCGCGTATTGCGGTTCGAGCACGAGGCCCAGCTGGATTCATGAAAGATGGCAAGATGCGGACACCCAACTGATAGGAACGTTTCTACCCAGATTCAGGCAGATTTCCTTTTTTGGCGCACGGCCTTTGGCCCTGGCCTCACGGCAGATCTCACGGAATAGGCAAATGTCGCAGGCGCGGAAATACCAGGTCTCGCTGGAAGCGACCTCGACCTATCACCGATTTCACGCTGCGTCCATCGCCAGATTCTGTGCGGATGCGATTCGCTGACCGGAAAGGGCATCTCTCATCGGCGGGACTGGATTCGGGCCCGGCTGTCTGAGCTGGAATCAATCTTCAAGATCGACGTTCTGG
>JGI12210J13797_10008594_pt1 | contig 15531 bp, 12 predicted proteins | sample ElkSlonscriptome_3_FD_13797 | JGI IMG/M metagenome (IMG submission 13797)
CCACTCGATCAGGTTGTCGAGGTACTTGCGGACGATCGCCTTTTGGTAGGTCCCCGCCCGCACCCGGGCGATGGCATGCGGCGAGAAGGGGTCGAGCACCCACGCCAGCACGCTGCTGTAGAAATTGGCGACCAGGGCCGGGTCGGCATCGAAGGGCAGCAGCCACGGGTACACCTCGCCCGCCACGTCGGTGTACGCGGCATCGTTGCGGTGCTCGGGCCCCAGCCGCAGCTCGTGGACTAGATACGAGCGCACTCGGGCATTCGTAGGGCTCGAGCGACTGGGCAATCCCTGGCCCTCGAGCACCCGCGAGGTAGCCGGAGCATAGGGGTCGAGCGAGGGCCGTCCACCTAGAATCGTTGCCGATGCTCGACCGGCCCCGAGCCTGGTCACATCGAACGCGAGTCGATCGAAGCCGAAGTCAACAATAGTGATCGGCGAAGCAGAGTCTGACGAGATTGGTCGAGATGAGTCGCCTTCGGACGAACATGGCCCGTGACGGGCCGCAGGGCGTTCGAGCGCGTGCTCGGAACCACCACCGTGCACCTCCGCCCGCTGCACGTCCGCAGAACACGCCGCCGATGTCCGGCTCCGAGCTCCACACGAAGCCGAGGCTCACCGCGGACCTCGTTGGACAGGCCATCGAACGACTTGCGAAGGTTCACCGCCTCGGTCGCCACGTAGATACGGGGTCAGCCTCCTCGCTCAGCCGATGTCGGCGGAGCGGCGCACGGCCTTGGCCTTGGCGTCGTCGAGGGCACCCGCCGCGTCGGTGTGCACCGCCACCCCCAGCGAGACCAGGGCGGACGCCGAGTGGGGCCCGCCCCGCACCACCGTCTCCACGGGGTAGTCGGGGTCGAAGCCGGCGATGATCTCGAATACCCGCAAGATCGCGTCTCCCCAGCCATAGCGCAGCCTGGACAGGTCCAGCAGCACCACGTCGGGCTCGGTGCGAGCCAGCTGCGTGATGACCAGCTCCTTCATCGCGGCCGCGTCGGGGTTGCCCTCCGAGCCCGCACGGTACTCCCCGGCGAAGCGCAGCTCGAGCACCTGGCAGAACAGCGAGCCGGCGTCGAAGCTGGCCAGCCGCGCGTGCTCGAGCCGGATGGTGGTGGCCGGGGCGTCGCCCACCTCCTCCCAGTCCAGCTCCACGTCGCGGTGGGACGGCAGGTCGGGGGTGGGGCTGCCGTCGCGGGCCAGTCGCTCCAGACCCCGGCGAACCCGGCCGTCCTCGGCGTAGAACACCTGGGGGCACGGCTGCGCGGGATCGATGGCCCCCACCAGCAGCTGGCCCAGGCGCAGGTCGGGTGCACGCTCCCAGGCACGCTGGAGGAGCTGGCACAGCTCGGGGATCCGGGCCGGGTTGCGCATCGGGGCGATCGTATCCCATCGCCGGCCGGGCGCTGTCACGTTCCCCGGGGAATCAGAAGTCGGCCACCAGCTCCAGCCCGAACAGGTCGTTGTACAGCTGGTTGCGGGTGCCTCCGTCCTCGCGGAAGAACGTGTAGTCGGCCTTGATCATGAACCGCGGCAGCACGGGGAAGCGCAGGCCCACCGTGTGACCCTGCTGGGTCGACTCGCCCGGGTGCACCGTGTCGGCGAAGTCGGACACCAGGGGCACGCCGTTCACCACCCCGGGGGTGTCCAGCGAGGGATCGGCGTGGTCGAAGCGGTACTGCACGATGAGCCCCGGCAGGCGGGTCTTCTTGCGGCGGAACAGCGGCTGGGCGATCTGGGCGTAGCCCCCCAGCATGTGGCGATCGGCGGTGACGACCGTGTCGATGGCCCGGTCCACGCCGTAGACCACCTCGCCCCGCAGGTGGGGCAGCGGCACGCGCGACTCGAACATGTCTTCGAAGTTGATCTCGAGGTGCCCGCCCGTGCGCAGCGAGCCGCCCTGGCGCAGGTCGACCGTGGTCTCTCCGCCGATGGGCAGCACCGCCTCGGGGTGCTTGCCCCACACCACCGAGCCGCCCACGTTGATGGCCGGCAGCGGGAACGCCTGGACGCGGCCGATGATCGACTTGTTGGTGTTGTTGTCGGGCGCGACCCCGAAGAAGCCCACGTTGATCCGCGGCGGGCCCTCGCCCTGGCCGAGCGCGTCCGGGTCGTCGACCTCGCCCTCGCGGCGCACCCGGGGGCAGCGCAGCGGGCCCTGGTTGGGCTGGAACAGCGCGTCGAGGAAGCGGGTCTGCGTGCAGGGATCGCCGTTGACCAGCCCGAAGTCGATCTCGATGGGGCGGATGGGTCGCTCGTCGCGGAAGGTGGGCTTCCACTTCACCATCGCGCCCACGTCGGTCCAGGTGCCGGGGTAGATCCGCCCCGAGGTCATCGAGCGCGGCCGCCCGATGAACCAGTTGGCGGGGTTGGCGTGCGACTCGTCCTCGAGCCCGAAGGGCACGATGAACACGCCGGCGGAGATCTTGAAGCCCTCGCGGAACCACCGACCCGCCCGCTTGGCCCAGGTGAAGGGGTTGACCTCCAGCGCCGCCGATTCGAAGTACAGCTGCCGGTTGGGCTGCGCCACCACGTCGGGCCGGGACGGCACGATCTGCTGCTGGGGGATCGACAGGAACTCCAGGCCCATCCGGGCGTAGACCACGTCGGAGAAGATCGGCGCGCCTACGTAGAGCGTGGCCGAGGAGACGTCGAAGAACGGCTGCGGCGACAGGCGTTCGAAGGTGCCGTCGTCGGCGCGCTCGAGGGTGTTGGTGCGCATGGCCACGAAGAAGTTGGCCGCCACGTAGCCGCGGATCTGGATGGTGCCGCCCGAGGGCCCGGTGTCGTCGAGCTTGCCTGGGTCGAAGAAGCTGCCGCCCTCGGCTCCGGCCGGGGGGCGATCGGGGCCGGGCGGGGAGAGGTCGAACAGCTTGCGCCGGCCGCCGCCGCCCGGGTCGCCCTCCTTGGGGGGCAGGTCCTCGATGGGGGGCATGGGCGGGACGCCACCCGACTCGGCCGGCACCGGCTCGACGGTGGGCATGGAGCGCGGGTCGTCGGGCGACACCGGCTGGTCGGGGGAGCCGGGCACGCTCGGGGTCTCGCCCTCGGTCATCTTGCCCGGGTCGAAGAAGCCGGGCGAGGGCTCGGGCGAGGGCTCGCTTCGCGCCGGCGCGTCGCTCGGGGCGCTCGGCGTCGCGTCCGGGGCGTCATCGCTCGCGTCGCGCGTCGGCGCGGTCGGCTCGACCGTCGACGCCGCGCCAGCGTCGGCGATCGCATCGGGCGCCGAGTTCGAGACGAGCAGCGCCGCCACCAGCGAGAGCGAAGCGAACATCACGAGAGCGGCCGGACTCTACCGCAGCCGGCACCCGTGTGGTATGGCAGGTTCTGTCATGATGATCGCAAGGATCGGCTTCTCGCTGGCGATGTCGGGCCTGTTGCTGTCGGCCTGTGGTGGCGAGAAGAAGGTCGAAGCGGCGGGGGACGGGACCCTGGTCTCGCCCTACCTGGCCATCGCCGACACCCTCGCGTCCGACGAGCTCGACCAGCTGCCCGAGCTCGGCGCCACCGTCATCGCGGCGGCCGAGTCTCGCCAGGGTCAGCCCGGCGTCGACGCCATCGTCCAGGGGGCGGCCCGGGTGGGCGCCAAGGACATCCAGACCGCGCGCACCGCCTTCAAGAAGATGAGCGAGGGCATGCTCGAGTACCTCGATGCCAACCCGGGCGAGCAGGCGGGGCACGTCATCGTGCACTGCCCCATGACCTTCGGGGGCAAGGGCGCGCTGTGGGTGCAGAAGGAGGGCAAGGTCATGAACCCCTACGAGGGCGCCATGATGCTGCACTGCGGCGACAAGCTCGGCTGGGACGCCGAGCGACCCGAGACCTGAGCGGCGGTCGAGACCCGAGCGGCGGTCGAGTCCCGAGCGGTCGAGGCCTCGCCAGGCGAAGCCCCGACCCTCGAAGCTCCGAGCTTCAGACCGTGCTCGCCTTGACGATCACGTCGTAGAAGTAGCACTCGGGCGGCTCTTGTTCGCCGTAGAGCGCTCCCTTCAGCGAGCACTCGCGGCCCCGCAGCGCGTCCATCGACTGCACCAGGGTGCCGTAGTCCACGCTCGACTCGGCCGAGATGTCGACCTTGATGTCCTCGGGGAACAGCGCCTTGAGCTCTCCGGCCCGCTGCTCGAGCGCGGCGTAGTCGTGGCCGCCGCCGGTCGACAGCGGGATGTCGATCTCCCGCTCGGACTCGGGCGACGAGCCATAGCGCGCGGTGAACCCGTCCTCGCGCACGTGCACCCGGAAGCGCAGCGGCTTGGTCTCGGGCTCGTCGCCCGGATCGGCCAGCTCGCTGAACCGGGGTGGCTGCACCCGCACCGCGGTGAACGGCGCAATCTCCATCGCCAGCAGCAGCGCGGGGATGAGCAGGAACAGACAGCTGAGTACCGGAATCAAGTTCGCCTCGCGCTCTTCGTCTTCTTCGCGCTTGCGACTTCGTTTGAACATGGTGGGACCTCCCTTGCGAGGTCGATGACACTCTCCGCCGGGTGAAGTTCCGGCGAGATCATCGAGCCACCGGGGTCTCCGCGGCCGATCGTGCACGTACCCGGAGCGGGCCGGCGGGTTTCACCGGCGCCGCGATCCTCCGATCGCGGCGTCGGATCAGACGTCGAGGTTGCGGGCGTTGAGCGCGTTCTCGGTGATGAACTTGCGCCGCGGCTCCACGTCGTCGCCCATCAGCACGGGGAAGATCTCGTCGGCCTCGACCTTGTCGCCCACCCGCACCTGCAGCAGCACCCGCCGGTCCGGGTCCATCGTGGTCTCCCACAGCTGCTCGGGGTTCATCTCGCCCAGGCCCTTGTAGCGCTGGATGTTGAGCCCCGCGCGGCCCACCTCGCCCATGTGATCCACGAGGTCGACGATGCGCTTGATCGTGGCCAGCTCCTCGTCGCCGCGCCGGAGCGTGAAGGGCATGGGGCCGACCGCGGCAAGCTCGGTCCGGATCCGCAGCAGCTCCTCGATCTCGGGCGACTCGAGCAGCTCCACGTCGATCAGCTCTCGCTGGGTCAGCCCGTCGCGGGTGATCGACAAGCGGATGGCCGGCGAGTCGTCGTCTTCGGCGGCCACCACCTCGGCGGCGACGAGGGCCTGGGGCATCTCGCCCCTCACCACCTCGGCCAGCGCTCCGGTCCGCTGCTCGAGGTCGGCGCGGTGGTCGTCGTCGAACGCGGTGAGCACGGCCTCTTGGCCGTCGGTGCCGATCATGTCCAGCAGCGCCTCGAGCACCTCGGCCCGGTGGTCGCGGGCCATCGCCACCAGCACGTCGCGATAGCGCAGGCCCTGCTTGGCGATCTTGGCCAGCACCTCGCGGCTGACCTCGTGCTCGCCCACCACCAGCGACAGGTTGTCGATGGCGTTGTCGATGACGTAGCGATCGAGGCCCTGGTCGTTCTTGAGGTACACGTCCTTCTTGCCCGCGCGCACCTTGTACAGCGGCGGCTGGGCGATGTAGAGGTGCCCGCGCTCGATCACGTCGAGGAAGTGGCGGTAGAAGAACGTCAGCAGCAGCGTGCGGATGTGCGAGCCGTCGACGTCGGCATCGGTCATGATCACGATGCGGTGGTAGCGGAGCTTGTCCACGTCGTAGGTGTCGCCCACGCCGGTGCCCATCGCGGTGATGAGGGTGACGATCTCCTGGCTGGAGAGCATCTTGTCCAGCCGGGCCTTCTCCACGTTGAGGATCTTGCCGCGCAGCGGGAGGATGGCCTGGGTGGCCCGATCGCGGCCCTGCTTGGCCGAGCCGCCGGCGCTGTCGCCCTCCACGAGGAACAGCTCGGCGTTCTCGGGGTTGCGCTCCTGGCAGTCGGCCAGCTTGCCCGGCAGTGACAGCCCGTCGAGCACGCCCTTGCGGGTGATCGTCTCGCGGGCCTTGCGGGCGGCCGCGCGCGCCCTCGCCGAGAGGATGGCCTTCTCGACCACCGACTTGGCGCTCTTGGGGTTCTCCTCGAAGTAGCGCGACAGCTGCTCGGTGACCACGGCCGAGACCAGGCCGGTGACCTCACCCGAGACGAGCTTGTCCTTGATCTGCGAGCTGAACTTGGGGTCGGGGTGCTGGATCGACACCACCGCCACCAGGCCCTCGCGCACGTCCTCGCCCGTCAGCGAGCTCTTGTGCTGCTTGAGCAGGTTCTTGTCGTTGGCGTAGGCGTTGACCACCTTGGTCAGCGCCGTGCGCAGCCCGGTGAGGTGCGTGCCGCCGTCCTTGTTGGCGATGTTGTTGGTGAAGCACAGGACGTTCTCTTGGTAGGCGTCGGTCCACTGCAGTGCCACCTGCACGCCCAGCTCGGCGTCCTGGCCCTCGAACTCGAACGAGATCTTCTCGTTGAAGTAGACCAGGTCTCCGATCGACGTCTTGTTCTGCGCGAGCAGCTTCACGAAGCTGGCCACGCCGCCCGTCCCGTCGAACGCCTTCTCGCGCCCGTCCCGGAGGTCGCGCAGCACGATGGTGACCCCGGGGTTGAGGTACGAAAGCTCGCGGAAGCGCTGGGCGAGGATCTCGAAGTCGATCTCGATGTTGGTGTAGATGAGCGGATCGGGGTGGAAGGTGATCCGAGTGCCGCGCTTGGTGGTGGCCGCGCCCAGCTCCACGTCGCCCTGGGCCAGCCCGCGAGCGAAGCGAACCCGGTGCACCTTGCCGGCGCGCCAGATCTCGAGCTTGAGCCAGTCCGACAGCGCGTTGACCACCGACACGCCCACCCCGTGCAGCCCGCCCGAGACCTTGTAGCTCTGGTTGTCGAACTTCCCGCCCGCGTGCAGCACCGTCATGATGACGATGGCCGCGTCGACCATCTTGCCCTGGTGCTCCATGGGCCCAGTGGGGATGCCGCGGCCGTTGTCCTCGATGGACACCGAGTTGTCGAGGTGGATGGTGACCTCGATCCGGTCGCAGTGCCCCGCGAGCGACTCGTCGATCGAGTTGTCGATGATCTCGAAGACCATCTTGTGCAGACCCGAGCCATCGCTCGTGTCGCCGATGTACATGCCGGGCCGCTTGCGGACCGCATCGAGGCCCTCGAGCACCGAGATCGAGTCCGCGCCGTAGCCGGCAGAGGACGCATCGGTGCCGTCGGTCGAAGGATCGTCGGCGTCGGGAGGAGTATCGTTGGGGGCCATGGGGGCGGCTCTACGCTGGGTTCTACGGCCCCACCGGGGCCCCGAAACGAGGCCGGACCATAGCACGGCGACCAGGGTCCGACCAGCGCCGGCTGGGGCGAAAAGCCCCAGGATTCCAATACCTTTCGTGGGCGCTCGCGGAAGGGCCGGGGCCGTCCCGAGCGGGGCCGAGGGCGGGCTGGCGAAGCGCGTGAGAGCCCCGGGCCAGCCCGATCGCCGCTCGCTACGCGGAGTCGCTGGAATCTGGCGTGACCGTGCCCCGCTCCACGCGGTAGTGCTGCCGGTGGACCTCGGCGGGCAGGTCGATGAAGTGCGGCGAGGTGGTGGTGAGCATGCACTGCCCCGCTTGCCGGCCGAGGGTGCGGAACAGCAGCGCGGTGCGGCGGGGATCGAGCTCGCTGGACACGTCGTCGAGCAGCAGCAGCGGGGGGGCTGAGTCGCGGTCGCGCGCGGACTGGACCTCGGCGAGCTTGAACGCCAGCACCAGCGCGCGCGACTGGCCCTGCGAGGCGAAGTCGCCCGCCGTCTGCCCGTCGAGCTGCACGAGCAGGTCGTCGCGATGGGGGCCCACCGAGGTGCCCCCGCGGCGTTCGTCGAGGGGGCGACGCTCGGCGAGCCCCTCTCGCAGCGCCGCCTCGCGCTCGGCCGCCGGCACGTCGCCCAGCTTGCACGCGTAGTGCAGCGATGCGTGGGGCGCATGTCCGCTCTCCGAGCCGCCGCCCTCGGGTTGGTCGCCCGCTTGCCCGTGGATGGCCGTGAACGCCTCCGAGAAGCGCGCGTGGAGGTCGGCCAGCAGGTCGACCCTCCGCGTCCACAAGCGCGCTCCCGTGGCGGCCAGGCCCGCCTCGTAGGTCGCCAGCAGCTTGGCCCGCTCTACCGGCGGCGGCCCGCCCTCCTGGCGCAGCACGCGATTGCGGGAGCGCACCAGCTTGTCGTAGGCCTGCACGTCTGCGATGTGCCCGCGGTCGCGGGCGAACAGCACCCGGTCCATGAACTGCCGCCGCCCGGTGGGCGAGCCCCGCAGCACGCCGAGGTCCTCGGGGGTGAACAGCACCGCGCGCACGCGCCCGTAGAACGCCGCCCCCGAGCGCACCACCTTGCCGTCGGCCGAGGCCACCCGGCGGGTGGACGAGCCGCGGCGCTCCAGCCGGACCTCCAGCGAGGTGCTCACCCCCAGCGCCGGGTCGTGGCCCTGCAGCTCCACCAGCGCGCCCGGGGCCTCGTGGCGCACCAGCACGCCCAGATCGCTCGACCGGAACGAGCGCAGCGTGCTGACCAGGTACACCGCCTCCAGCAGGTTGGTCTTGCCCGCCCCGTTGTGGCCGTGCAGCACCGTGAACCCCTCCCGCAGCGAGAGGTTCGCCTCGGTGAGGTTGCGAAAGTCGCGGAGCGAGAGGGCTTGGAGGAGCACGGGTCAGGCTCCCGGGTCGAAGGGGGGGACGACGTCCTGGGCGCCGAGGAACGGGAAGGCGAAGTCATTGAATCGACCGAATATGATCGACGCGCTCGTGCCCGCGCACACGTCTCCCCCCGTCGACGGGCCATCGCCGCTCAGCACGCCCGAGAACACGCCGATCAGGTTGCCCGTGGCCGTATCGAACAGGGGAGCGCCCGATGAACCATCTTGCAGCCCACCGCACGTCAGCCCATCGAGCCGGATGAACCCGTTGTACTCCCACGACGACTCTCCGCCGGAGATCATCTTGGTGTCGCAGCAGGGGTGGTGGATCGTGTGCACGTAGGTCGGGAAGAACTCTCCCTCCAGATCCCAGCCGACGAAGTAGGGGTCGGCGTGGGCGATGAGATCCGCGCTGGCGACATCGAGCTGCAGCAAGACCATGTCGAAGACCTCGTCCTCCGCGAGCACCGTGGCTCCCTCGACGAGGTAGGGCTCGGCCACACCCGAGCCGTCGCAGCTCGAGTCCAGCCCGAAGTAGAACTCGGCGTGGATGCCGAAGTCGTTGGCCTCCGCGTCGGTCACGTCGCCGTTGCCGTCGTAGTCGAGCAAGTGCGCGGCCGTCAGCACGTACGGCGCCCCTTCGATGCCGAAGCCATTGTTGACCAGGACACCGGATCCAGCGCTCATCCCCTCGAGGGAACGGCCGCGGATCTTGACCACGGCACGACTCTCGGGGAGCTGGGGGTGCATGCAGCTCGTTCGGATGTTGCACGCCTCGGCGGAGCCAGGACCGTAGGGAGGGGAGCACTGGGCCTGCACCAGCGCCGATGGCTCGAGCATGGCACTCAGACCCGCGATGGCCATCACCGACGCGGCTGTGCGGCTACCACTCCAGGTAGTCGATGTCATAGATGTAGCCGTCCTCGTCGTGCTTGGTCGTCACCACCACCCGCGACATCTCGACCATGGGCGTGCGCACCGGCTCCAGCAGGCGAGCGGAGACCTTGATCTCGATCTCCCCCTCGGTCAGCACGTTGAGGTTGACCCCGAGCTGGAGATCCATCTCGGTCGACCCTCCACCGATGGGACCGTAGGTTCGCTGGTGCCGGCGGAGCCGGAGGTCGAAGACCTCGTCACGATCGACCATTCGTGCGGTGGCTTGGTACTCGACCTCGACCTGCTCTCGCAGCAGGTTCTTCGTGTTGAAGAACACCGAGCTACGAGCGTAGCGCTTGATGACCACGTCGGGGTACCACTCGACCCGGATCGCATCCCCCGTGACCTCCGGGCAGGCCTCGTCGACCAATCCTTCGCCATCGGCCGTCTCGTCGGCGCCCTCCGGTCCCAGCGGATCACAGATGCTCGAAGGCACCGGCGACGGCTCCTCGGGCGGCGGCCCCTCGCTCCCGCCCGACCCCGTGCCCTCGGGAAGCTGCGGACAGCCAGAGAGAAAGACGGCCACGGCCACGCCGAGCGACCCCTGGCCCCAGCGAGAACAGGCGGTGATGAGCCTCATGTCGTCCACGATATCACTCGCCGAGCAGAGTTCCCGACGACTCCCGCGCCCGACTCCCGCGCCCAACGCCCCCGGTGGGTCACCGCGGCCCGGGGAGCCCGAGAGGACTCGCTCCGCTGAAGCCCGTCCGAGCGCCTCCGAGGTCCTCGCGTCGCGTCGCGCCCGGTGCTCCTCGCGTCGCGCCCGGTGCTCCGACCCAGCGCGACGCTCGACGCTTCGCTTCAGATCCGCATCGGCATGACCACCGCGAGGAAGTCGGCGTCGTCGCCGGGCTTGATCACGCAGGGGTCCAGCTCGTTCTGGAACTGCAGCCGCACGTCCTCGCCGTCGATCACCTCGAGGGCGTGCATCAGGTAGCGGGCGTTGAAGCCGGTCTCGAGCGGCTCGCCCTCGAGCGACACGGCCAGCTCGTGGTGGGCCACGCCGAGATCGGGGTTGTCGGCCTTCAGCTCCAGCGTGCCCTCGGACATGCTCAGCCGCACGGTGGCCGTCTTCTCGGGCGCCATCACCTCGGCCCGACGCAGCGCGTTGAGCAGCTCGTCGCGGGCGACGGTCACCTCGCGCTTGTGCGCGGCGGGGATGACCTGCTTGTAGGGCGGGAAGATCACGTTGTTGAGCTTCACCGACAGCAGCAGGTCGCCCGCGCGCAGGAACAGGTACTGGTCGCCCACCCCCACCTCGACCTCGCCGGGCACCCGGTCGAGCACGCGCTTGATCTCCAGCATGCCCTTGCGCGGGATGATGATGCCCTTGTCGAGCACCAGCCCCTCGAGCGGCCGGGCGTACTTGGTCAGGCGGTGACCGTCGGTGGAGACCATCGTGGCCGTGGTGCCGTCGCTCTCGAGCAGCACCCCGTTGAGGTTGACCCGCGCCTCGTCGGTGGAGACCGAGAACTCGGTCTTCTGGATGAGGTCGGCGAGCACGTGCCCGGTGATGGTGGCGAAGCTGATGGCCGACTTCTTGCCCTTGTCGCTGCGGTCGGGAGACGGCAGCGGCGGGAAGTCGGTCTGGGGCATGCCCATGAGCTTGAACTCGCTCTTGCCCGCGATGATCTGCGCCCAGTGGTTGTCCAGGCCCTTGAAGCTGAGGTCTCCGCCCGGGAGCGTCTTGACCACGCCGTGCAGGTGCCGAACGCCGACGGTGAGGCTGCCCGCCGTCTTCACGTCGGCCGGGATGGTCTCGGTCAGCGAGATCATCATGTCGGTCGCCGAGCAGACCAGGTGGCCGTCGGCTTCGGCGTGCAGCAGCACGTTGGCGAGCACGGGCATCGTGCTCCGCTTGTCGGCCACGGTCTGGGCCAGCGAGAGGGCGGACAAGAAGCGACCCTGGTCGATCTCGAATTCCATGAAGAGGGCTCCTCGATGGGACGGCTGCACGACCCCGAGGCGAGTGTGCGTCCCGTGGGTCGACCGAGGGTATGCGGTCCGGCGCGGTCACCCAAGCGGGGTCAGGATCCTTGGTTAATTTAAATTAATTGTCGTCGTCTTCTTCTAGGCTGTGGATCTGTGGGGAAGTCTCCCGCCGCCACGCTCAAATATTTGATTTCGTTCGATAATATCACCAGCGACGATCTGTGTGGCGACGGCGGAGGGCGGTGTGGATGGCCGGGGATGGCCGAGGTCGGCTCGCCGTCCCCAGCGTCGTCCCCTGGTCATCGTCAGGGATGTCCACGACGTATCCACAGGATCGTTCGGGCACGAGGCTACGCTCGAGCCGCTGCGATGTCGCAGGGCCCGGGGCGGGGGGTCGTGTCCCGGAGGGTTGGCCGGTGAGGGTGGCCGGTGAGGGTGGCCGGTGAGGATGGCCGGGTGGGCGTGAGTCAGCGTCGCTCGGTCAGCGAGGCACGCGGGTGAGCTGGGTGCGGAGCTGCGTGATGGTGGCGCGCAGCTCGGGGTCGTCCTGCTGGATGGCGGTCATCCGCTTGCAGGCGTTGATGACGGTGGAGTGGTCCTTGCCGCCGAAGCGCAGGCCGATCTCCGGGAAGCTCGAGCCGGTCAGCTCGCGGCTGAGGTACATGGCGATCATGCGGGGGCGGGCGATGCCCTTGTGGCGCCGCGGGCCCTTGATGTCGGCGATGCGCACGGAGAAGTACTGGGCCACCGTCTTGAGCACGGACTCGACGGTGATGGGCGCGCTGTGGCGCTCGTCGTCGGCCGGGTCGCCGAGCACGTCGCGAACGAAGGCCTCGGTGATGGGCCGGCCCTTGAGCGCGGCGAAGGTCGACACCCGCACCAGCGCGCCCTCCAGCTCGCGCACGTTGGAGCGCACCAGCGACGCCAGATACACGCACACGTCGTTGGGGATGGCGATGCGGTCGTGCTCGGCCTTCTGGCGCAGGATGGCCACGCGGGTCTCGAGGTCGGGCGCCTTGACGTCGGCCACCAGGCCCCAGTTCAGCCGCGAGGTGAGCCGCTCCTCCATGCCCTGCATGTCCGAGGGCGTGCGGTCGGCGGTGACCATGATCTGCTTGCCCGCCTCGTACAGCGCGTTGAACACGTGGAAGAACTCGTCCATCGTGCGGTCGCGGCCGGAGATGAACTGCACGTCGTCGATGAGCAAGACGTCGCAGTCCTCGCGGTAGCGCTTGCGGAACTCGTCGAACTGGTTGTAGCGCACCGCCGAGATGAACTCGTTCATGAAGCGCTCGGCGCTGAGGTAGACGATGCGCAGCTTCGGGTGGTTGTCGTGGATGGCGTGCCCCACCGCGTGCAGCAGGTGGGTCTTGCCCAGCCCCACGCCCCCGTACAGCAGCAGCGGGTTGAAGCGGTGGCCCGGGTCCTCGGCGACGGCCGCCGCCGCGGAGGCGGCCAGCTCGTTGCTCGCCCCGGTGATGAAGGTGTCGAAGCGGTAGCGATCGGCCAGGCCCGTGGGCGGTGGCGCGACCACGGGCTTCGGCGCGGGCGCAGCCGGGGCCGCGGGCCGGGAGGAGGCGGAGGGCTCGGAGGGAGCGGCGTCGACCGCGACCTCGATCTCGATCTCCGGCGCGGGCGAGCCCCCGCCGGCCATCTGCTCGAGCACCGCCTCCTTGTAGTGGTTCTCGAACCACTCCTTCATGAACTGGCTGGGCGCCCGCAGGCGTACCCGGCGGTCGGCGACCTCGAGCAGCTCCAGCGGCCGCAACCAAAGGTCGAAGGTCTCCTTGCCCAGCCGGGGTCGAAGCCCGTGCAGCGCCTCGGTCCAAATGTCCGTCATAGCCCTCGCATCCACAGACGAACCAATCTGTGGATAAGTGTGGAAGTCGCGGAGAACACTCGTGAAATCCTGAGGACGAGACGAACCTGTCCACAGGTTCTTCGGAGGCCTACCCGCGACGTGCCGGCCAGCCTCCACCCGTGGAGATCACGAATGGGGAGGTGTGGGTCACGGGCGAACGACGGTGTCCGTGACCAGGGGGAGGGCTTCTACTCGGGACGCCGGAGGGATCGCAAGCCCGTGTCCCGCGCACGGTTTCAACTGGTCGGAATCACGGATCTTTCAGATCTCCCCGGGATCGCCCCGGACGATCCGAAAAATTCGGCCACCCGGCCGAATGTACGAATCTACCGAGGATCATTCGGGAATTTCGGGAGGAGATCGGGGCCGTTTCGTACTGTCACCGTCCCAAGCGACTTTGCGTGGACGCGTGCTCGGAAGTCGGCTTGGCAAGCCACTTTGCGGACGCGGCTGGGGATCGGAATCGATCTCGATCAAGTGCATGCCAACCGATCGGCGCAATGACCGGCCCGAGCCGGAGGGGGGTCGGGCGATCCGGGTCGAACGGCGCGTTGACGCCGTCATGGGGCGGAACCGTGACATTGGGGCGTACGGATCGGCGGATCCGCACGGCCTTGGCGCCGGTCGCTCGACGGGACGGGCCCGAGAAAAATGGGTCGAGGCGGCTGGAGATCTCTACCCGCACGCTCGTGGGGTAGGACTTGCCCCGAGGCCGCCGAGGGGGCAGGGGACGCCCGCGGGAGGTCCGCTTCGATCCGCTCCGGGGGGGCCGGATGGCCGGGCCCCGGGCGATGCGCGGAGTCGTTTGACAGTCCAGGGGGCCGCTGCTATCGATCCGCGCCCAGACCGGGGGTTGGCCCCCGAATGCGCCGGCGGGATGCCGCCGCCTCGTCAGGAGCAGTGTCGTGAAACGGACCTACCAACCCCACGGAACCCGCCGCAAGCGTACCCACGGTTTTCGGGCACGCATGGCCACGCGACACGGTCGCAAGATCCTGTCCGCTCGGCGCCGGCGTGGCCGCAAGCGCCTCACGGTCACGACCGGGCACAAGTAAGTCGTTGGGATGAAGCCAGAAGGATTCCCGCGGCGCCTTCGGCTCCGGCGTCGTCGGGAGTTCCTGAGGGTTCAGCGGGGCGGGCACAAGCACCACACCCGCTTCTTCTTGGTCTTCGTCGCCCCGTCGCCCCGGCCCGCTCGAGCGGCGGGCGAGCCTCCTGCCGCCGACCGCGAGCCTTCGCAGTTGCCGGGAACGCGGCTGGGGGTCACCGTTACCCGCAAGGTCGGCAAGGCGGTGAAGCGCAATCGCATCAAGCGGCTGGTCCGCGAGGTCTTCCGACGGGAGCGCCGCTCGTTGCCGGACGGGCTGGACATGGTCTGGGTCGCCAAGCGCGACGCCGCCGACCTGACCTACGACGCGGTCGTCCGCGACATGCAGACCCTCGCCGGCCGGCTGCGACGTCCTTCGAGGTCACGATGAGCATCGTGGGCCGAGTGGTGGCTCGGGGCGTGGCTCGAGGCGTGGCCCGAGGCGTGACCCGAGGATTGATCGGCATGATCGCGGTCTACCGGCGGTTCGTATCGCCCATGCTCGGACCGCACTGTCGGTTCCATCCCAGCTGCTCGTGCTATGCGTCCGAGGCTCTGCACCTGCATGGCGCGGCGCGAGGCAGCTGGCTCGCCATGCGGCGTTTGGTGCGCTGCCACCCCTTCCATCCCGGGGGTTTCGATCCCGTGCCCGAGCCGACGGCCTCGCCCGAGGCCCTCGTGGCCGGGCGGTCCGAGAGGAGCGCAGTTCCGTGAACTTCCAGACGCGAATCTTCGTGGCGGTTGCCCTGTGCGCCGCCATCTTCATGGTCTTCAACCTCCTCAACCCCACGCCGGAGCCTACGGGCGACGAGGTGGCGGCGGTCGACGGTGAGTCGGTCGACGGCGAGTCGGTCGACGGCGAGTCGAAGGGGGACGGCGAGGCGAAGGCGAAGGCGAAGGCCGGTGAGTCCGAGCCGAGCGAGCCCGCGGTCGATCCCACGGCCGAGACGGTGCCGGTGGAGGAGCACGTGGTGCGCAACGAGCTGCTGGCGCTCACGCTGACCAACGCGGCCCCGGGTCGCGGTGGCTTGGTGTCGAGCGTCGAGTTGTTGTCGCCGCAGTTCGAGGGGCACACCACCGCCACCGACAGCCTGGGGCTGGACGGCAAGCGCACGCTCGAGGTGAGCTTCACCGACGACGACGGCAACCTGCTGGTCCCGCGGGGCGCGGCGTACCAGGTGCGCGAGGTCTCCGACCGCCGGGTCACGCTGG
>JGI12210J13797_10394916_pt1 | contig 15530 bp, 9 predicted proteins | sample ElkSlonscriptome_3_FD_13797 | JGI IMG/M metagenome (IMG submission 13797)
CCCCGAAAGAAGCGGTGGATAGTATGAAGGAAATGGATCCCGAACTGCTCAAAACTTTTGAACGCCTGGGAATTCCTATGGGCGAACGCGATGCACTTTCCGGGGTGGCGATGGATGTGGTGTTCGATTCGGTTTCGGTTGGAACCACCCACAAAGAAATGCTGGAGGATCTGGGAATTATTTTCTGCAGCATTTCTGAAGCAATTCAGGAACACCCTGAACTCGTGCAACAGTACTTAGGAACGGTGGTTCCTCCGGGAGATAATTTTTATGCGGCTCTTAATTCCGCTGTGTTTACGGACGGCTCCTTCTGCTACATCCCGAAAGGCGTCGCCTGTCCGGTTGAGCTCTCCACCTATTTCCGTATCAATGCGGCGGATACCGGTCAGTTTGAACGGACCCTGATTATATGTGATGACCATGCCACCTGTTCCTATTTGGAAGGATGCACAGCACCCGCCCGTGACACCAATCAGTTGCATGCGGCAGTGGTGGAGATCGTGGCTCTCGATAATGCGGAAGTGAAGTACTCCACTGTTCAAAACTGGTACGCAGGTGATGAAGAAGGGAAAGGGGGAATTTATAATTTTGTGACCAAACGCGGCCACTGCCGGGGTCACAAGAGTAAAATCTCCTGGACGCAGGTAGAAGTGGGGGCAGCCATTACCTGGAAATATCCCAGTTGCGTATTGGAAGGGGACCACAGCGTAGGAGAATTTTACTCGGTAGCCTTCACAAATAACAAAATGCAGGCCGATACCGGAACCAAGATGATCCACGTCGGGAAAAACACCTCGAGTACCATCATCTCCAAAGGAATTTCTGCCGGGGAATCCAGCAATAATTACCGGGGCCTGGTACAGGTAATGAAGGGCGCTGAAAATGCACGAAATCACTCCATATGTGACTCGCTGCTGATCGGACGCGACTGCTCCGCAAACACCTTTCCTTATATCGAATCCGAAGATGATTCCGCTCATCTCGCGCACGAAGCAACCACCTCCACGATTTCCGAAGACCAGTTGTTTTACCTCAAGAGCCGCGGCCTCTCCGAAGAAGATGCGGCGTCCATGGTCGTAAAAGGATTCTGTAAGGATGTCTTTAAAAAGCTTCCCCTCGAATTTTCCGTGGAAGCGATCAAATTGCTTGAAATTAAACTCGAAGGCAGCATTGGCTGACCCGAAAGGACCTACATATGCCGACTTTAAATTTACCGTTAACTGAAACCCCGTCCCTTTTGGGCGAATTTACTGAATCTCTCCTGGAAGAATCCCGCAAAGGCGAGCATGCTCTTTTGCAGGCCAAGCGCACGGCCGCTTACGAATCCTATGAACAGATTCCTAACCCCACCCGCTTTCATGAAGAATATCGCCGCATGGATCCGGAGCTGTTTGAGATTTCCAGCTTCCATCCCCTGGTTATCCCTGAAACCCCTGTCGACTATACACCCGAGCCGGAAGACGCGTCCTACGATGTCGTGATTTCTGTCTCTCCAGAAGGAATCGCCATCGAAGATCGTAATGACGTACTCGTCGACGGAACTCTGGTGGTAATGCCTTTGGATCAGGCTGCCCGGGAACACACTACGTTGTTGGAGAAATCCCTGGGCGCGGCCATGGTACCTGGAGAACAGCGCAAATTTCTTGATGTAAATGGTGCCTTCTGGAATGTGGGGTTTTTCATCTATGCCCAAAAAGGGGTGGATCTTAAGGGGGGTATTTTAATTCGATACCATAACGACAAAGCCGACAGCGTTTTACTTCCCCGCCTAGTGGTGGTTGCCGAAAGCCTGACCCGCTTTGCCATTGCCGAACAATTCACCTCTCCAGACGATGTGAAAACCCTGTGTATCAGCGGCCGTGAATTGCTGCTGGATGCGGCGGCGGATGTAAAGTTGGTTTCCCTGCAGGACTGGGGAAATGAAGGTCGGCATATTGGTGAGGACTGGGCACGGGTGAAACGCGACGCGAAAGTCAATCTATTCAGTATGACTGTGGGTGGAAAGGTCAGCAAAATGACCGTGGGCTGTGATGTCTGTGAACCCAATGCCAACGCCTACCTGGGAGGCATGTTTTTTGCCGATCGCGAACAGCATTTTGACCAAAAGACGCTGCAGTATCATTCGTCGCCCGATACCTATTCCAACATGCTCTACAAAGGAGCCGTGAAGGACAAGGGATATTCGGTTTACCAAGGTATTATCCGCGCACTTAAAAATTGTGTGGGGGTGGATTCTTATCAAACCAACAACAACCTGGTTTTAGACCCCACGGCTCGTGCGGATTCTCTTCCCGGTCTCATTATCGATGCCGACGAATTGGCCTGCAGTCACGGTGCGACCTTTGGCAATATCGATCAGGAACAACTCTATTACCTGCGCTCCCGGGGTATTCCCGAAGGCGAAGCCCGTCGAATGCTGGTGATGGGGTTCTTTGACGAAGTGATTGATCGAATCCCCTTCGAAAACATGCAGGACCATCTGCATGCGGTGATCGAACGAAAATTTGGTTGAGTGAAGCGGTTCCGTCGGGTCAGGAGGGTACTAGTACTGAGTCACGGTGAAATTGTCAGGCAAATATAAAACCGTAAGCCTTTGGCCTACGATTTTGGAATGCGAACATCGAACATTCAACGTTGAACGCTTGCTCTGAAAACGCGAGCCGCGATATGACCCGTTTGGAAGGGCAAACTCTTCACTATCGAACTTCAAGGTTGTCCTTTCTATGCCACCTGTTCGCTGACCAGGCTCTTGGCGAGATCCATCGCGGCTTGAAGCTTGGAGGGGTCTTTGCCTCCGGCCTGAGCGCGGTCGGCTTTTCCGCCACCACCCCCGCCACAGATCTTGGCAATGGGGCCGATGAGTTTTCCGGCGTGGGCCCCTTTGGTCTGACAGGCCTCCGCAACGGAGATGTTAAAAAAGACTTTTCCGTTGGCGGTGCCCCCTAAGACAATCACCGCCGGATCCAGCTTGATCCGCAGATCATCCATCGCGTCTTTGAGCCCCTGGGAATCCACCCCCTCCATGGCGGCGGCGAGGACGGTTACTCCGTTGATTTCTTCGGCTTGGGATAGCAGATTCCCGGCCTGACTTTTTGCGGCATCTGCCTGGAGAGAGCTGATTTCTTTTTCGGCCTCCCGAAGTTTTTGAACCAGCTCCCGTACTCTCTCCGGAGCTTCGTCTGCTTTGACACTCAGCTGTGCGGAAATGCCCTGCAGGAGGTCATGTTCTTTAGTGGTGTAGCTTGCGGCTTCTCTCGCGCATACGGCTTCAATTCGGCGCACCCCCGCGGAAATACTGCTTTCAGTGACCAATCGCACCAGACCGATTTCACCAATCTGTTGCACGTGGGTGCCTCCGCACAATTCTTTGCTGAACCCGCCAATGTCCACGACGCGGACGATGTTTCCGTATTTCTCTCCAAACGTCGCAATGACCTCTTCGGGTTTGTCATCAAAGGCGGTTTCAAATGTAGTGACAGAGTCATTTTCGATGAGTACGTTGTTGATAAGCGATTCAATTTCCCGTTGCTGGTTTTCGGTAACTGCTTCAAAGTGATTAAAGTCAAACCGCAAACGGTTGGGACCAACATACGAGCCGGCCTGTAAAACATGAGTACCCAATACCTTGCGCAAGGCCCAGTTTAGAAGATGGGTTGCAGAATGATGACGTTGAATATCCCGGCGCCGGGCATGATCCACCGTGAGTTCTACCGGAGTTCCCTTTTCCGCATTCTGCATAGGGGCGGCAAGTTTGTGCAGATGGCGTCCGGATCCGTCGCGGATGGTGTCGACGATTTTTACCTCCCACTGCCCCCAGTGTACGGAACCCTGGTCGCCGATCTGTCCCCCCATTTCTGCATAAAAAGGAGTCGTGGGAGTGACCAAATAGCTATGGCCATCCTGCTCCACGATCTCAAGGACTTCGGATGTGAAAGCCGTCCAGTTTTCTGGATCATATCCTACAAATTCAGTGGCGTCCCCCTCACCGGCCACTGTTATCACGCTCTTTTTCTGACTGTCACGGGCGCGCTGACGTTGAACGTCCATGGCGGATTCAAAGCCTTTCTGATCGACCGTGAGACCGCGTTCCCGGGCTAATATTTCGGTTAAATCCAGAGGGAATCCATAGGTATCGTACAACGTAAACGCATCCTGTCCGGAAATCGTAGCCCCGGCTTTGTCGGCCACAGAGGCAAACAGGTTCATTCCCCGGTCCAAGGTGCGATCAAATGCGCTTTCTTCGGCAGAGATCACTTTCTTGATCATGTCCTCCTGTTTCCGAAGCTCGGGAAAAATTCCTCCGAGGTTTCCGAGGGTCGGATCGACCAGTTTCACAAAAAATCCGGGCGGAAGGTCTAAGCGCCGTCCGTACATAACCGCGCGGCGGAGAATCCGGCGGAGTACGTAGTTGCGTCCTTCGTTTCCGGGGAGAATGCCGTCGGCTATGGAGCAACAAAGGGTCCGGATATGGTCCCCCAGTACCCGGAACACAATATCGTTTGTCTCCGCTTCTGTAGGGTTGGCCGGGTCGGCGGGCAGGGTGGCACCGTAATTGAGCCCGGATAATCCGGATATGACTTTAAAAATGTCTTCAAAAAGATCCGCGTTATAATTACTGGGTGGTTTGCTGAAATCGGTAAAGTTACGGGTGGTGGCCATGATTCCGGCCACCCGCTCAAACCCCATGCCTGTGTCCACATGCTGTGCGGCAAGTTCTTTAAAACTCCCGTCTTCCCCGGCGTTGAATTGCATAAAAACCAGATTCCAAATTTCAATGCACCAGGGACTGTCCCTATTCACGAGTTCGGCCCCATCTTTTCCATCCGGGGTGAGATCGATATGAATTTCCGAACAGGGACCGCAGGGTCCGGTATCGCCCATCATCCAAAAGTTATCTTTTTTATTGCCGTAAATAATACGTGTTTTGGGGTCGAGGCCTTCTTTGAGAAAGAGTTTTTCCCAAATATCATACGCTTGCTGATCCAAGTGAGCCGGATCACCTTCACCGGGTTTATAGACCGTGGCGTAAAGACGGTCCTTTGGAAACCCCCAGACTCCGGTCAATAATTCCCAGGCCCATTCGATCGCTTCCTGTTTGAAATAGTCGCCAAAGGACCAGTTCCCGAGCATTTCGAAAAACGTTTGATGGTAGGTGTCGTATCCGACATCATCCAAATCATTATGCTTGCCTCCGGCGCGGATACATTTCTGAGTGTCAGCCACCCGGGCATGTGGGGCATCCCGATCTCCTAGAAAATAGGGCACAAAAGGGTTCATACCCGCATTGGTAAACAACAGATTCGGTGAGGTCGGCAACAGGGAGGCCGATGGCACGATCTGATGGCTTTTGCTGGCAAAAAAGTCTAGAAAACTTTGTCGGATTTCGTTCGAGTTCATGAAAAAATGGGGGGTTGGAAAGGGGGGATGTATGAAGAATGGAAAAGGGTCTGTCAATCTTGCAGTGGGATTCTGGAGATGGAAGAAAGGTTGACTTGTTCGCTTCTGTTTTCCATGAATACCTTCTCATGAGTTCGACCCACTTACCCAAAATGATTTTTATAGTCGGAGCCCCCCGCTCCGGAAGCCGGTTACTGCTGGATTTTTTAACTGTTCCAAAAAATGTGGCATGGATTCCTGACCGCCTGGGTGAGTCTCCTTCAAAACTTTCTTATGCTTCACGGGCCAACCGGCAGAACTGGCCATTGCTTGGGGAGTTTTTTCTGGAACGGAGGTCTGCATGGAAACGTGTGCCTGAGCCCGCGGTGGGGGAAAGCTTCTGGTCCCACTATATGCCAGGCTTCACTCCCCCGGATGAAGAACCGTATGTGCCGGGACCGGAGCATGTTTCGGATGCGGAAATTCAAGCCATACAAGAAGCGGTGAAAGAAATTTGTCATCGGCAACGCCGCAATATTTTTGTGGCCGAATATGATGGATTACCCCGAATACGCTTGTTGCAGGCTGTTTTCCCGGAAGCGATGTTTTTACAGGTGATCCGGGATCCACGATCGGTGGCGTATCAAATGGTAAAGCGTTCAGGAGGGGCAAACCTGAAGTTGTGGGAGGAGCGTGAAAAATGGATAGCTCTGATGCCGGAGGCGTTGCAGGCCCGGGTGGCTGCCAACCCGTCCACTCCTCTTAACTTCTGCGGAGTGTTGACCCGTTGGTATCACGATCTCTATAAAAGCGAAATGGGCGAACTTTCGGAAGGAAAGGGGCTGGAAGTCGCTTATTCGGATTTGCTTTCCCGTCCGGAGCGAATCCTGAGCAAAATCTTAAAATTTGTGGAACTGCCTGAAACCAATCGATTTAAGTATTTTGTTAAATTCCATGACATTCAGGAAAGCAACCAGCGTACCCACCGAAACCTTAATGCGGATGAAGCGGACCAACTTGCGGAAGCCGTTGCCGCACTTGATTAAAGGTCGTTAAATGCAATTTGGGGTTTTCCGCGTCCTGCATTGCGAACCACGAAGACTTTTCCGCCATGCTTTTCTTCTTTTTGGGAGTTAACCCCGGTCGTTACATACAGATCTTTCTGTTCCGGTCCCCCGAAGCAACATGAAGTCGTTTCGACAGTGGGAAAAGTAATTCGGTCCAGCTCTTCAGACGTCGCAGGGTCAAACTTCACCACACAGCCTCCGTGGCAAAAGGCCACCCACATGTTTCCCTCCGCGTCGATGCACATGCCGTCGGGCACTCCCTGGGATTTGTCTTTGGTATCTAAAAGGATGTGCGGATCCTGCAGGGATCCGGATGCGGTGTCGTAGTTGAATTTCCGGATGCTGTAGCTGGGAGTGTCGATGTAGTAGCAGGTTTTGCCATCCGACGTCCAGTCGATACCATTGGAATTGGTGACATTGGGAAAAGCAGTATGGCAACTCAGGTCGGAATCAATTCTGTAGAGCTTTGCACTGCCTTTTACTTTTTTCAGAGCGATGGTTCCGGCAAATAAGCGGCCGTCGGGAGAAATTGCGGCATCGTTAAAACGGTTGTCCGGAAGATTCGGCTCTGGATCCACAATCGGGGTAGAGAGGCCCGTTTCGAGATCCAGATAAAAAATACCGTTGTCCCCGCCCCATATCCATTTTCCGCTAAGGCAGGGGAGAGCAAAGCCGATTCTCTGATCCATTTCCCAAGAGGTTTCTTTGCCGGTTTCCGGATCAAAACGTAGTAACCTGAAGCCTTCAATATCCACGTAATAAAGATGGTCCTTCCACCAAACCGGGCCTTCTCCCCACTTCGAAACACGGGTGTTCAGTACTTCTGCATTCATTTTTTCGGACTCCTTTTGCGCGGCCGATGCGGTTCAAAGGTTGTGCGCCTGCTTTGACTGGCCCGATTGGCTTTTTCCACGGAGTCGTTGTAGAGGAGCTCCTGACTGCGAAGGGGCGTTTTCCCTGCGCCGGCCTTGATCCGGTGATAGGCGCCATCCGACTTCAATTCCCGGGCTTTGACATTGTCGCTGAATCCGGCGTCTAGGATATGTTCAAGTTCTTCCCGTAAGGCGGGCTCGTCTACCGGAGTCATCAGCTCCACCCGTTTATCCAAGTTCCGGGTCATCCAGTCCGCACTGGAAATGAATACCCGGGGAGTGCCTCCGTGGCGGAACCAGAAGATTCGGGAGTGTTCGAGAAAACGGTCGACGATACTGACCACGCGAATGTTCTCGCTTAACCCTTTTACTCCCGGATGCAGACAGCAGATGCCTCTGACCAGCAGATCAATTTTCACGCCCGCCTTGGAAGCTTTGTAAAGTTCTTTGATCATTTCGGTGTCCGCGAGCGAATTAAACTTCGCCCGAATGTGTGCTTTCTCTCCCTGACGGGCCCGCCTGATTTCCACCTCAATCATTTTTACCAAGGTATCGCGAATCGTGAGGGGTGCGGCGGACAGACGCTTCAGGGTCTGGGGTTGACTGAATCCGGTGATGGTATTGAAAAACAGCGAAGCGTCCACCCCTAAATCAGGGTCGGAAGTTAAATAGCTAACGTCTGTATACAGCTTGGCGGTGCCTTCATTGTAGTTCCCGGTTCCCAGGTGGAGGTATCGTCGGATTCCCCCGGGTTCTCTGCGCACGATGATTAAAAGTTTTGCGTGGGTTTTAAAGCCTTTGACTCCGTAGATGACCTGAACACCCGCCTGTTCCATCGCACGCGCCCACTCTATATTGCGGGCTTCATCAAAACGGGCTTTCAATTCCACAATGACCGTAACGGTTTTCCCCTGGTGGGCGGCACGCATTAATGCGGCCACGATGGGTGAGTTTTTACTGGTACGGTATAAAATTTGTTTTATCGCAATTACTTGCGGATCTTCCGCTGCCTGTTCAATAAGTTTTACCACGGGATCAAAGGAGTCGTAGGGGTGGTGAAACAGACAGGGTTTTGATGCAATTTGATCAAAAAGAGATTTACTTAGGTCGAGTTTGGGTGCCGGGCAGGGGGGCCACTCCTCTTGACGGAGGTGATCATAGCCCGGGAGTCCCGCGATGCTGAAGTAGTCGGATAAGTCAAGAGGTCCCGAGACCCTGTAAATTTCCTGTTCGCTGACGGAGAAAATTTTGCGCAGTTGTCGTTCTGCCACCTGTGTAGCCGAGTCCAAAAGCTCAATACGCACACAGTCACTTACTTTGCGCTCGCTGAGAACGGCATCCATCTGGCTGACGAGATCCAAAGCGCCATCTTCTGAAACCGCCATATCCGCATTCCGGGTAATCCGGAAAGGAACCACTTCCAGCACCTCATCTGAGGGAAAAAACTGTTGCATATTCATGGCTAACACATCTTCGACCGGAATATACCCATATCCATCTTCAACCCGTAAGGAGATAAAGCGGTCGATATCTCCCATCAGGGGTAAAATCGCCAGACGCGGTGCTTGTTTTGTCTTTCCACTGGAATTTTTGAGGCGAATAAACAACTGAAGAGTTAAGTTGGGGTGGTAGGGGACGGGACCTGTATCCGTCACCGCTGCAGGGGTGAGGATGGATGCCAATTCGGCTTCAAAAAGCGTTTTTAATTGACGCCGTTGTTCTGCATTTGCAGTTTCGGGTGTGATTCGAACAATTCCGGCTTCAAGCATCGCAGGTTCGATTTCTTCACGAAAACAACTGTATTGATCCGCGACAAGCTGTTGGGCTTTTTCGGTGGCATCCCTCAGTTGTTGGAGGGGGGTGAGTCCGCTGGGATCTTTTTTAGTTCTCCCGGGGGATTGCAGAAAATGTAACGACCCCATTCGGACCATAAAGAACTCATCCAGATTATTGCTGGTGATGGCCACGAATTTCAGGCGTTCCAGTAAAGGATTTTCAGGGTCCCGGGCCTCTTCTAACACCCGGGCGTTGAAATCCAGCCAGCTGCTTTCTCGATTGATAAATTTTGGAGTTTTCATAGGTTTTTTTATCCTTTCACTAAAATAACATTCATGCCGAAAACCTGTTCGAACATTTTACCTTTCACGCGCAATGCGCTGTTTTCCAGGTGGAGATTATCGACACCGGGAATCCGGATGAAGAAGGTCTCCTCCTTGCGCTCGCAGACAATTTTATGAATGCGGCGTCCGCGTGAACGTGCGAGAGCATCGGCAATGCGCAGGATCGCCGAAAGTTGCAGAACCACAATTCGATCCCTGCGGGGAAGGCTTTGGTAGTAGGGGTGGCTCGATTTTGGAGGGGAGCGTCGATGATAGCGAGCGACATTGGCCACGACCTTCCGGTCTCGATTTCCCAAACCGAAAATGTTGCTGTTTGCCAATACATACATCGAATGTTTATGATGACTGGTGGATCCAATAAAGGTGCCGATTTCATGAAGGAGAGCGGCGATTTGGAGCAATACCCGGTAGCGCTGTCCCAGATGGTGCTCCTCTTTTAATTCATCAAATAATTGGAGCGCCAACCCGGACACTTCTTTCGCGTGTCCCTCATCAATTGAAAATTTCCGTCCCAACTGCATGGAGGAATCGAGCATTTGCTCCTGATAGATTTCCGTCCACCCCTGTTCCTGTGCCATCTCTTTGAGGAGGCCGTCCCGCATACTGAAGGCCCCGACTTTAAGGGTTTTGCAGCCCAGGTCTTCTGCGAAGCGGGCGTAGGTATACAGAGCAGGACCCAGGGATTCCGCTTCGGCAAAGGTCAGATGAAACTTTTCCACACACTGTTCGGTGGTCATCTGCAAAATGTCATGGGTGATCCGTTGCCATCGTTTAAGAGACACGGATTGAAGGTTGTCCCGCTGCCAGTCGGGATTAAATTGGGTGGCCACAAACCGGGCATCCCCGCCGAGTAAAAGCAGGGCGGGGTTTCCTTCTGTAAAATCGTCTTTCAATTGATGCAGAGAGTTGGAGACTTCCTGATCCAGAACTTCAGGGATTTGTTCCTGGGGGGTCCGTTGTTGCTCAAGTTGGTTACGCATTCTCAGGGAACCTAAACGAATGACCCGGGTTTCGATGATGTTTTGATTCCGGAGTTCAATAATCTCGGTGCGGCCTCCCCCCACTTCCATCACCAGCGTATGTTCGGTGGTGGTGCGTCGCTTGTCTTGTAACACCGGAAGAACACTCAGGTAGGTAAGCCGGGTCGCTTCGGCATCGTCTACAATTTCTATTTCGATTCCTGTGGCCATGGCCACCCGGTCCAGAAGCGTTTCGCGGTTGCTGGCTTCCTGTACTGCCGAACTGGCCACTGCCCGGATGTTCTCTTTATCGACTTTGTATTCACGCATGACCTGCTGAAAGCTCTCCAAGGTTCGCACACAGGCCTCAATCGTGGAACGTCGGATCCGGCCTTTGGTGAAAACGTCCTGGCCAATGCGGACGGACTGCGTGAGTTTTTCGAGGGGCTGAATGTTTCCGGAGTCATCAATGTCCGCCAGGGCCATTCTCATGCTGGAGGTGCCAATATCGATTACAGCTACAGTACGTCTATTCATAAGGACCCCTTTTTCATTACAGATGCTGCGGCGCCAAGGGCGGCGGCATGATCTTTTAGTTCGGCGATTTTGATTTCACAGGTGCCTTTCAGCGCGTCCATAACTTTAGGTTTCATGGCGGACCACACGGATTTTTTGTACAGATCGGGCATGGCCTCTGCGAGACCTCCTCCGATGACAATGATATCCGGAGCTAAAAGATTCACCAACCCGCCCAGCACCACCCCGATATGGTTGCAGGAGTCCACGATGAGCTTTTCAATAACGGCGTCCCCGTTTTCAACGGCGGAAGCCAGAGCTCCCGAACGGATATTCACGGGATCACTTCCTACCATTTCCTGGAGCCAGGGAGCCTGACCCCGGAGTACGGCGGCCGCTGCAGCCGTGGAAATCGCCAGGCGGCCCGCAACGGCTTCGAGGCAGCCGTTTCGTCCACATCCACAGAGAGGCCCCTCCGGCAGTACCTGAATATGACCCACCTCCATGCAGGAGGAGTTGCGGCCATGAAGTATTTTGCCTTCATAGACAAATCCGCCACCAATCCCGGTTCCCGGGAAAATCCCTAAAACACTCCGCGCCCCTTTTCCGGCTCCATGAACATATTCCCCCAAGGTGCCCGCATCCACATCGTTTGTTACCGCCACCGGCACTCCGAACGCTTTTTCTAAAATCTTTTGAATCGGAACATTTTTCCACGATAAATTGTTCGTAACCACTACAGTTCCTGTGACGAGATCCAATGCTCCGGGACATCCAATTCCCACTCCGGAAAGTTGATCGGCGTTGATTTCTGCATCATTCAGGGCGTTATGACCCGTTTTAAGCACCCGCTCCACGACAGCATCCTGGCCTAATTCCACTTTGGTTTTGCGCTTCTTGCTGCCAAGCATGTTGAAGTCCTGATCGTAGACCACCGCCAGTATTTTGGTGGCTCCAACATCAATGCCTAACCAATAGGTTTTTTTTGACTCTTTTGCACTCATATCTGGATTTCTAACAGAGCCTGGGTTTCTGAACAATCACATACAGGGGGAAAACGGTTAGAAAGTGATGTGCAACGAAAGAGAATGAAGCTCCTGAACGGCGTCGCTGAGATTAGTGGCGGCTGCGAATCCATATTGTCGACCAGGGTATAGGCAAAGAAGGCTGGTGAAACCGCTGCAGTGACCACTGTGCCAGACGCGGGGTTCCCCTTTTACGCTGTCGATCCGCCAACCCAAACCGTATTCCAGGGGGCCGAACTCCGGAAAGGGTCTGATATCGGTAACCCGGTTATGGGGGTTCCACCGGTCATCCTCTGGATCCATCGACAACATAAACTGCCCCCAACGCGCAAGGTCTTCCATGGGAGAGATCATTTCGCTGGCGGGAGCGATTACATGATGCCTCCGGGCATAAAACGGAGGAATCATTTCGGTGGTTCCCCTCGGAGATACCGCGTGGGGGGGCGGCGCGTTCTGTTGCCAATGTTCATCCAGAAAACCGGTGGAGTTCATGTGGAGAGGCTTGAGAATCTTTTGTTCGATTTGCGTTTCCCAAGGGACTCCGGTGACTTCCTCCATCCACTGACCCAGCACGGCATAAAGGATATTGGAATAGCGGTGCTTTTCCCGGAAAGGTCCTGCCATGTTCAAGAGGGGTAACCGGTCACGTATAAAATCTTTTCGGGATAATTCAGATCTCACCCAGGCACTCGTGTGAGGTGGGAGGCCTGAATAATGGCAGAGAGCATCCCGGGGGGTCATTTGGCGGGATGCGTCGGCATCCTGTAGTCGGAAATACGGCATGACCTCCTGGATCGGAGTATCCAGTAGGCCTCGTACTTCCGGTTCCAGGCAGAGGTGGGCGGTGAAGGTTTTTGTGATCGAGGCGATCGGAAACCGGACATCGGGATTTCCAATGTCCCCTCCACAGGTGGTCGCCATTTCATGAGGAGAAAAGGTACAGGCCACCCAGCCGGGAAGATGTGAATTTTCAAAAAGAGGAGCCGAAAGCATTTTCTGCTTTCATCAGGGTGTACCCCAAATGTCCAGAGCACAATCCCAGCTTTCGGTCTCTGCATAGATAAGGGTTCAGGGTGTCCACTCACGGTTTCAGGGAATAGTCATCATTTCAAACGAAGTGATTCTGGAGTTATTTGTTTTCGTACCATAGAGGTCGCCCATGCGTCGGTTTTCAGGCATTCTTCTCATGTTGGTTCTGGGGTTCTCTCCTGCGATGGCAAACGAGAATCCGCATCCCTGGTGGCAGGGGGTGTTGTGGTATGTTCCGAACCGGGTGATGGATTTGATGGATGTTTTTCGTCTGCGGGCAAAAGTAGGACCCGGGCTGGAAGTAGGGGCACGCTTTACAAATGCGTTTGCGTTTTATGGAGGGGAATCGAAGACTTTTTATGTGGGCTTACCCGGTCCCCGTCAACAAAAGGTGGTTCCTCCAATGCTGGGGTATGAACAGAAGAGAGGTATCGTTTTGGCAGGATTGGATGCCACAGATGATATGCCGAATCCTCCGCATTACGAATTTTCTGAAATTGGAGTATCAGGGCATTTGTTGTTTGTAGGGGTGGATGCCGGGGTATCCCTGACCGAATTCCGCGATTTTTTGGCGGGAATAGTCGGAGTGGATCTGCAGGGGGATGATTTTCCACGATCTGAGAAGCCTCCCCCGCTGGCTGGCGGCGGGGTCCTGAGTCCGCTTGCCGATGATCCCTATTTCCCTATTCAGCCCAAGCCGGAAGAGTTTTCATCCATTCACGAACGATTGGATTACCTCCAGGCCAATGTGCCCATATGTTTACAGCGTAATCTCTCATCTCTGGACCGGAGTCTGACGGATCCTGAGAACATACACCATGAGCAACCCCCGATCACCGGTTTGCGGTTGGAACTCTATTTTGAATCGATTTCCGGCCCTGAAGGGAGCATAAGTATCGACCCCAAAATAAAAATTAATATCGAGCTTCCAAATTTAGAAAATCAGATGAGCTTATTTATTCAAAGTTCGTATGATGATGATCTTCCCGGAACGGATATCCCTCAACGCAGCGATAAAGGATGGAGTGTGGGGGCCGACCGTCAGTTAGATAAGCTCAATATTTCCACAGAAGTGGGGGTTCACACCAAATGGCCCCCGGAACTCTTTGCACGCACCTCCTGGCGTCCGCAATGGAATTGGGATGAGTGGAATTTTAGGTTCGAATACCGCCTGTTTTGGGAGAATGAGGACGGGTTTGGGATGTATTCTTCTTTTCAGGGCTACCACTGGCTTGGACAACAGGACAAATGGCTTTTCCGAAATTTAACTGCGGGAAAATATTCCGAAAGCACTTTAGGGTTTGAATGGCAACAAACTCTCAACTTTGGCAACGTGTTGCGTTTGAAAGATGAAATGCGGCGGAGAAAAAATGTGGGAGTGAACGATATTCTGGACGGGTACTCGTTTAACGTTTCCGGGTTTGGCAAAGACGAGGTTATGACAAAATACAAGAGCAATTTTATTTATCGCACATGCATCTATAAGGATTTTGTGGTCCTGCAGTTTGAGCCGGGGCTCGAATGGCAGAATAAGCACGATTGGACTACGCAATACCGGATGGATATGGGATTGATTTTGCTCTTTTAGAGGGTGCGGAATTTATAAACAGTGGTTTGACGGTACGTGTCACCGGGTTGGAGGATGATATCATCAATTTCCGGGCAGTTTACTCCGTTTGGGTATCCCTGGCATTCCAAACAAAACGCACTGTAATTCAGATAAGGTTTTCCTGCTTTCCCGGTTAAACCGGCCTCTTCCAGGGTTTGGGAGGTGTAAAGCTGCACGGCGGTGGCGGTGGTGTAGACCTCCATCTTCCGTCCGCTTGTTTCCTCGGTCACCACCGCCGCCAGTTCAGGAGCGTCTGCGTTTTTGGCTCGAAGCACGTAATGTTCCCCATGTGCCTCCTGGTCCGCGAACTCTTTTAGGGATTTGGGGCGTTGGAAGTCATGGACGGTTCCTGCCACCGGAGTGGGTTGGTCGGTGAGAGTTCCGTCGTCTTGTTTAGGCACGATGGTGTCTGTCAGGATTTGCAGGCAGTGTCCACTGAGATCCGGAGTTCCCTCGCCACGCAGGTTAAAATAGGCATGATTGGTCAGGCTGATTGGAGTGGGGGCATCGGTGAGCGCTTCGTAGTCGATTTGCAGGGCCTGATCCGGGGTGAGAGTGTAGGTCACGGTGATGGGGACGTTTCCGGGATAGCCCATTTCTCCGTCGGGGCTGAAGTAGCGGAGGATCAATGTGGGACGGTCCGGGATACGGTCATCGGCTTCTGCGTTCCAGTTCCGGGTGCCGATTCCCTCGGGACCGCCGTGGAGGTGATTGGGAGGATCATTCGCGTCTAACTGAATTTGCTTCCCGTTGAGGGTGAATGTGGCTCCGTTGATACGGCCGGCAACCCGTCCCGTAAGAGCTCCCAGATGGGGGTGGCCATTGAGATACTCTTTCAGTGTGGGCAGGCCCAAAACGACATCGGCTTTCTTCCCGTCGCTGTCGGGTACAACCAATTCGGTGATGATTCCCCCCAGCGTCATGATGCTGCAGGAAAGACCTTTGCCATTATCCAGT
>JGI12210J13797_10116450_pt1 | contig 15524 bp, 15 predicted proteins | sample ElkSlonscriptome_3_FD_13797 | JGI IMG/M metagenome (IMG submission 13797)
GCCGCAGTATGGGCAGGATAGCCGGTGGCGAGGCGGGCGAATCTTAGAAGTTCGTGACGGAATATTGCTGGAAACACCGAACGCAAGGCGTCATCAACGGGCTTGCTTTGAAGGCCGATGTGGTCCGCCGTTGGCCGATGACCAATCTGCTGGACGTGCTCAAAGAGACCGATCCGCGGGTCGGTTTCACCCTGGCCTTCCACAGCCCGACGCCGCGAGAGCACCTCGATCGCGATGCGCTGCAGTACCGCCTCGAGCGCCATGCCACCTGCATCTACTCCCAGCTCAAGACCTGCTCTTCCTCGGAGGTAGCGGCCATGATCCAGGGCGTGCTGCGCCACTGCACCGAGCTGGAGGTCGACCGCCACTACGTCGACAACCACGGCCAGAGTATCGTCAGGTTCGCCTTCTGCCGGCTCCTGGGCTTCGAGTTGCTGCCGCGACTGAAAAAGATTCACAGTATGGCCGGCGCGAGATCAATGAGGGTCTGAATGTCGTCGAGAACTGGAACAGCGCCAACGACTTCATCCTTCGACCCCTAGGTCGACGCAAAGCTGGTTACTTGATCTCCGAGCGGCTCAGATTATCGCCTTCGAAGATTGTCGCAGTCTCCTCGCCAGGATCAGCAGGCCAGGACCTGAAAACTCAAAACTCGTTACGAACGGCTAACCAGTATATATTGCCTTATCGTCTCTCATCCGTTGCCGCCCGCCGGGCACCGCTCGATCGACATGACACAACCATCACCGCAGACTGCCTTTGCCAGCGGCCGGCGCATTCTACAGATGCTGCGAGCCGCGCGCCTGCTTGGGCCACTGGCCGCGGTCGCGCTGACCCTAATCGCCGCACTCTCGCTGTTGCTGCTCAACATGGGCACCCCGGCGCTGGCCTGGCCCAAGTTCGTCTGCCTGGGTTTCCTGCTCTCGGGCATCGCTGCCGCGATATTGGTGGCCATCCGCCTCAAGACGCAACTGTTGCAACCCTTGGTGAGCCTGGAAGACTCGGTGGCCCGCGTCTGTCAGGGCGAGCCCGGCGCCAGTCGCTCGCTGCACAACGCCGGCGTGCTCGAGATCATGGCCGAAGGCATCGGCTCGCTGAATGCGGAGCTGACCGACCTGTACGAGGACATGGACAGCCGTGTCGCCCGTCAGACCATGCGCCTCGCGCAAAAGACCGCTTCGCTCAAGATCCTCTACGACGTGGCCGCCGAGATCACCCGCGCCGACACGCTGGACGATCTATTACTGCACTTTCTGCGCACGCTGAAAGAGATGGTGAACGGCCGCGCCGCGACGGTGCGGCTGATGTCGACCGACGGCAGCGCAAGGCTAGTCGGTTCCATCGGTCTCGACGATGACCTGGTTCGGCAGCCGGATATCGCGCCGGTGGACCTGTGTCTGTGCGGCACCGTGCTCTGCCCCGGTAACATCGTCTGCGATAACGACCAACGCTACTGCTCGCAAGTCTACGGACGGCACATGTTCGATAGCGACCAGATCGAGGTCGTCACCGTCCCATTGCTGCACCATGATGAATTGCTCGGCGCCTACGGTATCTTTGTCGAGCGCCCCGGCGTGAGCGCCCGCGAGGACATTATGGAGCTGCTCTCCACCATCGGCCGACATATCGGCATGGCGGTAGCCAAGCATCGCTCCGATAACGAGGCGCGACGCCTGTCCATTGTCGACGAGCGTGCATCGCTAGCACACGAACTGCATGACTCTCTGGCGCAGACCTTGGCCAGCCTGCGGCTTAAGGTACGCATGCTCGCGGACGCATTGCATGACACCAAGATCTCTGCGGAGGCCAAGGCCGACCTGAACCGCATCCGCAACGGCATCGACGAGGCCCATGGCGAACTGCGCGAGCTGATGTCGAGCTTCCGCGCACCGCTGGACAGACGCGGACTGGTGCCGACGCTGGAGGACATCACGCGGCGCTTCGGCAAGCAGACCGGCGTTCATAGCCTGTTCCAGATGAACTGTCGCCCGTTCGAGGTGACGCCGGTCGAGGAGATGCAACTGGTGCGCATCGCCCAAGAAACCTTGAATAACGTGCGCAAGCATGCCCAAGCGCAGACCGTGCGCGTGCTGCTCACACGCGAGCCCGGCGGCGAGCACGTGCTGCTGGTGGAAGACGACGGCATCGGCTTCAGCACGCCACCGCGAACGGGCCGGCCGGGGGAGCACATCGGGTTGTCTATCCTGGAGGAACGGGCACGACGCATTGGCGCTCGCATCGAAATCGACAGCGAGCCGGGTGAAGGAACCCGCATGGAGCTCTGGTTCCAACCCGCAAGGCAGAACAGCGGCGACGCGGCGGAGCAGGCAGCATGATGCGCGTCTTGCTGATCGACGACCACGCCCTGTTCCGGATCGGGCTGCTGGAACTCTTGGAACGGCGCGGCATCGAGGTGATCGACGCGGTAGGCGACACCGACGTCGGCATGCACCTGGCCCGCGACTGCGCGCCGGACGTGGTGCTGCTGGATCTGCGCATGCCCGGTCCTGGCGGCATCGAAGTCTTGAAGCGCATGCGCGCCGAGGGCAGCGATCGGCGTGTGGCCATGCTCACCACCAGCACCGACGAGCCGGACGTCATCGCATCGCTGCAATGCGGCGCCAACGGCTACCTGCTGAAGGACATGGAGCCGGACGATCTGGTCGCCGCGTTGGAGGACATTGTTGCCGGCAAGACCATCGTCGCCAACGAACTGACCGGCGTCCTTGCCCGTGCCGTGCGTCAAGATAAGGAGACGGCTGAACCGCGCCTAGAAACCATCTTCTCCAACCTCACGCCACGAGAGATGGAGATCCTCTGTCATCTGGCCGCCGGCAAGAGCAACAAGGCCATCGCCCGCGACCTTGGCATCTCCGACGGCACCGTCAAGCTCCACGTCAAGGCCATCCTACGCAAGCTTGATGTCCATTCCCGCGTCGAGGCCGCGGTCATCGCGGTCGAGCAGGGCCTGTGCACGCGTGAGAAAAGCGAATAAGTCCTGCACCGCGGGACGGCATTGATGTGCGAGGCATCAAGCGCCCTGAAGAATCCCGGCGACCGCCGACCTCAATTCCATCCGCTCCACCAGGACCCTAGAGTCAAGCCGCGCCCAAAACCCGTCGCCATCGCTCGCTAACTGAATGGCATTGCCCGCCAATCCGGTTGACGATCCTCTTGGCATCCGCCACATAACCCAGGCTATAAGTAGGGCAACGACAACAATCAGCAGGGGACTAAACGATGAAGAATTTTTTGCAACTGATCCGCAGCTGCCTCACCGAGGTAAAAGAGATCATGCCCTGGGATCTGGCAGACCGACTGAACGAAAACACCGACCTGCTGATCGTCGACGTGCGCGAGCCCGACGAGTTCGCGGCCATGCACATCAAGGGGTCTCTAAACGTACCCCGAGGCATCCTGGAGTCCGCCTGTGAGTGGGAATATGAAGAGACGGTGCCGGAACTGGTACAGGCCCGCGACCGCGAGGTCGTCGTTGTCTGCCGTTCCGGCTACCGCAGCGTGCTGGCGGCCCACTCCATGCAAGTGCTCGGCTACAGCAATGTCGCATCGCTGCAAACCGGCCTACGCGGCTGGAAGGACTACGAACAACCCCTGACCAACGCCGCCGGCCAGGACGTGGACCTAGACGACGCCGACATCTACTTCACCCCCAACCTCCGCCCCGACCAACTGCGCCCGTAGGAGCGCCGCCCCCGGCGCGACCACCCCCAGCGCGGCCACCCCGCCCGTAGGAGCGCCGCCCACGGCGCGACCACCCCCAGCGCGGCCACCCCGCCCGTAGGAGCGCCGCCCACGGCGCGACCGCCCCAAAGATCGCGCACCGGAGCCAATCGCAACAGGCTGATGTCCCGTCACCTTCGCAGACACCCATGCGCGCATCAAGCTGGTTCGGGGACGACGCGAAAAGCTCTCGGCGCGGATCGGAACCCTTGGCCTTGCCGAGTTGGCGATTGTCCTGGACTAGGTCAAAGGCTCCGGGGGCCATGATTAACCCGGCCGCGCGAGCAACGCCACCGCGGCGCCCAGGATTAGCAGCAGGACGGTCGCGATGGACCAGCGACGCAGGCGCTTCTCGGCGCCGTCGATGGCAGTTTGCTCTGCGATGCCTCGGGCGATTTGCCCGGTAACCCCTTGAAACCTGTCTCGCCAAACGGCGATGCCTGCCCCGAGCTGGTCGAAAGCGACGACGAGCCCGGCGATGGCGCGCTCGATCAGAATCAGTAGATCACCGGCCGGGACGCGCCGCCAGCGCGCCAGTGCCGCGGCGGCGGCAAAACCGACGCCGCCCCCCCCGAACAGCGCGGTCATCGCTGGGATGACCGGATCGACCGACCATGCATCCACGGTTAAGAGGACTTCGACCCTGGACGGGATCGCAACCAGGGCCAGACACAGGCCGCTGGCGACCAGCAGGGCGGCAGTGCGCTGGTCAGGACCAGGCACCGGTCGCCGTTCGGCGTCCATCGGCAGTCTCGCCGATGCCCCAAGCATGATACCGACGCAAGCGAGCGAGCCCATGATCGGCCAGTGCAGGACGTCGCTGCTGGCGGCCGCGGGCAGCATGGCGCCGAGTACCGCCAGCATGGCGAGCAGCGCCGAGAGCAGCGCCAGCGCCTGGGCTTCATGGCGTCCGTGCCGGCCCGAGACGCCGCCCGCGAGCAGCAGCGCGGCGACGCCGAGCCCGAACAGCGCTGTCGCTGACGGTAGGACGCCGATCAAGGCGGTGCTGGACGCCGGTACCGCCAGCCCCAGCCCGAGCAGTCCCAGCCACAAGCTGGAGAGCGCCGACAGCGCATAGGCCGTGCGCGCCCGCGGCGAGGCCTGCAGCAACCCGACCGCCACCGCCCAGACGCCACCGACCAGGGCCAGCCAGGACAGCGCTGCCCCCGCCAACGGCCAAGCGGGGCCGCCAAGGGGCAGCAGCCGTAGCAGCGGCAACAAACCGGCGGCAAGGACGAAGGCCGTCGCCGGACCCAGCGCTCGCGAGGGTGCCTCTGCCATCGTCGGTGCCAACCAATAGTGCAGACCCATCAGGCCTGCCTTGGTGCCGAAGCCCAGCAGCAGTAGCGCAAACAGGATGTTGCGACTCTCAAGCTCGACCAGCGCCTCGCCTAACGCCTCGAAGTCCAGCCCAGCACCTGCCTGCACCAGCAGCAGCGTGGCCTCCAGGAGCAGCAGGTCGGCAACAACGACCGATGCCAGCAGCACGCGGCTGCCGCGGCGACCGCCGAGCAACCCATAGAGCGGATAAGCCGCCAGCACGGAAGCGGTCAACGTGGATGGCAGATCGCTGGCAAGCGGCAGCCAGAGGGCACCCGACATGGCGAGCAAGAAGGCGACCGCCCGACGCGGCTCGCAGAGCCAGCCCCTCGCGAGCCAGCCGCCGGCGAGCCACAGCAGCGCCACCGCTGCCAGCAGCCAGCGGCCGGAGGTGTCGAGCCGCAGCGAGACGCCTAGCAGCAGCCTAGGAAGGGGCAGCACGGCCGGCGGGGCGGCGACGGCGACCAGCAATGCCGGCAGCGCAGCCCACGGCGTCAGCCGCAGAACGAGCCCGCGCCCGGGGGGGAATATCAGCGCGACGAGCAGCGCCAGCGGCCACAGCGGCACCAGCGCCGGCAGCAGCATCGGCAAACCTGCTTCGGCGCCAACGGCATTCATGGATAGTAAAACTCCCGCTCCGCGATCAGCAGCGACCATTCCAATGCCGAAAACGGCATTGAGGCGAAGAGCCCGAGGAGCAACGACAGCGCGGCGGTCACCAACGGCGGGAGCAGCAGCAGCCAGCGGGTTTCAGGGCGTGACCACCAGCTGGCGATGGGGCTGGGCTGTGCCCCCGGCATCGGTTCCGCCCAGCGTGCGTCCGGCTCGCGCAGCCAAGCGGCTTGTAAGATAGGCAGGAAATAGGCGGCGTTAAGCAGACTGCTCGCGGTGAGCACATACAGCGGCCAATGCACGCCGGCCTCCAGCGCGCCCAGGCCCAGGTACCACTTGCTGATAAAGCCCGCGATGGGCGGCACCCCGATCATGCCGAGCGCGGCGATGGTGAAGGCGCCCATGGTCCAGGGCATGCGCCGGCCGACACCGTTCATCTCGCTGATCTTGTGGATACCGAGGGTCTCCGCGAGGTTGCCAGCGCAGAAGAACAGGGTAATCTTCATGATGCCCTGGTGCACCAGGTGCACGATCCCGCCGACGCTCGCGAGCGGTCCGACGATGGCCACGCCGAGCACGATGTAGGACACCTGGCTGACGGTGGAGAAGGCGAGCCTGCGCTTGAGGTCGTCCTGGAACAGGGCGCGCAGCGAGCCATAGACGATGGTCACCCCGGCCACCAGTGCCAGCGGGCCAGTCAGGCCGAGCTCGGCGGCCTGCTCGACGCCGAAGACGTCGTAGACAATGAGCACGACTCCGAAGGCACCGGCCTTAACCACCGCGACCGCGTGCAGCAGCGCGCTCACCGGTGCCGGCGCCACCATGGCCCGTGGCAGCCAGCCGTGCAGCGGCACCAGCGCCGCCTTGACGCCGACGCCGGCGATCAATAGGGCGAAGATCGCGGTCAGCTCCCCGGGATGGCTGTCGGCAATCTCGCTGACGAAGCCCCGTGGCGCGAAAGTGAGCGTGCCGGTGAGGGTGTAGAGCCAGACGGTGCCGGCCAGCAGCAGCACCCCGGCGAGCACCGTATGGGCCAGATAAACGATGCCCGCCTGCCGCGCCGCCTCGGTACCGCGATGCACCAGCAAGGGATAGGTGGTGAGCGTCAGCATCTCAAAGAAGAGCACAAAGGTCAGCAGGTTGCCGGCCATGGCGACGCCAACGGTAGCGGTGACGCAGAGGCTGAAGAAGCCGAAGAAGCGGCTGCGGTGCGGCGCTTGCTCCAGGTAGCCCACCGCGTAGACGGTGGTCACCAGCCAGAGCCCCGCGGACAGCACCAGAAACAACAGCGACAGCGCGCCCACACGCAGGACCAGGTCCAGGTCGTCCAGCAAGGGTAGGCGCACCTCATAGCGCTGGCCGTGGACGACGCCCCAGATCATCCAGGCCACCAGACCCAGCTTGAGAAAGGCCCCGCCCAGGTTCAGTAGCATGCGGGTGCGCACCCGCTTCTCCCCCAGAAAGAAGACCACCAAACCAGGCACCAGCGAGCTCACCAACACCAGCAGCGGCAGCAGCGCATCGGCGGGCAGCTGGGGCTCCAATAGCGGGTTCATGCCAGGCCTCCGAGCGCTGCCGCCAACCCGGGCGACGCCGTACTCAGCCGCAGCAGGGGCGAGATCAGCGGCAGCATCAAGCCGAGCACGATGGCGGCGACGGCCAATATCAGCGCGCTCCATTCCATGCTCGGCGGGATCGCCCGCTCGCGCTGCTCGCGCTCGGCGGACCTAAAGGCATGGCCGACGACCTTGAACACATAGGCCGCCGCCAGCGCACCGCCGAGCAGCATCACGCCCGCCAGCAAAAAGCGCCCCTGTCGGAACGCCTCCCCTAACAGCAGCCACTTGCCGATGAAACCGCCGCTCGGCGGCAAACCCATAATGCTGATGCCTGCCAGCGCGAAGGCCGCCAGCGTCAGCGGCAACCGATGCACGACGCTGTCGAGCTCGGCGATGCGGTCGTGGCCGCCAAACCGCAGCAAGCTGCCGGCGCTCAAGAACATGGCGGCCTTGGCGAGGCCATGCGACAGAGCCAGGTAGAGTGCCGCGGTCCAGACGACGGTGCTGCCGGCTAGCGCCAGCGGAAAGGCCATGAACAGGTAGCCGATCTGGGCCACGGTGGAATAGGCAATCAGCAGTTTCAGGCGCTCCTGCCGCAGCGCCAGCACCGACCCCCAAATCACCGCGACCGCACCGAGCGCACCAAGCAGCTCGGCAAGCCAGCGGCCGCCGCCGCCGAACAGATCAAGCCACAGCCGAAGCACCAGGTAGAACGATGCCTTAACCACCAGCGCCGACAACAAGGCGCTGACCGGAGCCGACGCGCTGCCATGCGCGGGCGGCAGCCAAAAATGGAAGGGAAACAGCGCGGTCTTGAGCAACAGGCCGGCGATCATCGCCCCCGCCGCCACCTGCATCGCTGGCGCCGGCGCGTCGGCGACGCAGGGCGCCGCCAGGGCGATGTCTAGGCTGCCGCAGCCGTGGTAGATGAGCGCCACGCCGAGCAGATAAGACAAGGACCCAAGCACGCTCACCAAGAGGTAGCGGATGGCGCCCGTCAGCGCCGCGGCGCCGCCGCCGAGCGCCGTCAGGCTGACCGCCGCGAAGCCCAGTAATTCCAGCGTCACGTAGAGGTTGAACAGGTCCGCGGACAAAAAGAGGGCGTTCAGCGCCGCCCACAAGATCAACCAAATCGGCCAAAAGAAGGCGCGTTGTTGCACCTCATCCCGGAAATAGGCCGCCGCATACAGGCTGACCAGCGCGCCCACCGCCGCCGTCATGGCCATCAGCGCGACGCTCAGGCCGTCGGCGCGCCACAGGATCCCAAGGGGTGCCTCCCAGCCTCCGAGCTGGACCTTAAGGGCACCCTTGTCCAGTACGCTCAAGGTCAGGGCGAGGGTTGCCGCGGTGGTAAGCAGCGCCGCTGCCAGACCCAGTGCCGCCACCAGGCGCGGCAACAAAAAGCACGACAGCGCGCCAAAAAGCGGCACGAAGACGCTCGCCAACATCCAGTCCGCCCCATCCCACCAAGGCCCGCTCGGGTCCAATGGCATCACTTAGCCGCTCGCGTCGTCGCCGAGTGTCGTGCGCCCGGTGATAGCGCGCAGCCGGACGATCAGCGCCAGCGCGAGACCTGTTCCCGCGACCGCGACGACGATGCCCGTCAGTACCATCGCCTGCGGCACCGGGTCCACCGCCATCGGCATGCCGTCACTTGATGCGCGTCGGGCGAGCCCGATGAAGACCAGAAAGACGCCGCTGCTCATAACATTGAGGGCCAACACCTTGCGTAGCAGATGGGCGTGGACGATGAGCGCATAGAGCCCCATAACCACCAGGGCCATGCCGAGCAGGCCCCAGAAGATTGGATCTGTCACGGGCGCCCCCCGGCGAACAGCGATGCCAGGATGACGCCGATGGAGAGCATGGCCGCGAGTTCGATGCTCAGGATCAGCGTCTTTGCCTGCGCCGGCGGCCAGTCCAGCGGTGCACCACCGGGCAGCATAGCGGCGCCGACGCCGAGTGTCGCGAACAGGGCAACGCCCAGCACCGCCACCAAGCGCAGTTGAAGACCATTGGCCCAAGGCGGCAGCGGCTGTCCGCATAGGCACAACAGGATGCCGACGCCGCCGAGCAGCGAGCCTGCCTGGAAGGCGCCCCCCGGCGCATGGGCGCCGACCCAGAGTAGGTAGCCCGCCACCAGCACCATCAGCGGCGCCAGCAGCCGGGGCAGTTGGCGCAGCAGCGGCCCCGGCGCGTTGCCGGCACAGCTGCGCGCACGGCCAACGGACCAGGTGCCCAGGAGCGCGAGCAGCAGCACCACCAACTCCAGCAGGGTGTCGTAGCCGCGGAAATCGAGCAGCACCGCCGTCACTGGATGGGAGACGCCGCTCGCATCAATGTCCGCGGCAACGGCAGCTGCCAGCCCGCCCGCCGGGTGCGACAGGGACAGCACCGCCACCCCTAGCCCGCCGAAGAGGCCCAGCATCGCCAGCGCCAGCAGCAGTCGCGCTGGTCGCGGCAGGGCCTGGCCCGGGCGCGCCGAGCCCAGCGCCGCCNCCTGGTCCGCTGGCGCGGCGCCGCCGTTGCGATCGCGGTGCCGCCGCTCAGCCATGCTTGTCCGGCTCCTGCCCGCGGGCGCTGGCGTCATGCCGTCCGCGGCCGATGGGCGGCTCCAGTCGCACCAGCGCCGCCAGCAACAACGCGCCCGTAACGCCAGCGCCGATGGCCATCTCCGCGAGTGCGACATCCACGGCATAGAGTCGTGCCCAGACCAACGCCAACACGAGCCCAAAGGCGATAAACAGCAGCACGGCACGAAACAACGCGGGCGTCGACAGCGTCCGCCAGGCGAGCCACAGCAGCAGCAGCGCCAGCAGAGCGTCCAGGGCCCAATCGACTAGCGTCAGCGCTGCCATGGAGTGATCCGACGCGCCCTAGCCCAGCTCGCCACCAGTTGGCTGGCCGCGCCTGATACGATCAACACCAGGAGCCAGATGACGAGCAGTTTGCCGGCAACGGCGCCGGACTCCGCCCGCAGCATCAGCCCGAGCACGACCAGCCCGAGGCCGAGGTTGTCCGCCTTGGTCAGGGCGTGTAAGCGGGTATAGACATCAGGAAAGCGCAAGAGCCCGAGGGTGCCAGCGAAAAAGAAGGCGGCGCCAGTCAACAGCAGTGCAATGGATAGATTATCGATCATCCTGGCCCTCCCGATCCGGGGTCGCCGTCTTGATACTGGCCGTGAAGGCAATGACCGCGATGACCGCCAGCAGCGCCAGCACCAGGGCCACGTCGCGCAGCGCAGGCAGGTCCAGGGCCTCGGCCAGCAACAGCAGAATCGCAGTGGCGGTGGTGCCGAAGAGTTGCGCGGCAAGCATCCGGTCCGCCGGCGTCGGACCGCGGCGCAGCCGCCAGAACCCGGCGGCCAGCGTCAGCAGCAAGAACAGCGCAAGCGCAAGATACAGCAGGGTCATGCATCTGGCTCCGGGCGTTGCCGCCAGAGGTTCTCCGTCGCGGCATGCGGCGTCTGCAGGTCTAGGCCGAATACCCAGGCCACAAGCGCCTCTAACAGTTCCAGCTCGTCCTCATGGTCTTTGGTCGAATCGAGCACGTGCACCCGTAGCCGCAGGCCGCTGACCGTCGCCAAGGTGCCAGGCATCAGGCTGACCAGGCTCGCCAACATCACCGGCGCCGGCCCGGGAGGCAAGCGCAGCCTGTAGTCGAACACCGTCGGCGCAAGCGGCAGCCGCGGCTTCAACGCCCGCAGCGCCACGTCGGTACCACCGTATAGCGACTGCCAGAGGAAGAAGGGCAGCAGCAACAGCCCGCGCAGCACTGTCGGCACCAAGGCACGCGGCCCAGGCCGACCGGGAGGGCCGGCCTGCGAATTGGTCATCAACAACGGCACCAGCGCGGCCGACGCCGCGCAGCAAGCGCCGAACACCAGGCCATCGGAGCGGCCGTTCGTCAGCAGCCACCAGATCGCCCAGAACAGCCCGAAGCGCCCGAGCAGCGCGGCAAGCACGGACATCATGCCAGGCCTTGACGCTGTTTGGCATTGGGTTATCGCTTTCAAACCTGGCCTCTTTGGCATCGACGCCTTGGCGTCGGCAGCTATTCACTCCGCGGGCCTTTAATCAACCTCGCATCCCAATCCAACGGGCGAATCCGCGGTGAACGCCCGGCCCAACGCCCGTCAGTCGGGACGGGGCGCGCCACTAGACTAGGCCCATCAGTAGATTGGAATCGTCGCATAGCCCTGTGCTTGGTAGCCGATCAGCGATACGAAGGTATTTCCCACCGGCTCGATTCCGGGCAGGAGGGTCGCGTTGTCGACGCCCGACAGGCTTGTCGCCACCGAGCAGGCCTCAATGCGCACGCCGCGTTGTTGCAGCGCCGCGAGTTGCTCCGCGGCCTTCTCGACGTCGGGAATGTCGGCCAAGTCGATGCGCTTGTGGTCAGTGGAGATCAGCGTCACGGCCTTGCCGCGAAAGGCCAGGATGACCTCGGGCTGCACCCCTTGAGCCTCTAGGTCCGTTATGGTCTGGTCGATCACCATCAAATAGAGCGGCAGTTTGTTCGGCTGTGAGATATTGATGTCAAAAACGACGCGGCCCTGCGTGATCCCCTGTAGCGCCTTGGCGTCGCTGGGCTTATCGCCGGCCTGGATCGCGCCAATGCCGAGACTCAATGTTGCGAGCAGTAGCAAGCTCATGGCCTTCGTTCTGGTCATCGATTTTTACCCTATTTGATTGAAGACCGATGCGCCTTGGCGCGCTGCTTCCTATGGCCAACATGGTGGTAGACCGACATGGTGATAGATCACGCTGATGCTAACGACGGCCTTGATCGCTACTCCGACCACCGCGACGCCTCGACTGCGTCGTCAGGCCATCTTGCACCTGATAGCATCTAGGCTGGAAGCCCTGACTAGGCACGGGTCGCAAGCGGCTAGCCGGGACTATGGTCAAGGCCCTAACGACCGTTTCCCGGCGGATGTCGTGGGCGGATGTCGTAAATTGAGGTACCAAGGTAGCCGCCCTCCGGGCACAAGCGCGGCGGCCAGTCAGGACCGAGTCATACAGCGCCTCTCCGCGGACAGGCATCGGCTATTGTTGAACAGCGGCCTCCGGATTAGAAATCGGAAATCCAAGCCGCTCTGGACGCGCAGGCGAGATGGAGCACGAAGGTTAGCGGGTGCCGGATGCGCGGTCAACACCCAAGGGCCGACCGAACCTCCGAACCGGATCATTCGTCTCGCTTGCCGCGATATTGGCGCCGGATCCCGGACCTTGACACGGATTTGACATGTCTCGACGCCGGATTCGCAAAAGCCCGTAATTATTCTTTTTTTCGTGGATTTTTCCCATGGCCCTTGATGTGCTTGCAAGTTCAGCGTAGAGCTTGCGAATTTCCAGGCGGAGCTTGCTCGGCACTCGCGGTCCGACGCAGTTTACCGCGTGGCGCTACAGTTGTTCTTTTTCTCTGATCGCCAAGATGCGGCGCGGCGATTTCTATGCCTTGTCCAGCCCACTGACCGGAGATGCCCTACAGACTCCAACCAAGTTGGTCTAAGCTCTCGCCATGACGAATTTGCCTGGATGTCTATGCAATCGAACTATTGCCCTTTTCATCCCTGAGGAGATGCATTGTCCCAATTTCGCCTGCCGCTCATCTCCTCGGCCACGCCTAGAGGCTCACGCAAAATGAAACTCAGCAAGCTCGCAACAGGTCTGTTGCGCAACAGCGCGCCGACGCTGCTCGCCGCATTGGCACTCCCGCCGCCGTTCAATGTCATTGCAAGCAGTGTCGCAGCGGCAGCACTCGATCAGTTTGCGCCGGAGGCAGACACCGGAGCGGCGAGCGCCGCTTCGGATGCATCCGCAAGCGGACGGCCGAAGATCGACCCGCCCGCCTTGGAGAAGATCATCGAGGCGAACTCGAAGGACCCGGATTTTGCCGTCGCGCTGCGGCAGGCCGAGATCGAATTGCAGAGATACGAAGTGGAAGCGGGCATCAGGTTTCAAGAGATCGAACTTGAAGACCGAAAACGGGCCGGCGCACATCAGGTTGCGTCCGGCATCGAGAAAGAGGTCTTCCAGTCGGGCATGACCATCGTTTGGATTGCCATGGGCGGGCTGCTGTTGCTGACCATCGGCTTGCTCGTAGTGATCAGCGGACAATGGGCGCCGGCTCCTGATCAAATGGATTTGACGGTCGCAGCCTTTGGCGTCATCGGTACCGCGGTCGGGTTTGTGAACGGTCTTGCCACCAACGTCGTGTCTTTCTACTGGGGCAGCAGCCAAGGGTCTAAGGATAAATCGGATGCGATCAGCCTGAGTATGCGTGAACTGGGCGGCCAGTTATCAAAGGCGACTGGTCAGGCCGAGGCGCTTCGCATTCAGGAAGCCGGGCGTTCGCAACAACCCCCTATCGAGTCTCGGGCACCACAGCCCGAGGGCGGACGGCAATCGCTGGCGGCAAAGTCGCCACCGCCGCCTAAAGATACCACTGCGACCGCGGCCGGTTTTGGTATCTCGGAGATCCTGGACGCACTGACCCAGCCTCATCGGCAGTTCCCCGAGAGCGTTACTTGGGCGCTGGTGGAAGACGGCATCTCGGTCGAAGGCGCACCGGCGGCAAAGACCAACGGCGAGCCCAAGACTGTGCGGCGAATCTGGGATCAATATGGACAGCATTGCCAGGAGTGGGCCCGCAGCTATCGTGTTCCAGTGGAGTTGATCGTCGCGACCATCGCAACTGAAACCAACGGCAAGCGGGATGCACGCCGCTTCGAGCCGACACTGAATGAAGAGAGTGTCGGTCTCATGCAGACCCTGGTGAGTACGGCCCGGTGGGCGCTCGGGCGCGACTCCATCCGGGGGGACGATCTGGTCGACCCATCGCTGTCCATCGAGGCTGGCACCTCATACATCGCCGTACAGCGAAACGAGACGTCCTTCGACCCGCCCCTGGTGGCGGCCGCCTATAACGCCGGCTCGATTCGCAAAGAGGTATCAGAAGGCAACAAGTGGCGCCTGGTCTGCTATCCGAAGAATACCGGGCGGCATGTGACCAAGTTGGTGGAATGGTTCGGGGATGCCATGCGCGTGAGCGCGGAGCAGGATTGGTCCGACAAGGGAAGCGTCCCGAGCTTTGCCTCGGCAATGCTCGGTGGCGGTTCACTCGGGACCCAGGAGGCAAGCACCGACCAAGGCGGCGCCGTCCAGACGTTGAGCAGCCCGCTTCTTGAGCTGTGGTCGGGCAGCATCGCCTTGAGCGAACTCCGGGATAAGTCTTCGTTGACCAAGGAAATTCAGAGGGCCTTGATGTTCCAGGGCTACTTGGACCCGCCCCCTGACGGCCAGTTCGGTAGCGTCTCCACCTGGGGCCTCAAGCAGCATTGCGAGGTCTGCAAGATACCTTTCGCCAACAGCCTCGACGAGGCAGTAGCCAATAGCTTGATCGCGCCGCTGGAGGAGTTGCCGGACTGGACGACATCAGGCCACTGGTTTGACAACGTCGTGCAATACATGCTCAACCAAGGCTATTGGTACTGCCGAGTACCGGAGGCGAAGAACATCGTCTACCTCGAAGGTGTCAATCCCGATGGTGCATTGAACGAGGATGAGCCAAATGCGTTCAACGATTTGCGATGCGTCTTTTGGTTGGACAAGGACGGCAAGGGCCACTTGAAAACCTGGGAGGCCACCACGGAGCCCGGCCGCAAATACACCAAGGCGCCGCTCAATGACAAAGGTGCGGCTAGAATCAAATTCGGCCAGTACAAGGCATGGCGCTTAGGTATGCACAAGAATGACCATGAGGCGCTGCGTCAGGTGAAGCCCTTGCCGATGTACCGCGACAAGAACCAGGATTTCAAGCGCACCGGCGATAAGCTCGACATCGGCCTCTTTGGCATCAACCAACACTGGGGTTACGACCTGAACCGGGCCGATATCGGCGGCGCCAGCGCAGGCTGCTTGGTCGGGCGCACGAAAGAGGGACACAAGGAATTCATGGCGCTCATAAAAACGGACCCACGCTTCCTGGTTCGTGAGAACTATACCTTCATGTCGACCATTCTGCCGGGAGATGAAATCCCGAGCTGACGATACCTGTCCCGCGGCCTCATCGACCTCGACGCTGGTCGCCTCGGCGACCTCTTAGGGCGGTGCGGCCTCATCCAGCCAGGTTAGGATCAGCTCGCCGCCCAAAGGGAGACGGGACCAAAAGGGAGACAAGGTTTCGAGTAGGCCGGGCACTCCCCGAACGGTAGGGCAACGTTTGTTTTCTCTGTTTTCCGCCTGGTTTCCCGGCGGTGCCACACTATCTCGCCCGTGGTCCGAGTTG
>JGI12210J13797_10543702_pt1 | contig 15520 bp, 13 predicted proteins | sample ElkSlonscriptome_3_FD_13797 | JGI IMG/M metagenome (IMG submission 13797)
GTACGTCTTCGACTGGAGCTGGGCCAATGCCTACCACCGCGCCGGCCAGTCCTACTACCCCAAGCTCCAGTGCTGCGTGCCCTTCACGCCGGTGGGGGGCAACCGGCTGCTCATCCGCCCCGAGGTCGACCACGACCGGTACGCCGGTGCCCTCGTCGGGGCGATGGTCCAGCTCAGCGAGCGCATGGACCTGTCGGGGGCGCACCTGACCTTCCTCAACCGAAAGCAGTGGGAGCTCTGCGGTGAGGTCGGCCTCCTACAGCGGGTGGGCGTGCAGTACCACTGGCGGAACGACGGCTACGAGAGCTACGACGACTTCCTCGAGGCCCTGCTCGCCCGCAAGCGCAAGAACCTCCGCAAGGAGCGCAAGCAGGCGGCCGCCTCCGGCGTCGAGCTCATCACGCTCACGGGCGAGGAGATCACCCGGGAGCACTGGACGGCCTTCTACCGCTTCTACACCGACACCATCGACCGAAAGTGGGGCAGCGCCTACCTCACCAAGGACTTCTTCCACATCCTCGGCGACACCATGCCCGAGCGCGTGGTCCTGGTGATGGGTCGCCACGAGGACCGCTGGATCTGCGGCGCTCTCAACCTACGCAGCGACAAGGCCATCTACGGGCGCTACTGGGGCTGCAGCGAGCGCTACAAGTCTCTCCACTTCGAGGTCTGCTACCACCGCGCCATCGACTTCGCCATCGAGCACGGTCTCGAGCGCGTCGAAGCGGGCGCTCAGGGACAACACAAGATCCAGCGCGGCTACGTCCCGGTCGAGACCTACAGCGCGCACCATCTCACGCAGCCGGACTTTCGCGCGGCCATCGAAAACTACCTCGAGCGCGAGCGCGAGGGGGTGCGCGAAGACATCGCCGACCTCACCGCCCAGAGCCCGTTTCGCGAGGACCGCGCCGAGGCTCGCTGCGCCGAATGAGCCGACCGGCGTCGTCGTCTCCACCACGCCGAGGGATGGCTTGACGCGAGCTCCCTGGCCGGCGCGCATCGATTCGGCGCTCGCCCGACTACGCTCGCACGCGGGTGACGGACGGGCGTCGCACCTCGAGGCGGAGGCCATCGGTGTGGTGGACGACGACCCAGAGACGTTCCTCGCGTGGGCACGTAGCGAGCCCTTCTGGGCCCTCGTCGTCGCCGAGGGCGCGACCATGGTGTGCGCCAAGCCCCGCGAGGCGGCGGTCTTCGTCGCCCTCGAAGGGCTCCGACAGCACCTCGTCGATGAGGGCCTGCTCGACGACGACTGACGGCGCAGGCTATGCCATCGGCCCGAGAGCCGAGAGCTTTCCAACCCTCTGCACTCCGCTAGGACCAGGCCATGGCCTTCTCCGAGCTCGACCCCTTCGGATGCTTCTTCGGGGAGGCTTCTCCCTCGTGTTGAGCCCCAGTGTTTTTTGACGGCCAGGCGTCAATTCCGGGGACGAACCCTTTTCGTCGCGCTCTTTTCTGCTAGGAACGGCGATTGCCATGATTCAGGTCGAAGGTCTCACGCTCGCTTACGGCGCCAAGCCGCTCTTCGAGAACGTCGACATCAAGTTCACCCCCGGCAATTGCTACGGCTTGATCGGGGCGAACGGTGCGGGAAAGTCTACGTTTCTACGCGTACTCGCGGGGGAGGAGGACCGCGCCGGCGGTAACGTCCACATCCCGGGCGGGCTGCGCCTCAGCCAGCTGAAGCAGGACCACTACGCCTATCAGGACGTCGAGGCGATCACGGCCGTCATGATGGGTCACAAGCGGCTCTACGAGGTGATGGTCGAGAAGGATGCCCTCTACGCCAAGGGCGATCTCGACGACGAAGACGGCATGAAGGCGGCCGAGCTCGAGGCCGAATTCGCCGATCTCGACGGCTGGACGGCCGAGCCCGATGCGGCCGCGCTGCTGAGCGGTCTCGGGATCCCCGAGTCCCGCCACAACAAGCAGATGAAGGACCTCGACGACGACGAGAAGGTCCGTGTGTTGCTGGCCCAGGCCATCTTCGGCAAGCCCGACATCCTGCTCCTCGACGAGCCCACCAACGAGCTCGACACCGACTCCATCCTCTGGCTCGAGGAGTTCCTTCTCGACGTGAATGCTTGCGTCATCGTGGTCAGCCACGATCGCCACTTCCTCGACAAGGTGTGCACCCACATCGCCGACGTCGACTTCGGCACGGTCAAGCTCTACTCGGGCAACTACAGCTTCTGGTACGAGTCGAGCCAGCTCGCGCTCGCGCAGCGTCGGCAGTCGAACAAGAAGAAGGCGGACAAGATGAAGGAGCTCAAGTCCTTCATCCAGCGCTTCAGCGCCAACGCGAGCAAGTCGCGGCAGGCCTCGGCGCGCAAGTCACAGCTCGAGAAGATCACCCTCGACGACATCCAGCCGTCGCGCCGAAAATACCCCTACATCATCTGGAAGACCGACCGCCCCCTCGGCAAGCAGGTGTTGATGGTCGACAAGATCAGCAAGACGGTGGACGGCGAGCTGCTCTTCAAAGACCTCACCTTCACCATCGGTCGTGAGGAGAAGGTCGCCCTCACCGGCCCCGACACGGCCACCCGCGTCCTCATGGACATCCTCGCCGGGGCCGACGAGCCCGACAGCGGCACCATCGATTGGGGCGGCAAAGTCAACCGGGCTTACCTCCCCCGCGACAACACCCGCTTCTTCCGGAGCGACATCGACATCGTCAACTGGCTCCGTCGTTACTCCCCAAACGCCGAGGAGGAGTTCGTGCGCGGTTTCCTCGGTCGCATGCTCTTCAAGGGCAACGAGACGCAGAAGCCGGTGAGTGTGCTCTCCGGAGGCGAGAAGATGCGCTGCATGGTCTCGCGAATGATGCTTCAGGACCCCAACTTCCTGCTTCTCGACGGCCCGACCAACCACCTCGACCTCGAGTCGATCATCGCCTTCAACAACAGCCTGAAGGAGTTCGACGGTAGCCTGGTCATTACGTCGCACGACGTGCACTTCGTCAACTCGCTCGTGGACCGCGTCATCGAGCTCGACGGTGAGAAGTTCCATGATCTCGGTATCTCGTCCTACGAAGAGTACCTGGAGGACGACGCCCGCAAGGCACGCGTCGCCGCGCGACAGCGCTGAGTCGCGGCCTCGGCCGCCTCGTGAGGAAGTTCGCGCCGAAAGCTCATCGCCGCCGGTTGTTCTTCTTCCCGACCCGCGGCCGCCGTGACACATTTCCGGTAGTGGCAGAAGATGGCCAGGTGCTCATCGTCGAGGATGACGATCGGACGGCGCGTTCCCTCGCACGGCTCGTGTCCTGTGAAGCGCCAGTGCGGGTAGCGGGTAGCGTGGCCGAGGGAAAGCACGTGGTGCGCTCGTCGAGCCATCTCGCAGCGGTTCTCCTCGACTATCGCCTCCCGGACGGCACTGGGCTCGAGATCATCGACATGCTCCGCCCGGGGGTCCCGGTGCTCATCCTCACCGGCACCGACGACCCGGGGGTGCCCAACCGCGTCATGGCCAAGGGCGCTCAGTTCGCGACCAAGCCGCTCGAGCGGGGCGATCTCTTGAGCTTCGTTCGCCGTGCGCTGAGGCCGCCCGCCGATCCTGCCGTCGAGGCTCGCCTGCCCTCCTACCTCACCCACCGCCAGCGCGAGATCGCCTCGTTGCTGGTGGCCGGTCTGACCCGGGCCGAGGTCGCCGCTCGGCTCGGCGTGGCCGAGAGCACCATCAAGTCTGCGGTGCAGGTCATCTGCCGAAAATGCAGCGTAGATTCGATCCGCGAGCTCCGCATTTCGCTGCTGAATCGCAGCCACTGACCAGCCGCATCCCCGAAGGGGCCTAGGGGACTTCGGTGGTGGCGCCGTAGGCGAGGATGTTGTCGGCCTCGAGCTCGAAGGTCGTCTCGAGCCACGCGTCGGACGGGCGGCCGACGCGAACCCGGGCCTCGTCGACCTCACCCTCGAAGCGGTTGACGTCCCCGGGGGGACCAGCGCCGAACTGCGCTCGGGATCCCGCGCCTTCGCCCTCGGTAAACGTCGGGAAGCTGTCCGAGGCGCGCTGCTCGCCGTCCGTATAGATCGTGATGCTCCCCGCCTGCCGGTCGAAGACGGCGTCGAAGCGATGCCAGTTCGAGTCACCGTAGCCCCCGGGCAGGCCTCCGTTGCTCACGACGTTGTAGGTCGTGTTGCAGTCATCGACGTTGAACCGGCTGTTGGTGTTGGCGAAGCTGTCTCCGAAGATGACCATCCACCACCCCCGACAGGAGGGACCCGGCGCGCGGTTGGCCATGGGGATCATCGTTCGCATGGGCATCTCGCCCGGGTCGTCGATCTGTCGCCGGAACACGACGCTCATCGTTCGGATTTCGCCCTCCGGAACCTCCCAGCCGGCGTCGTTGCTTATGTCGATCTGTGACGTGGTTCCGTCGAAGACGGCCCCGAGCCCGAGGGGGGAGGGGGCGACCGTCACCGCCGTTCCCTGGCCGTCGAACACGCCGAGGCTGTCGCTGACGTCGGCGTTGGGGTCGCTGTCGGCAAAGTGATAGACGGCGTTGTAGCCGGCCCACATCTCCGTCAGGGGAGGACCAGCTGCAGCGTTGGGGTCGCCGAAGCGGAGCGAGAACGCGCCGCCGGTGGTGGCCATGGCGGGGAGGCGGACCCACACCAACGACGCGCCGTCCGGATTCCACACGTCCACCTCCATGGGGAGGGGTTGGCCCTCTTCATCGAACGCGCGAACGTCGCTGCCGTCGGGGGCCGCACGTTCGTAGTCCATGCGGTCCGCCGTCAGAAAGACGGGCACGGGGACGTCAGTGATGGGCGAGACGAGGGCGCCACTGGGGTACGACACGGGCAGCTCGTAGAGCTGCGGGCCCATGCTGCCACCGGCGCTGCTGCTGCTGCTGCTGCTGCTGCTGCTGCTGCTGGTGCTTCCCCCGCCGCCGCCCGTTCCTCCGGCACCACCTGTCCCCTCTCCGAGAGGCGGAAGGTCGAAGACGCAAGACGAGGCCACCACGACGAGCGGGGTCGCCCACAGAAAGGCGCGCGCCATGGCCGGAAGGCTATCGGGTCGGTGGGGCACGGTCGAGCGGCGCCTCCTCGTGGCGGTCGAGCCAGTCGTCGATGTGGGGGAAGACCTCGGTCCTGGCGCGCGTGCCCATGAGTAGGTCGAAGTGGCCGTAGTGGTCGGCGTGGCCGTGCTCGGGCCCGAACAGGCGCACCGTCGCCGACGCGCGGGCCGCGGTCGAGCGCACGGCGACCGGGGGGCACTGGGCGTCGCGGTCGCCGCCGAGCGCGAGCACGGGGGCTGTGGCTTGGTTCAGGGTTTGGAGGTAGGGCACCCCCCCGGACCGCGGGCGCAGGCCGCCTGGCTCGAGGGCCGAGGCGAGCTGGCCCATCACCGGCGTGGAGACGGGGTGGAAGCCGTGGTCACAGATGCGCTTCCACAGGCGAGGGTCGGTGTTGCTGGGCCATACGTTGAAGCGCTCGTACGGCGTGGTGACACGACCCACGAAGCGACCGGACGCTCGGGCCACGGTACGCACGGGGATGCGCGGAAGGATGTTGATGAGACGTCGGAACGGCATGAGCCGACCGAAGCCGCTTCCCCCCTTTGAGTAGTTGAGGCTGGAGCCGACCGTGATCGCGGATTGGAAGTCGCGGCTGCCCCCTCGGGCGAGGTGAGCGTAGGCCAGGAGGCCGCCCATGCTGTGACCGATCCAGTGCACCCGTTCGGCGCCCGCGTGGCGGAGGATGGCAGCGATGGCCGCCGGTACGTCGCGCTCGATGTAGTGGTCGAAGTCCCATCCCCAGCGGGGAGGGCGCTGGCTTGCGCCGTGCCCGCGCAGCTCGAGGAGATAGACGTCGTAGCCGCGGGCCGCGAGGTGGCGGGCCAAGGAGGCCTCGACGTCGACGTCGAAGGCGAGCCGGTTGCTGGCCAAGCCGTGGCAACAGAGGACGGGAAAGCGGCGCCGTCGTCCGCCGCGGTAGTGGTGGAGAGCCAGGCTCACCCGGTCGCGGGTGAGCGCCGTCAGAATCGTGTCTGCCTTGGCGAAGTCGGCCACGTGCGGGAACATAGCGCGGAGCCGACGCCTCTTACGAGAGAAGGCGAAACGGAGCCTCCGCGTTTTTTTGAGGAAAGCCTGGCCGCCCCCGTGCGTGATAGGAGCAGGTCCTCCGCGATCGAGGACCATCGAGGACGACATGACCAGACGACCCCACGCCTCCGGCTCCGGCTGGCCTGCCCGCGCCTGGCTTCGCCCCCTTTTGGCCACCCTCTGGGTGCTGCTCGTGGCCCTGCTCACTGCGGGCTGTTCCGTCCAGCGACTCTACGCGCCGACGGCAGTTCTCGCGGACGTTCACGTGAAGATCTACGACGCGCGCATCGTGGGCGACGACCACGTCTACGTGAAGATGATGGTCCGCAACAACACCGACGTCCCGGTGGAGCTCGATCGGGACGGGTTCTCTCTCCGCCTGCCGAGTGGCGACATCCTCCCGCAGGACGACGACCACCACGCGCCCTACCTCATCGAGCCCGGCGAACGGCGTCCCGTGGCGGTGCATTTCGAGGCAACCGACGACATTGTAGTGAGCCGGGAGCTGTACCTCATCGTGGGGGGCGTGCGCTTCGCCGGTGAGGACCACGCCCGGATCATCGGCGAGATCCCCCTCATGGATACCGTGGACCGGCTCACCGACGAGAGCTGGCTGGCCGGTCCCCCACCGGCGCCGGGGGGCGCGCGGCCACCCGAGCCTCCTGAGGCCGAGGAGCCGGTGATCTCACTCGACGAGCCCAGACCCGCGAGCCCTCGCGTGCGGCGTACGGTCGGCATCGACATGAGCAAGCTCGACCGAAAAGCCTTCGACGCGATCGACGGCGTGGAGCTCGAGGAAAGGCTACTGGTGCGGCTCGTCCAAGACGGCTTTGCGGTGGTGGCGGCGAGCGAGAAGCCCGACACGATCATCTTCGTGCGCCAGGAGGGCGAACGCATGGTGCTCGAGGTGCGGGGTCGCGCCTACACCGAGGCGCGAGAGGTGGCCGACACGGGCCAGACACGCGAGGCGCTGCACCACGAGCTCGCCCAGAAGGCTTCGGCCCTCGTCCACCACACCCTCCAGCGCCAGGCCGAGGCTGAGGCTCCGGAGGCGGAAGCGTCGGACGTGCCGGTGAAGTCCAAGCCCAACGAAACGGCGGCGACCGACCCCTGATCTCGAGCTCGGGAAGAATTCAGGAAAGTCCGAGAAAGGTCAGGCGTGTGTCCAGCATGAGCCTCGCCAAGTCGGGCGGCGTCGGTACAATCCGCGTCGCGATGAGCGCCGACGCCCCCACCTCGGGACGGATCGCCCCTGAGGCGGCCAGCGCGCGTGGCGCCGAAGAGGCTTTTCTCGAGTGTTACCGGGAGCATCGCGGCCTCGTCTTCCGTGCCGCGATGCGCTACGCGGGAGGTCGCCGCGACGTGGCCGACGACCTCACCCAGGAGGTATTCATCAAGCTCATGAACCGCTGGGACGAGCTCTCTGCCCGCGGCGAACTGCAGGGATGGCTCTACCGGGTGACGGCGAACCTCGCCATCTCACGGCTTCGTCGCGAGCAGCGCTGGACGGAGCGGGTCCGAGCGTTGCTGGTCAGCAAGCCCACCGGGCCGGTGGAGCCGGACCGGGAGCTGGCCACGCGCCAGGCGATGGACCAGGTCGTGGCCGCCCTCGAAACCCTGCCTCCCAAGCAGCGCGTCGTGCTGGTGATGCGGGTCCTCGACGGCAAGTCCCAGCGCGAGATCGCCGAGGTCATCGGCGTATCGGAGGGCTACGCGTCCAAGCTGCTCAAGCGCGCTCAGGCCAAGCTCCGCAAGGCGGGGTGGGAGGTGCTCGATGACTGAGCGCGACTTCCAGTCAGCCCTTCGCGATGCCGACCGCGCATGGTCGGAGGAGACCGTATCGCCTCGGGTCGAGCGCCAGCTCCGCCGAAAGCTCCGAGGTGAGGTGGACGCCCCCGCCGACAGACGTCCCCGAGGATGGCGCTTTGGGGCCATCATCGCCGTGGCCACCCTGCTCGCCTTCTGGGTCATGCGCGGCGATGCGCCGACCGCCCCCCACCTCGCGGGCTTCGCGGTCCCCGAGACCTGTGCCGGCGCCCACGCCGAGGGTCGTGCGTTGGTGGTCGAAGGCGACTGTGCCATCGCCACGCCGCAGACGGGGATCACGGTCGAGGTGACCGGCTCGGCGCGCATCTCGGCCACCGACGACGGAGTGTCGGTGGCGCGCGGCGAGATGACCTTCGACGTCGAGCCCCGCGCCCGCCGCCGCCGCATCGCGGTCTCGGGCGGCATCATCGAGATCCTCGGTACCCGCTTCGAGGTGCAGGAGAGCGGCCGCAGCGGCCGCGTCCACCTCGTACACGGGTCGATTCGCTTCGTGGGTGCCGACGGGCGCACGGTCCTGATGAAGCCGGGTGAGTCCCTGCGCTGGCCACTCGAAGCCCAACCCGAGGCGGATGAGCGGGCGGTGGGCGCGCCTGAGGTGACGCCCGAGCCGGAGGCCTCCTCGGAGGCTGATGAGCTTGAGCCCGAGACGGAGCCGACACCGAAGCCGACGCCATCCGTTACGCCGTCGGCCGCACCGAGTGCCGCTCTGCCGCCCCGTCCGCGCGATCTCATGGCCGAGGTGGCCAAGCTCCGCTCGCAAGGGCGATTCGCGGAGGCCGCTGAGCTACTGCGCGAGGTCGGACCGCTCCCCGAGGAGGACCGCGAGCGCCTCAGCTACGAGCGAGGGGCCATGCTCACCTATCGGCTCGAGCAGAAGACCGCGGCTTGCGCCCACTGGGCTGCCCACGAGACGAATTTTCCGGGCGGGACCTATGCCATCGAGGTCTCGCTGGCCCAGCGTAAGCTCGGCTGCGAGTGAGGCTGAGGGTCGGCGGGAGGTGGCCCTCCCGCCGCGTCGACGAGCTACTTGGGGATGGGCGGAACCACCACCGAGTTGATGGGCTGCACGTTCATGCCGCCCGGGTAGCCGTAGGACACGTTGCGGGTGAACTCGGTGGTATCGGGCGTGCCCCAACCCCAGACCCAGAGGCCGAAGGAGCCGTCGCTCTCGATGGTGTGGCTGCCGTTTTGGCACACGCCGTTGGCGCTCTGGAAGTCGCCCGTCGACAGGTCGAACCGGGTCCACTCGTAGTCGTCTGCGAGCGGCTGCCAGCCTCCGAGCGTCCCGGCGCAATCGAGCTTCACGTCCTGGAAGACACCGTTGTCGTCCCGACGACGCACGAGCACGAGGTTGGTCTCGGGGTAGGTTGGGTCGGTGAAGAAGACGTAGCGGTTGAGGTACTGGTCGGGCGGCACGCTCAGGACGAAGTCCACGTCGCCGTGGCCGCCGTTGTCGCTGAGCTTCTCCCACTGCGAGCCGGACATGTAGGTGAACAGCATGAACGGGTGCTCGTCGTCTTGGGCCTCGACCGTGAAGGGGGTGGCGGTCTCGAACTCGGCGATCTCGCCCTGATCGAGGGTCGCGGGTCCGCCTACGTCGGTCGAGTAGGTGAGCTGGGTACCGTCGACGGCGCCGATGACGCGCCAGATGGCGGGCTCGCCGGCGCGCGGCCGGTACATGACGCCCGCGTACTCGGAGCCGAGCGCCTGCACCGGGGGCACCATCTGCTCGCCGTGGTCGCAGAAGAAGACGCCGACCGGCGTGTTCATGCAGGGGTGACCGGCCATGAGGCCGATGGGCTTGTCGGACTGAATGACGCTCCCGGTCAGCTCCTCGACCTCCGTGAGCTGGATGTTCTGCCCGCGGTCGAGGGTGAAGTTGCAGGCCGTATTGGCGGTGCAGGCGGGCACGTTGGGGCCGCCCGTGATGTCGGCGACGGGCACGATGGTGACCGTGGTGTCGTTCTCCGAGGCCACGATGTTCATCGAGGGGTCGTTCAAGCCGGGGCCGTAGGCGTTCACCCCCACGTAGTTGGTGTCCCAAACACTCGTCGGAAGCAGCAGCGAAGCTCCGGTCACGGCGGCCGAGCCCCCGCCGAAGGGGTTCATCTCGTAGGCCACGACGGGGACGTCGGTGGTGATCTCGAAGGAGTCGCCCACGTCGGAGGCGATCCCCACGCTGGCGTCGCCGACCACGGCCGGTGTGATGGGGCAGGGCACGTCGATGCCGCCCGACTCGGTGGTGCCGCTCAGGAAGAGGATGGCGACCTCGCCCGGGGGCAGGCCAGCGACCGGATCGTAGGGCTCGTAAGTGACGTTGCCGCCGAGGCCGTTGGGGATGCGGATGAAGGAGCCGGCGTCGAAGGCCTGACCGCCGCGGCTGAACTCGATGTGGGCCGGCGTGTCCCAGGTGTTGGCGACGAAGGCGGCAAAGCAGGCGTCGTCGTTCGAGTTGGCCATGTCGGTGGCGAAGTACTCGCAGCCGATGGAGCGCTTGTTGGTGGCGGCAGCCTCGCAGGCGTTGCTGCAGGCGCCCCGGCTCAGATCGCAGCCCTGGTCGCCGTTGCAGGTCTGGATGACCTCGCCCTTGCAGTCGAGCACTGAACGCAGGTCGGCCGAGCACTGCACGGCGCACTGGTCTCCTCCGCCGGCTCCGGCGATGGTGATCCCGCCTCCGGCGCCGGCCATGTCGCCGCCACCGCCGGTCGGACCGACGACGCTCGGGTCACTGGTCGAAGCGCAGGCGCCCCAGCCGAAGGCGCCGAGTCCCGCGGCGAAGACGGCCGCCCGGACCCCCCACTGGAGAGAAGACTTTCCACGATGTAGGCTCATGGGGCTTCTATGCCTACAGTGTCCCACTCGCGCAAGCGCTGAGAGTCGAAAAAGACTGGAATGTTGAAAAGTTACGGATCCGTGCGTCGAAATCCTGCGCCTTTCGCGACAGCTTGATGGCGCCGGCGTCCTAGCTTCTCGTTCGTCGTGCGGCGAGGCGTCCTCCGCGCTCTCGGTCCGGACGTCGACATGGTCGACGGGGTCGCGGCGTCTGCACGTGGTCTCTCCATCGTGCCTCTTCGAAAAAAGATTCAGCCCATGCGCCTAAGGGTCGGGCCGGCCTGCTTGCAGATGCGGCCGACGAGCTCGTCGTCGACCTGCCGACGCATGGTGATGGCGTAGAACGTCTCGCGAAGCTCCTCGACCCGCCCGAGCTCCACGACCCCGTAGGTATCGACGACGTGGCCAGCCACCAGGGTCGGGGCGAAGAAGACCCCGTGGCCCTCTTGCCCCAGCGACTTGATGAGCGCGAGGTCGTCCGCCTCGGCCACCCACTTGGCCTCGAAGCCCATGCGCTCGAGCCAGGGCTCGACGCTGCGGCGAACCGACGTACCCAGCGAAGGCGCCAGCATGGGGGCTCCGTCGAGGCAGGCAGGAAACTCCGCTTCCAACGTCGCCGCCAGCGCCGGGGCGGCGAAGAAGCTGAGGGCCGAGTCGCCCAGCCGATGGTGGTGGGCGGCCACCTTTCCCCCCGGGGGGACCGGCGCATCGGCGAGCACGAGATCGAGCTCACGCAAGACCAAACGTTCGAGGAGGGTGTCGTGGCCTTCTTCGACCACCCTCAGCGCCAGAGGCTCCGGCCACGCTAGCGCCGGCTTCAGGAGCTCGCGCGTGATCAGCTTGGGCATGGCGGCCGTGACGCCCACCGTGAGGCGCCTACGCCCGGACTTCTCTTCGCCGGCCGCTTCACGCAGCATCTCCTGTCCGAGGTGAAAGATCTCGTGCGCATAGGCGTACACGCGGCGCCCGGTTTCGGTGAGCTCGAGGGTCCGGCCCCGCCGCTCGAAGAGACGGCAATCGAGCGCTTCCTCGAGCTGGCGGACCTGCCGGCTGAGGGTCGGATGGGAAACCCTCAGGCTTCTCGATGCGGCAGAGAGTCCTCCCTCTCGGGCCACGACGAAAAAGTAGTAGAGGTGGTGGTAGTTCAACCACTGCATGGCATACGCGAGCGTCCGGCCGTCGTGGATGGGGCCACCGAGCCCTTACGTCACATCGAGGGGCTGACGACCAAAAACTGCCCCTCGACGCGCTAAGCTAGACCCATGACCGACGGGCTCCGCCCCGCTCTTCGCGCGACCGCCGATCTGGCCTGGCTCTCCCGGCTCCGCTGGGGGCTCTACGTCGGAGCGGTCTTGCTTTCCGTTGTGGTTTCGCAGGCCATGCACCTCGCGTTGCCTGGCGAGCTCTTTCTCGTCGTCGTCGTCGGGCTCACGAGCAATCTGATCCTCACCCTGGTCGTGCGCCGGCGCGCCGCAAGCACCGCCGCGATCAGCGCCGTGCTCGCCGCTGACGCGCTGCTCCTCACGGTGGGGCTCTACCTCACCGGAGGCAGTCGAAACCCCTTCAGCTTCGTCTACCTCGTGCCCGTGGTGCTGGCCGCGACCCTGCTCGGGCGCCGCGCGGGGTTGCTCGCGGCCGGCTTGGCTACCGTCGCCGTGGCGGTCCTCGCGGTGGTCTACTTGCCCTTGGCGACCGATCACGAGCACCAGCTGCCTTCGGCGGCCCACCGCCACGACGAGTCCGCGGCCCATCACCACGGCGATGTCGGCCATCACGCCGGCCACCGCCACGACGACCATCGCAGCGCAGGCCATCACCACGCTTCTCTCCCGCCGCGGCCCGACGAGCACGTGACGATGCATGCGGAGGGCATGTGGGTCGTCTTCGCCGCCGTGGGGGCGCTGCTGGTCTACCTGGTCAGCGTGGCGCTTCGGCAGCGCGAGGCCGAGCTGGGTCAGCGCGAAGCGGAGCTTGCCGCCGCCGAAGCCGCCCGCGCCCGCAACGACCAGCTGGCGGAGCTCGGGGTCCTCGCCAGTACGGCGGCCCACGAGCTCGGCAGCCCCCTGGCGACGATCGCGGTCATCGCCAAGGAGCTCGAGCGGCGGGCGGACGAGGGGCGTGACGCAGAGGACGCCCGGGCGATTCGCGCGGAGGTGGCCCGTTGCCGCGACGTGCTGGAGGAGATGGCACGCGTGGCGCGGCGCGAGGAAGCCCAGCTGGAGGCCTTCTCGCTCGTGCCGCGCCTGGAGGCTGCGCGCGCTGCGAGTGCGGCGCCCAGCCGCGTGGCCATGGAGCTCGATCCCGATGCCGACGTCCGCGTCGAGGGGTACCCTCGGGCGACGGAGCACGTGTTGAGGGGGCTCATCGACAACGCTCTCGAGGCGAGCCCGGACGAGGCCACCGTTCGGGTGAGCCTGCGGGAGACGGACACCGGCGTGGTGGTCGAGGTGCGTGACCGGGGCCGGGGGCTCAGCCGAGAGGAGGTCGCCGGGGCGGGGCTTCAACCGCTGGGTCCCCGACCGGGCGCCGGCTTGGGGATGGGCCTCTTCCTCGGGCGCGCGCTCATGGAGCGCCTCGGCGGCAGCTTGGAGCTCCGATCGGCGGAGGAGGGCACCTGCGCCGTGCTCTCGATCCCACGGGGTATCTTGGCGCCCTCTGGGAAGGTCACGTGACCGCGCCTTCGGTCCTCGTCGTCGACGACGATCGGCCCCTGCGAACGCATCTCGTCCGCGCCTTCTCCGATCGGGGTTGGGAGGCGCGGGGAGCGGCGACGGCCGAGCAGGCGATCGAAGCGGCGGCGGACGCCTCGCCCGAGCACGCCGTCGTCGACCTACGCATCGGAGCCGATTCGGGGTTGACCGTCGTGCGCGATCTTCTTCGCGTCGATCCCACCACGCGCATCGTGGTGCTCACGGGCTTCGGATCCATCGCCACGGCGACCCGAGCCATCCGCTTGGGTGCCATCGACTACCTCACGAAGCCCGCCGATTGCGACGACCTCATCGCGGCCTTGCGTCAATCCGAGGATGCCCTCGACGTCTCGGAGCAGGACAGTCCCCTCACCCTCGCCGAAGCCGAATGGGAGCACATCAATCGGGTGCTCACCGATTGCGGAGGAAACGTAACCCGCGCCGCAAAGAAGCTCGGCATCCACCGTCGGTCCCTGCAGCGAAAACTCCAGCGACCGCCCAGCTAGCCTTCAGCTTGTCTGGGGGGGAGGGAAGTGGGGCACGGTGTCGATGATCGCCAATGACTCGAGGCTGATCCAGGTCACGAAGGCTACGTAGAGCGACAGGAGGAACCACGACTCCCGCACGGTGAGGACCATGTTGGTGCGCATCGTGAGAAACAGCACGAGGGTGGCCAGCGTGAGCGCGCCCATCATCGGCACCGCGAGCGAGAAGTTGATGGCGGCTGCGCCCGCGATCATCACCCCCAGCGGGATGCAGATGAGGAGGTCGAAGATGTTGCTCCCGAGCACGTTGGCCAGGCTCGTGACGGCGTTGCCGCGGCGGGCGGCGCGCACGCTCACGAAGGCATCGGGGATGCTCGTGGCCGCGGCGATGACGGTGATCCCCCACAGGAAAGAGGGCGTGCCGAAGATCTCGCCGAAGCCGATGGCGGCTCGCACCAGCGCCTCGACGCCGCAGAGGATGATGAGAAGGCTCAGCCCGAGGCGGAGCCACTCGCGCACCACCGAGATCCCGGTGCCCGATTCTTCGGCCTCGTACTCCATCGTGTCTTGCCACTGCACGAAGAGGTAGAGGAGGTACATCGCGATGGGGATCATCGCGAGCGGTCGCGTCAGCGTGCCGACGATGGCGCCGCCCCCCTGCGGATCGGGGGTGGGGTGGTAGATGGCGGCGAAGGCGAAGGTGATGACGAGCATCGCCACCGCCAGCATGTAAAACTGGGCCTCTTTGTAGACGAGGTCCCGGTTGGCCTCGAGCTGGGTCTGCCCCAACACCCCGGACAACCCGGGGATGACCAGAATGTTGAACACGGCCGAGCCGACGATGGCCGAGACGCCGAGCTCGAATTCGCCGTGCACGAGGGTGGAGATGACCGTGGTCGACAGCTCGGGAAAGCTCGATCCCACCGCGACGACCACCGCGCCGGTGACCACGTCGGGGAGCTCGTAGTAGAGGGCGATGCGTTCGGAGGCCTTCTCCAGGAGCTCACTCCCCTTCCAGACCAAGGCGGTCCCGACGAGGACGAGCAGGATGTAGAACACCATCGTCATCAAACCGACGATTCAAGCACACTTTTGGAGTCTCCCAGGGGGGTAATCTCGGACCCGCCGGACAGCCTCTACGCCTTGCGGCGAGGGAAGTAGAGAAGATTGGACCGAGGGTGACGAAGGTGCGGCGTCGGCCATTCGTCGTTCCACGCAGCGGGCAACGTGAGGCCTCAGGCCTTGGGTTCGCTCGTGGTCAGGTCCCGAGGGATCGCGTTCGTCGCGGAGTTCGGGTTATTATGGTGCGCCCGCGGGCTCGGCCTCGCGTGGCCGTAGCACGATGAAACCAGGCTGGAACGAACACGTCTTGCTCGCCCTCGCCACCATCGCGTGGGCGGACGGAGAGCTCGCGCCGGAGGAACGCGCGGGCATCTTGCGCGCAGCCGCCGACGCAGGCTTCACCGGCGACGAGCTCGGAGACCTCGAACAGGCCATCGAGCAACCTCGCGACCTCGACGAACTCCACTTGCATCGACTTACGGCGATCGATCGCACCTTTCTCTTCGGTACCGGGATCTGGCTCGCGCGACTCGACGGCGTAGAAGACCCTTCGGAGCGCGACGCGCTCGTCCAACTCG
>JGI12210J13797_11825224_pt1 | contig 15517 bp, 15 predicted proteins | sample ElkSlonscriptome_3_FD_13797 | JGI IMG/M metagenome (IMG submission 13797)
GACACGCTGTCTTGAGGGGGCAGTGGCGAAAGCCGTGCCGGTTCGAGTCCGGCCTTCGGCACCATTAAATTTATCGGAGTTGGTTGACTCCTGACGATTCAGAGATCTTCAGCAGCCCACGAGAACGGTCATTTCGCCACGGGCTGCCATCAGGTTTACGACCAGCCCCGGCGAGGAGAGTAGACGAGAGCATGCTGGTTGAATATTTCCCGATCCTGATTTTCCTTGGTGTTGCTTTCGGCATGGGTGGGGTCCTGTTGCTCGTTGGTGGCATTCTTGGTCCGCGCAACCCCAGCAGTGAGAAGTTGTCTCCCTACGAGTGCGGCTTTGAAGCGTTCGAAGATTCACGCATGAAGTTTGACGTGCGTTTCTATCTTGTGGCAATCCTATTCATCATTTTCGATTTGGAAATTGCCTTCATGTTCCCGTGGGCGGTGGTTCTGGATGACATCGGCATGACCGGCTTGCTCGCCATGGGTGCGTTTCTGCTCATTCTGGTGATCGGCTTCATTTACGAATGGAAAAAAGGTGCGCTGGAATGGGAATAAGCAATTTGATGCACAACCCGGTTCCCGAAGGTGAGGTCGATGACATCCTTCGGCCCGACGGTGACAATCCGCTGCAGGACAAGGGGTTTGTCACGACCAGCGCCGACGCCCTGATCAACTGGGCACGGACAGGGTCGATGTGGCCGATGACCTTTGGCCTGGCCTGCTGTGCGGTCGAAATGATGCACGCCGGCGCTTCGCGCTACGACATGGACAAGTTTGGGGTCATCTTTCGCCCCAGTCCACGCCAGTCCGACGTTATGATCGTGGCCGGCACCCTGTGCAACAAGATGGCCCCGGCCCTGCGCAAGGTCTATGACCAAATGCCCGATCCGAAATGGGTGATCTCAATGGGCTCCTGTGCCAATGGCGGCGGTTACTACCACTATTCCTATGCGGTGACGCGCGGCTGCGACCGAATCGTGCCCGTCGACGTCTACGTGCCCGGCTGTCCTCCGACGGCCGAAGCGCTGGTCTACGGCATCTTGCAGCTACAAAAGAAGATTCGCCGCACCAATACGATCGCCCGTACATGAGTCAATACAGCTCACACAATCAGGATCTCGTTCAGTCGCTCAAGGACATCCTGGGCGACAAACTCACTGAACTTCAGGAGCACCGGGGCCAGCTGACGGCAGTGGTCAAGGTGGAATTCTGGCTCGATGTGGCCTACCAGCTACGCGATGAACCCGGGCTGTGTTTCGAGCAGCTCGTCGACCTCTGTGCGGTTGACTACCTTGGCTTCGGTGACGATGAATGGGAAACCGCTGAAGCCACGGGTTCCGGATTCTCACGCGGCGTCGATGCTCTCGGCCCCGGGCGCTTTTCCTGGGAGGAGCGGCCTGAAGCCGAAGAGTTCGAAAATCGCTTTGCCGTGGTCGTTCACCTCCTGTCGCTGAAGCACAACCAGCGCCTGCGCCTTCGCTGTTTCGCGCCCGATGATGAACTCCCGGTGCTGCCCTCTCTGGTTGAGGTCTGGAATTCGGTCAACTGGTACGAGCGGGAAGCCTTCGACCTGTTGGGCGTCGTCTTCGAGGGCCATCCTGACCTGCGTCGCATCCTGACCGACTACGGCTTCATTGGCCATCCCTTCCGCAAGGACTTTCCGTTGATCGGCAACGTGTCCGTGCGCTACGACGAAGAAAAGGGTCGCGTGGTCTACGAGCCGGTGGATATCGAGCCCCGCGTCCTGGTCCCCAGGGTGGTGCGCCGGGACAGCCGCTACGTCGATGAAAAGCTCGAAAAGCGTGAAGCCTCATGAGTGAAATTCGCAATTACACGATGAATTTTGGGCCGCAGCATCCCGCCGCCCACGGCGTTCTTCGACTGATTCTGGAGCTCAACGGCGAAACCGTCGAGCGAGCCGATCCGCACATCGGGCTCCTTCATCGGGCAACCGAGAAGCTGGCCGAAACAAAGCCATACAACCAGTCGATCGGTTACATGGATCGGCTCGACTACGTGTCGATGATGTGCAACGAGCACGCCTACGTGCGCGCCATCGAGCAGCTCCTCGGCATCGAAGCACCGGAGCGGGCGCAGTACATCCGTACCATGTTCGATGAGATCACCCGCATCCTCAATCACCTCCTGTGGACCGGCACCGGTGGGCTGGACCTTGGCGCCATGACCGTGTTCCTCTACGCTTTTCGCGAGCGGGAGAATCTGATGGACTGCTACGAGGCGGTTTCGGGCGCTCGCATGCATGCAACCTATTACCGCCCCGGCGGGGTCTATCGGGATTTGCCCGAGACCATGCCGAAGGTGGCTGAGACGCGCTGGCGCAAGGCCAAAGACCTCGAACGGCTCAATCGTTGGCGAGGCGGCTCCCTGCTCGATTTCCTCGAAGCGTTTATGGAAGACTTCTTCCACCGCGTCGATGATTACGAAACCTTGCTCACCGACAACCGGATTTGGAAGCAGCGGACGGTCGGCATTGGCGTGGTCTCGCCCGAGCGCGCGCTGCAGATGGGCTTCAGCGGCCCGATGCTGCGAGGTTCCGGTGTCGCCTGGGATCTGCGCAAGAAGCAGCCCTACGCAAAATACGCGGAGATGGATTTTGATATTCCGGTGGGCGTCAACGGCGACTGCTACGATCGCTATCTGGTCCGGATCGAAGAGATGCGCCAGTCGGCGCGCATCGTGCAGCAGTGCATTGCCTGGCTGCGTGAGAACGAGGGGCCGGTCATGCTGCGCAACTTCAAGGTCATTCCGCCAACGCGAGCGGAGATGAAAGACGACATGGAAGCGCTCATCCATCACTTCAAACTGTTCACCGAGGGCTACTGCGTGCCGGAGGGCGAGACCTACGCGGCCGTCGAAGCACCGAAGGGCGAATTCGGCTGCTATTTAATCTCAGACGGTGCCAACAAACCTTTCCGGGTGCATCTGCGCGCACCGGGGTTTGCCCACCTGTCCTCTCTGCACGAAATGGCCAAGGGCCACATGCTTGCCGATATCCCTGCGCTGATTGCGACCCAAGACATCGTATTCGGAGAAATCGACCGATGAGTATCCAGGCCACTGAAGACTTTGTCGACGGCAAATCCGAGCTGCTCAGCGAGCAGACTCGCGGCACCATCGATCACTGGCTGACCAAGTTTCCGGAGGGTCTTGAGGGTCGACGTTCCACTATCATTCAGGCGCTCTATGCCGCGCAGTTGCAGAACGAGGGCTGGCTGAAGCCGGATCTGATGGATGCGGTGGCCGATTACCTCGACGTGCCGCCGGTCTGGGTCTATGAAGTCGCCACCTTTTACTCGATGCTGGAAACCGAGAAGGTCGGGCGGCATTCCGTGTCGATCTGCACCAACATCTCCTGCATGCTTTGCGGGGCTGATGACGTGGTCAGGCACGTGGAGGACAAGCTTGGCATCAAGATGGGACAGACCACCGAGGATGGCCGCATATTCCTAAAGATCGAAGAGGAATGCGTGGCGGCCTGCACGGGCGCACCGATGATGATCGTCGACGGTCACTACCACGAGAATCTGACGCCGGAAACGATCGACGAAATTCTGGACTCACTGGACTGATGGGCGTGCAGCAGAGGATTGATCATGGCTGAACACAACGTCGTATTTACTCACATCGATGAAGACCAGTGCTGGTCTCTAGACGCTTATCGCAAACACGGCGGCTGGGAGGCGTGGGAAAAGATCGTGCGCGATAAGACGCCGCAGGAAGAAATTATAGAAACGGTCAAGAAGTCCTCCCTGCGCGGCCGTGGCGGCGCTGGCTTCCCAACCGGTCTCAAATGGTCCTTCATGCCGCGTTCGGCACCGGGACAGAAATACCTGCTCTGCAATTCCGATGAGTCCGAGCCCGGCACCTGTCATGACCGCGATATCTTGCGTTTCAATCCGCATGCCGTGCTTGAGGGCATGGCAATCGGTGCCTACAGCATGGGCGCAACGGTGGCCTACAACTACCTGCGCGGCGAGTTTCATCACGAGCCCTTCGAGCGCATCGAACAGGCTCTGAAAGAGGCCTACGAGGCCGGTTTCCTGGGCAAGGACGTGATGGATTCCGGTATCGATATCGATATTTATAACGTGCTCGGTGCCGGCGCCTACATCTGTGGTGAGGAAACCGCGCTGATGGAGTCATTGGAAGGCAAGAAGGGCCAGCCACGTTTCAAGCCGCCGTTTCCGGCCAACTTCGGCATTTATGGCAAGCCGACCACGATCAACAATACCGAAACCCTGGCCTCGGTCCCGGCCATCATGCGCAACGGCGCCGAGTGGTTTCTGGAGCTGGGCAAGCCGAACAACGGCGGGCCGAAGGTGTTTTCGGTCTCCGGTCACGTGGCCAGGCCGGGTAATTTCGAGGTGCCGCTCGGCACACCGTTTGCCGAGCTGCTGGAAATGGCCGGCGGCATGCGAAACGGTCACGAGCTCAAGGCAGTGATTCCGGGTGGATCGTCCATGCCCGTCTTGCCCGCCGATGTGATGATGGATATCACGATGGACTACGACGCGCTGCAGAAGGCTGGTTCTGGTCTGGGCTCGGGCGCGGTGATCGTGATGGATGAAACCACCTGCATGGTCGCGGCCTGCCGACGCATCGCGCGATTTTATTATGCCGAGTCCTGCGGTCAGTGCACGCCTTGCCGCGAAGGCACGGGATGGATGTATCGCGTGCTTCAGCGTATCGAAGCCGGAAAAGGCCGGATGGAAGACATCGACCTGCTCGAATCGGCTGCCGGCCAGATCGAGGGCCACACGATCTGCGCCTTCGGCGAGGCGGCGGCGTGGCCGGTGCAGGGTTTTCTGCGCCGCTTCCGGCACGAATTCGAATATTTCGTCGAGCACGGTCGCTCGATCGTGGCCGATAAACTGGGCGCTGCGGCGTGACATCGACCCCGCGCTGACGGGGGAATCCAAGCATTTGACGAGCTGATATGGCGACTGTAGAGAAACCGGAAACGGATCAGGTAACGTTGGAGATCGACGGGCAGGAAGTCCAGGCCCGCAAGGGCTCGATGATCATCGAAGCCTCTGATCGCATGGGTATCGACATCCCGCGTTTCTGCTATCACTCGAAGCTTTCGATCGCGGCCAACTGCCGGATGTGCCTGGTCGACGTCGAAAAGGCGCCCAAGCCCCTGCCGGCCTGTGCCACGCCGGTCGCCGAGGGCATGAAAGTATTCACCGAATCACGCCGGGCCGTTGACGCTCAGCGCGGCGTGATGGAGTTTCTCCTGATCAATCACCCGCTGGACTGCCCGATCTGCGATCAGGGCGGCGAGTGCGAGCTGCAGGATCTGGCCATGGGCTATGGCCGTTCAGTGTCGCGCTTTACCGAGCGCAAGCGTGTGGTCAAGGACAAGAATCTCGGTCCCCTGGTGGCCACGGACATGACGCGCTGCATCCACTGCACCCGCTGTGTGCGCTTTCTCGAAGAGATCGCCGGCACGGCTGAGCTGGGCGGCATCGGGCGCGGTGAAAAGACCGAAATCTCGACCTTTGTCGAGCGCAACATCAATTCCGAGCTGTCGGGAAACATCATCGATCTTTGTCCGGTTGGTGCTCTGACCAACAAGCCGTTTCGTTTTTCTGCCAGACCCTGGGAAATGCGAGCGCGCCCGGCGGTGGCCGGGCACGATTGCGTGGGCTCGAATCTGTTCTACCACGTGCGGGGCAAGCAGATCATGCGCTCGGTTCCGCGCGACAATGAGGCAATCAATGAGTGCTGGTTGGCGGATCGCGATCGCTACAGTCATTTCGGCCTGGAGTCCGACGAACGTCTGACCGAACCGCGCATCAAGGTCAAGGGCAGCTGGCAGAACGCGAGCTGGGACGACGCCCTGAAGGCTGCGGGACGTGCCCTGAAGGGGACGGTGGAGACCCACGGTGCTGGTGAACTGGCCGCCCTGGTGGCGCCTCGGGCGACCACCGAGGAACATTATCTGATTCAAGCCATGATCCGCGGACTGGGCAGCGAACACGTCGATCACCGTTCGCGCCTCAATGACTTTCGCCACCCTCAGGCCGGACGAGCGCGAATGGATATTCCCAGCCGTGAGCTGGCCTCACGGGATGCGATTTTCCTGATCGGCAGCAATATCCGTCACGACCAGCCGATCCTGGGTCATCGAGTCCGCACGGCTTGGCGTCAGCACGGGGCGAAGGTCATGGACCTGAATCCGGTGGCCTATGAATTCCATTTCGATCTGACCGAGCGTTTGATCGTGCCGCCCCAGGCGATGGTTGACACCCTGGCGCGCGTCGTCCGGGCAGCGATGGAGCTGACCGAAACCCCGCTGCCTGAGGGCGAGCTGGGCGAGTACCTTGAAGCGCGCGATGTCGATGAATCGGCACACGATCTCTGTCAGGCGCTGGCTTCGGCCGAGCAAGCGGCAATCGTTGTGGGGGACCTTGCGCTGGCTCACGTCGACGGTGCCTGGCTGCGAGAACTGGCAAGTCTTCTGGCCGACACCCTCAACTGCGCCCTATGCGTACTTCCGGGTTCGGCCAACAGCCAGGGCGCCTGGCAGGCGGGTGCAGTGCCGGGTCGAGATGGTTTGAACGCCAGCGCGATGTTCGAGCAACCACGCCAAGGGTATTTACTGTGGGACATCGAGCCGAGTCTGGACCTGGCTCACCCCCGGCAGGCTCGTGAGGCGCTGGCAGCGGCTCGATCGGTGGTGGTTGCGACCGCATTTGTTACCGACGAGCTGGCCGATCTGGCTGACGTGCTGCTGCCGCTGGCCCCGGTGCCGGAAGTCGATGGTAGTTATGTCAATCTCGACGGCATGACCCAAGCGTTCGATGGGGCTTTGAAGCCACCAGGCCAGGCGCGAGCAGGGTGGAAGATCTTGCGACGCCTTGGTGAGACGCTCGGACTCGATCATTTCGATTTCGTCGATCTGGCACCCGTTCGCGCCGCAATCGATTCGGCCAAACCGGTCGAGGCGGGCCCGGCACTGGCCGGCACACCGCAAGCCGTGACCGAATCAACCCTGTGGCGGGTCGGCGATGTGGGCATCTATGCCACCGATTCCCTGGTTCGGCGCTCGCCCTCGCTTCAGGCGACCGACCATGCTAAGAACCGCACCCTGCGCGTCCATCCGGCAACGGCTGAGCACCTTGGACTCAACGCTGAGGCACCCGTCAAGGTTGCGCAGGACGATCACAGCATCGTGATCGACTGGCAGGCCGATGACCGGATTGCGCCCAACACCGTCTGGCTACCTGCGGCGACGGTTGAGGTCAGCACACTGGGCCCGAGCATGGGTCCAGTGAGCTTGGAGGCGTCCGAATGATCGATCAGCTGATCACCCTGCTCTGGACCGTGGCCAAGATTCTGGCCATCGTGATTCCCGTGACCATCGGTGTGGCTTATTTCACCTTCTTCGAGCGCAAGGTGATCGGGAACATGCAGTCCCGTCGCGGCCCCAACCAGATCGGCCCGCTTGGCCTGCTCCAGCCCTTCGCTGATGTGTTCAAGATGCTGTTCAAGGAATTGATCATTCCGACCGACTCCAATCGTTTCCTGTTCCTGCTCGCGCCGATTCTGGCACTGGCACCGGCACTGGCGGCGTGGGCCGTCGTGCCATTCGATGACTGGCTGGTTCTGGCCGATATCGATGCCGGTCTGCTATTCGTGCTGGCGATGACTTCGATGGGCGTCTACGGCATTCTGATTGGCGGCTGGGCCTCGAACTCCAAATATGCGCTGATCGGGGGACTGCGTTCGGCGGCCCAGACGGTCAGTTACGAGATCGCCATGGGCTTTGCCCTCGTGGGCGTAATTGTGCTGTCGGGGACGCTCAACATGACCGGCATTGTGCAACAGCAAAGTGGCAGCCTTCTCTCCTGGTTTTGGCTGCCGCTGTTTCCGCTGTTCATCATCTACTTCATCTCTGGCGTGGCCGAGACCAATCGCGCACCGTTCGACGTGGCCGAGGGTGAGTCCGAGATCGTGGCCGGGTTCCACGTTGAATATTCCGGGTCGGCGTTCGCGGTATTTTTCCTGGCTGAATATGCCAACATGATTCTGATTTCTGCCCTGTGCTCGATCCTGTTCATGGGCGGCTGGCTCAGCCCGTTCCAGGGTATTCCGGTGCTGGGTGATACGCTTCTCGGCGAGGGCGGAGTGCACTGGTTCTTGCTCAAGACCGTTTTTTTCTGTTTTTGCTATCTATGGTTCCGCGCCACCTTCCCGCGCTATCGCTACGACCAGATCATGCGCCTGGGCTGGAAGGTCTTCATTCCGATCACCATCGTCTGGATCATGGTGGCCGGTCTGTTCCGGGTGATGGGATGGTACGGAGGTTGATGTCATGCAGGCTGTAAGCCGATATTTTAAATCGCTGATGTTGCTGGAGCTGCTCCAGGGACTCAATGTGACCTTTCGGCACTGGCGGGCTCCCAAGGAAACGCTGAACTATCCGGAAGAGAAGAGTCCGAAATCGTCCCGTTTTCGCGGCCTGCACGCGCTCCGACGCTATCCGAACGGTGAAGAACGCTGCATCGCCTGCAAGCTCTGCGAGGCGGTTTGTCCGGCGCTGGCAATCACCATCGACTCGCATCAGCGCGAGGACGGAACGCGTCGGACCACGCGCTACGATATTGATCTGTTCAAGTGCATTTACTGCGGGTTCTGCGAAGAATCCTGTCCCGTCGACTCGATCGTCGAGACCGATATCAGCGAGTACCACTTCGAAAATCGTGGCGAGAACATCGTCAACAAACAGCAGTTGCTGGCAATTGGTGACCGATTCGAGGATCAGATTGCCGCGGCTCGTCAGCGAGACGCCGCGTATCGGTAACGATTGTCTAGTTCGTCTAGTTCGTTTAGTTGGTTAGGTCGGTTTAGTTGGGAGACTGATTGGAGCTTTTTTCTGCAGCGGCCTGAAGGTCCCCGCAAGCTTCGAATCCTTCTCCCGGAAAGGAATTGAGAGTCAGGCATGCCCATTGTTGAAATCGCCTTCTACCTGTTCGGTGGAATATTGATCGGTTCGGCGCTCAGCGTCGTTACCGTTGGCAATCCGATCTACGCAGTGCTGTTCCTGGTGCTGTCGTTCTTTTCGGCGGCCTGCATCTGGATGCTGATGCAAGCCGAATTCCTGGCCATCGTGCTCGTGCTGGTGTACGTCGGCGCGGTCATGGTGCTGTTTCTGTTCGTCGTGATGATGCTCGATGTCAACGTCACCCCGGTCAAGGAGGGCTTTGCGCGCTACCTCCCCGTCGGTTTGCTCGTCGCGCTCGGTATGGCCGCCCAGATGTTCATGGTGATCTGGACGCGCGGCATGGAGACGCAGGTACTGCCAATGGCCAAGCCGCAGGGTTACAGCCACACCGAGGCGGTGGGGGGGGTGCTTTACACCCATTACCTCTATGCCTTCGAGATTGCCGCGGTGATTCTACTTGTGGCGATTATTGCTGCCATTGCGCTGACGCACCGTCGCCGGCCGGAGACCAAGTTTCAGGACCCGAGTCAGCAAGTTCAGATCAAGCGCTCGGAACGCGTGCGCCTGGTCAAAATGAGTTCCAACGGGGAGGAATCCTGACATGTTGACGCTTGCTCATTTTCTGAGCCTGGGTGCCTTGCTCTTCTGCATCAGCGTGGCCGGCATCTTTCTCAACCGCAAGAATGTGTTGATTCTGCTGATGTGCATCGAGCTGATGCTGCTGGCGGTGAACATGAACTTCGTGGCCTTTTCCCACTTTCTCGACCACATTGATGGCCAGGTTTTCGTCTTCTTCATTCTGACCGTGGCCGCGGCCGAGGCAGCGATTGGCTTGGCCATACTAGTCGTGCTGTTCCGTAATCGTCGCACGATCAACGTCGAAGAACTTGCGGATCTGAAGGGTTGATCCATGACTAGTGTTATGACAATTGAAACCATTTTGCTGCTGATCCCGCTGCTCCCATTGATCGGCTGCCTGATTGCCGGCTTGCTGCGCCACCAGGTCGGTCGGGCGGGCGCGCACTGGATCACAATCCTCGCCGTGGCCGGCTCCTGCCTCCTCTCGTCCTTTGTCGCCTGGGAAGTGTTTTTCAACGATCTGCCGGTGCTGAACTACTCGGTCTACACCTGGGCGGTGACCGACGGGTTTCGCTTCGAAATCGGATTTCTGGTGGACAGCCTGACCGCGCTGATGATGGTGGTCGTGACCTTCGTTTCGTTCATGGTCCACGTCTACACCGTTGGCTACATGCACGATGATCCGGGCTACCAGCGGTTCTTCGCGTACATCAATCTGTTTACTTTCGCGATGCTGATGTTGGTGATGGCCAACAACTTTATGCAGCTGTTCTTCGGCTGGGAAGCGGTGGGCGTGGTGTCCTATCTGTTGATCGGCTTCTATTTCAAAAAGGACTCGGCGGTCAAGGCCAACCTCAAGGCCTTTCTTGTCAACCGCGTCGGCGACTTCGGTTTTCTGCTCGGCATCGCAGGCGTGGTCTTCTACATGGGCACGCTGGATTATGCCGAAGCCTTTGCCGCGGCCCCCGCGGTCGAGGGCATGACCATCAATCTGTTCGGCCAGATCGAATGGCAGGTAATGACGGTCATCTGCATCTGTCTCTTCATCGGAGCCATGGGGAAGTCGGCTCAGGTGCCACTGCACGTCTGGCTGCCCGACTCGATGGAAGGCCCGACCCCGATTTCGGCCCTGATTCATGCCGCGACGATGGTCACCGCCGGTATCTTTATGGTCGCGCGCCTGTCGCCGATGTTCGAGATGTCGGTGACCGCTCTTAGTTTCATCCTGATTCTCGGTGCCATCACGGCGCTGTTCATGGGCCTGATTGGGATCGTTCAAAATGACATCAAGCGCGTGGTCGCTTATTCGACCTTGTCGCAGCTGGGCTACATGACCGTGGCCCTGGGCGCTTCGGCCTATTCGGTGGCCATCTTTCATCTGATGACCCACGCGTTCTTCAAGGCCTTGCTGTTCCTGGGCGCGGGGTCGGTCATCATCGCCTTGCACCACAAGCAGGACATGGGCGAGATGGGAGGCTTGAGAAAATACATGCCGATCACGGCGGCCACCGCCTGGCTGGGTTCGCTGGCGCTGATCGGATTCCCGTTCTTCTCGGGCTTCTATTCCAAGGACATGATCATCGAGGCGGTCAAACTGGCTGATCGACCGGGCGCGGGTTTTGCCGTGTTTGCCGTCTATGCGGGAGTCTTCATCACGGCGCTGTACTCCTTCCGCATGCTCTATCTGGTCTTTCACGGCCCGACCCGCATGGATTCGGAAACGGCCAGCCACGCCCAAGAATCGCCTTGGGTGGTCACCATTCCCCTGATCCTCCTGGCCATCCCCTCGGTGTTCATCGGCTATTTCACGGTCGAGCCCCTGCTCTTCGGCGGCGCCCTGTCCGATGCAATTTATGTTCGTGAAGGCCATGACGTGGTCGCTAAGCTCAGCGAGAAGTTCCACGGGGCCTTCGCCTTTGGCCTGCACGGCTTTGTGACGCCGGTCTTCTGGTTGGCCATGGCCGGGGTCGCCGTCTCGACCTACATCTACCTGTTCAACCCCGGCCTGGCCGGCTCGATCAAGAAGCGTGCCCATCTGGTCTGGTTCGTTCTCGACAGAAAATACGGTTTCGACGAGCTCTATCAAAAGGTCTTTGCCGGCGGCGGGTTGAAGCTGGCGTCTGGCTTATCCAGGGGCGGTGATCGCTTCTTCATCGACGGGCTTGTTGTCAACGGCTCGGCTCGAGTGGTCGGACTGGCCTCTGGTCTGATGCGCCGGACGCAGTCGGGCTTTCTTTTTCACTACGCGTTCGCGATGATCATCGGCCTGGTGGCCCTGCTCGCGTCCTTCGTGCTGCTGCGATGAAGGGGATGAGATGATGTTTGATTGGCCCCTTCTGAGTCTGCTCGTCTGGATCCCGCTTGTTGCGGGTGGCGGACTGATCGCCTTCGGCACTCGCTTTGCCGAAATGGTGCGTCCGTTTGCGCTGTTGACAACAATCGTCTGTCTGCTGCTGTCGATTGTCCTCTACGCTGGTTTTGACGCAACCACCGCAGCCATGCAGTTCGAGGAGAAGATGGTCTGGATCCAGGCCTTTGATATTCACTATCACCTCGGCGTGGATGGGCTCTCGCTTCCGCTGATTCTTTTGACCACTCTGATCGGTGTCCTCGTCGTCATCGGCGGCTGGACCATTTCCGATCGACCGCATCAGTACCTGGCCGCGTTCCTGATGCTGCAGGGTTTGATGGTCGGTATGTTCGGGGCCCTGGATGCGTTGCTTTTCTACGTGTTCTTCGAGGCCATGCTGGTGCCGATGTTCCTGATCATCGGCATCTGGGGTGGACCGAACCGAATCTACGCCACGATCAAGTTTTTCCTGTTCACCTTCTTCGGGTCGGTGTTCATGCTGATCGCGCTGATCTGGATGTATCTGCAGGGCGGCAGTTTCGCCATCGCCGATCTGCACCAGATGCCGATCCCGATGACCGCCCAGATCTGGATTTTCCTAGCCTTTCTGATCGCCTTTGCGGTCAAGGTGCCGATGTGGCCGGTCCACACCTGGCTGCCCGATGCGCACGTCGAGGCGCCGACCGGCGGATCTGTCGTGCTGGCCGCGGTGATGCTGAAAATCGGCGGCTACGGTCTGGTCCGTTTTTCCCTGCCGATCGTGCCCGATGCCGCCGCCGAGCTGGATTGGCTGGTGATTGGTTTGTCGCTGGTCGCCATCACCTATATTGGCTTCGTCGCCCTTGCCCAGTCGGACATGAAAAAGCTGATCGCTTACAGTTCGATCTCGCACATGGGTTTTGTGACGCTGGGTCTTTTCCTGACCTTTGCCATCCTGCGCAATACTGGCGAATTGACCGGCGCAGGCCTAGGCATCAGCGGCGCCATGGTGCAAATGATTTCGCACGGTTTCATTTCCGGTGCGATGTTCCTGGCCGTTGGCGTGCTCTATGACCGGATGCACAGCCGCGAGATTTCGTCTTACGGCGGTGTGGCCAACACCATGCCCTGGTTCGCGATGTTTGCCGTGCTGTTCTTTATGGCCAACTCGGGCCTGCCCGGGACCTCTGGTTTCGTCGGCGAGTTTATGATTATTCTGGCCGCCTTCCACGCCAGCTTCTGGTTCGCCTTTATCGCCGCGACCACGCTGCTGCTCGGTGCGGCCTACAGCCTGTGGCTGGTCAAGCGCGTCTTCTATGGCGAGATCAGCAATGATGGCGTCGCTGCACTTAAGGATCTGGGCACGCGCGAGTGGATCATGATGATTACCCTGGCCGGGTTCGTGCTGGGCGTCGGTGTATGGCCCTATCCGCTGATCGAGATGATGGAAGCCTCGATCCAGAACCTGGTCGAACACATCGTCCAGTCCAAGATCGGATGATTTTCATCATGCCAAAAATGATTGATCACAACCGCAAGGCGTTCCAAGAGCAAGCGGTTCTCAAAGTGACCTCAGCGCAGTTCGAAATCCAATGGCGGTTTGCTGAAAGCGAGAAGCCTCTGGATGGAGAACGGCCGCGCGTGCCTCAGTGGTGAAATGGATTTTCTATGACGATTGCTGAACTACAACTGGCGCTTCCCGAGATCTTTGTGCTGTCGATGGCCTGTGTCGTGCTTCTGGCCGACCTGTTCATCAGCGACGAGCGGCGCGGGCTGACCCATCTTCTGGCCCTGCTGACGCTGGTTTTTGCGGCCATCCTCACCCTGCGCGTGATGGTGCCGGCCGGCGAGATGGCCTATGCCTTCTCCGACACCTTTATCCGCGATCGCTTCGGGGATGTCCTGAAGGTCTTTTGCTACCTAATCCTGGGTGGCGTGTTCGTGTACGCCAAGCATTCGCTGCGTCGGGCGGGTTTGTTCAAGGGTGAGTTCTATACCTTGAGCCTGTTTGCCCTGCTTGGGGTGATGGTGCTGATTTCCGCATCCAACATGATCACGGTCTATCTCGGACTCGAGCTTCTGGCCCTGTCGACCTATGCCCTGGTCGCGCTGGACCGCGATTCGAAATTCGGATCGGAGGCCGCGATGAAGTACTTCGTCCTCGGCTCGCTGGCCTCTGGCATGCTGCTCTACGGCATGAGTCTGATTTATGGCGCGACCGGTTCGCTGGATCTGGCGACGATCAGCCAGTCAATGGTGGTCGGGGCCGGGGATTCGATGATCCTGACCTTCGGTCTGGTCTTCATCGTCATCGGTATCTCGTTCAAGGTCGGCGCGGTGCCGTTTCACATGTGGGTGCCGGACGTCTACCACGGTGCGCCCTTGGCGATTACGACGCTGATTTCCTCCCTGCCAAAACTGGCCTATCTGGCTTTGGCGATTCGCCTGCTCGACAATGGCCTGATCGCCCTCCACGATGACTGGAAGCACATGCTGGCGATCCTGGCCGCGCTATCGCTGATCATCGGCAATCTCGTTGCGATCGCCCAGACCAACATTAAACGCATGCTCGCCTACTCCACCATTTCGCACATGGGCTTCATGCTCATGGGCGTGATCGCTGGCACCCCGGAAGGCTACGCGGCGGCCATGTTTTATGCTATCGCCTACGCCATCATGTCGGCCGGTGCCTTTGCCGTGGTCATCCTGGTGTCGACGGGTGAACGCGAAGCCGATCAGCTCGACGACTTCAAGGGCCTGGCCAAGCGCAACCCCTGGCACGCCTTCCTGATGTTGATGATCATGTTTTCCCTCGCCGGCGTGCCGGTGTTCCTGGGCTTCTTCGCCAAGTGGCAGGTGATCGCCGCAGCCCTGTCGGCGGGATTTGTCTGGCTGGCCGTGCTGGCCGTGGTCACCTCGGTGATCGGCGCCTTCTACTACTTGCGGATCGTTAAGCTGATGTACTTTGACGATCCCGAAGATCGAGCAGTGATCGAAGCGCCGGTGGACTTCCAGGCTGTGCTTGCCGTCAACGGCGTCGCCGTACTGGCCCTCGGCCTGTTCTCCGGCGGCTTGATCAGCCTCTGCGTCAGTGCGTTTGTCTAGGGGAGTCTCTAAGTGAGTCTGCGCGGTTGCGTAAGGCCCTCGCGAGGCCTCCGCTTCCTTTGGACTCACTTGTTTGGAATCACCAAACTGGGTTTCTTCGAGCCGAAGCGGCGACTCCCGCCATTGCACCTACCCAACCGCGCGGTCTCACTCAGAGGCTTCCCGTGATGCCTGACCATCGCCCCGGTCGCACCGCGCTCGGCGCACCCTCCGGTATCCTGCTGCTGGACAAGCCCTCGGGCATTTCCTCCAACGCGGCCCTGAGTCGGGCCAAGCGCGTCCTCGGGATTCGCAAGGCCGGCCACACGGGCACGCTCGACCCAATGGCCTCGGGCCTGCTGGTGCTGTGCTTTGGTGAGGCCACCAAGGTGTCCGGATTTCTCCTCGACGCCGACAAGGCCTACGAGGCCGAAGCGACCCTGGGGACCACGACCGACAGCGAGGATGCTGAGGGCGAGGTAATCGCCGAGAGTCCCGTCCCGGAATTCAGTCCCGAGGACATTGAATCGGCCCTTTCCGCGCTTCGCGGTCCGATCCAGC
>JGI12210J13797_10131266_pt1 | contig 15511 bp, 14 predicted proteins | sample ElkSlonscriptome_3_FD_13797 | JGI IMG/M metagenome (IMG submission 13797)
AAACGCTTTAACTTCGCCTCCAATCGTCAAGCCAATCCCAAAGTCCTTACGACTTAGAAGGGCTACGTTTAATTAGGATCATCTACTTACTTAGGCACCACACTCACAGACAATGCATACAAAACAAAGTAGCCCAGAACAATTGTCGTTGCTAAAACAGCGAAATTATTGCTGACACAAGTCCTCAAAGTCTGGTAGATCTAAGACCTAGATCAATGCATAATTATTACCGGACATAGGGAGATTGCAATGGAGCCTGTTCTGACTCAGTTTGGCGATCGCATGTCGCAACTGACAGGCGTTCGCGCCATTATGAAAGACATTATTGAAACCTTGCGAGCAGGAAAAGGGCAGGACTTTATCAATCTCAGTGCAGGTAATCCAGTGATTCTCCCTGAAGTGGAACAGCTCTGGCGTGACTGTACCACTGAGCTACTAGAGAGCAGCGAATATGGCGAAGTGGTTTGTCGCTACGGTTCTAGCCAGGGCTATCGGCCTTTAATCGACGCTGTACTAAACGACTTCAACCAGCGATATGGACTGAACTTGAGCGATCGCAACATTCTCATTACACCCGGTAGCCAGTCTCTTTATTTCTTTGCAGCCAATGCACTCGGTGGTTATACATCTAAAGGAACGCTGAAGCAAATTGTGTTGCCTCTCAGTCCTGACTATACGGGTTACGGTGGGGTCACTCTCTTTCCCGAATCTCTAGTGGCCTATCGCCCTAAACTGGATATCGACGAAGCCAGTCATCGATTTAAGTATCGGCCTGACTTTAGCCAGCTTCAGATTGATGAGAATACCGGATTTGTGTTGTTCTCTCGTCCCTGCAATCCGACGGGTAATGTATTGAGCGATGAAGAAGTGAATCGCATCGCTGCCCTCGCGGCTCCCCAAAATGTTCCGATATTTGTAGATTCGGCCTATGCCAGTCCTTACCCCGCGCTTAACTTTACTGAGATGTCGCCCATCATGGGCGAGAATATTGTTCACTGCATGAGTCTCTCGAAAGCGGGCTTGCCCGGAGAGCGTCTCGGTATTGCTCTGGGTGACGAGTCTATTATTCAAACTCTGGAAGCCTTTCAAACCAATCTCTGCATTCACTCCTCTCGCTATGGACAGGCGATCGCAGCACGGGCGATCGCCTCGGGTTCCCTAGCCCATATTTCTGAATCGATCATTCGGCCTCACTATCAGTCTAAATTCACAGTGCTAGAGCAGACCTTAGATGAAGCGATGCCTGATGTGCCGTGGTTCCTCCATCGAGGCGAAGGAGCCATCTTTGCTTGGCTGTGGCTGCGGGATTTACCTATCAGCGACTGGGAGTTTTATCAAGAGCTTAAACAAGTCGGCGTTATTGTCGTGCCGGGACAGAGTTTTTTCCCTGGATTGCGTGACGATTGGGATCATACTCGCCAATGCTGTCGCATTAGTCTCACTGCCACCCCAGAGGAACTGACTGAGGGTATGCGCCGGCTCGCTCGAGTCGTAGAAGCAGTCTATGCGCGATCGCCCGTAATGGCGTAGTCTCGATAAGGTGCTCCTACGGGATGAGCTGCTTTACTCTCAACAATCGGTATGTCTCTAATGTTTGACCCTGATGAATGGTTAGAAATTGGCAAAATTGTCGCTCCACAGGGCTTACGGGGCGAAATGCGGATCTATCCTAGCAGCGACTTTCCAGAGCGCTTTTTGGAGCCGGGAGAACGCTGGCTTCTACGTCCAGGGGGCGATCGCCCTGAGTCGGTGCAGATTGTAGACGGACGGTTGCTGAGTAGCAAAGGACTCTACATCATTCAGCTTGAGGGGATTACCACAAGGGAACAAGCTGAAACGCTTCGCAATTCGAAGCTGATGGTATTGGCGAGCGATCGACCTCCCTTAGAAGAGGGAGAATTTCACGTACTCGATTTGGTTGGGCTTCCGGTCTATCATCAAGTCACCGAGCAGCAAATTGGCGTAGTGCGTGATGTGTTGAGCGCTGGGAATGATCTTCTAGAAGTGGAATTGCTGCCAGCGTTAGCCACCTCAAAATCGCTCTCAGAGTCGGAAAAGATTGGTGATTCCGATGGGCTCCAACCGGAATCAGACTCACAATTCACTGCATCACATCAAATCGATGCAAGTGGAAATGAGAAGGCGATCGGCAATGCTTCTAGTGAGTCAGCAAATCCTTCTATGCGACGCTCGAAGGCAAGACGTGCGGCCAAGAACGCTGCTAAACGTGCGGCTAAAAAAGCAAAGCCAGGCAATCTGCGAGTGCTAATTCCCTTTGTCGAAGAGATTGTCCCCATTGTCGATCTTGAAAGCCGCCGCATTGAAATCCTGCCACCAACCGGACTAATTGAATCTGACTCAGCCTCGCATTGATCCAACGCAGTCAGATTGAGGCGATGGAAGCCTATGCCCACCACATAAAGCTCCATCGCACTAACAGAATACAAAGCTTCAGATCGGATTCCGTGCTGTTTTCTTAGTTTTGACTGACGACAAGAAACTAAACACGTTCTAAGACGTAGACTGAGACATTTCAGGCGATGTGGCATTAGCAACCCCAGATGAACCATTCATTGAGCTGCTATTTTGAGTTGAGCTAGACAAACTATTCAAGTCAGGCAAAGAGAAAGCTTCGGGGTCGGATTTGAAGGCTTCGATCAGAGCTTTGTCGTCTTCGCTCAAATCTGGGTCACGATCGCGATCTATTTCGTTGAAGGTTTGATCGACTAAGTCAATCTGGTCTTCCGCTTCCTGAAGCAAATCCTGAAGCTCAGGGCTCAGCAGTTCTTCGAAGGGTTTGAGTTCTTCATACTTGGCTTTCATCGTATCCAGCTCAGCTTGAAGATCACCGTTCTCTCGCTTCAGAGATGCGATCGCCTCTTTGTACGTATTCAGTTGCTTCAGCAAGGGCGCGATCTTGCTCCTGAGAGTCATGTACTCAACGTCAAGTTGCTGAAATCGATCAGCAATTTTGACATAAGAACGGCACAATTTTGCAAAGCTAATGGAAAGATTCTTGCTCATGGTCATGTTCCTTACCTAGGTCTCAAATGTCTTCAATATCAATGGCTACGTATCTTTTCAAATATCGAGGCTTAAGTGAGAACAAATGCGCTGTGCTAATGTTTGGCGATCGCAGTCCATTTCTTATCACTCTCCCCAAAAGCATACAAATCAGGATTTATTATTCGGTTTTGCCATGCCAGTCTGACAGATTCGACTCTTACCTTTGATTGCTTATCCTAAATAATTTTGAGAAGAATGAGCTATTAATTAAGTTACTCACCTATTGAATTTGCAACCGGGTTTCTCTCCGATGATCCAATACACTTGCTCTACTGATAGAAGACAGAGCATAAGCTGTACTGATCCCCCTCGACGAGAGTTCGACGATCCTTCACGGATGGGACTTTGAATAGCATCATGAAACGCTCATATTCTAGACGGATTTAAGTCTAAAATGCATCCCCTTGTGCCTTCAGAACAGGAAATATTTACAGCCATGAAAAAGCAGCGATGCTTCTGTTCGAAATATCGCTGCTATCTAAAAATGAGTCTTTTTAGAATGAGATGAATCAACAGGATGTATTACCTATGGCGATCGCCACAAGCCATCGACCTAGATATCCAAATCTTGAAGGTTGAGCTTCGGGCCGTAGGTTTCAATAAACTCTCGACGAGGAGCGACGCGATCGCCCATCAAAATAGTGAAGATGCGATCGGCCTCTGCAGCATCTTCGATTTCGACTCTCTTCAGGGTGCGAGTCGCGGGATCCATCGTTGTTTCCCAAAGCTGTTGCGGCATCATCTCACCCAATCCCTTAAAGCGCTGGATGTTGTAGTTGGCATTTGACGGAAACTCAGCCAACTGCTGCTGGAGGTCGCGTTCACTATAGCAGTAGTAGTGCTGCCGTCCTCGTTCGACTTTGTACAAAGGAGGACAAGCGATGTAGATGTATCCCTGATCAACAAGGGCTCGCTGATAGCGATAGAAGAAGGTCAGGATGAGGGTACGGATGTGGGCTCCATCTACGTCTGCATCCGTCATGATGATGATGCGGTGATAGCGTAGCTGAGAAACATCAAACTCTTCACCCTTAATGCCTAGCCCTAAAGCCGTAATCAGCGCTTGGATTTCAGTGTTTTTGTAGATGCGGGCATCATCTGTCTTTTCGATATTGATGATCTTGCCGCGCAACGGAAGAATGGCTTGGAATTGGCGATCGCGCCCTTGCTTTGCCGATCCGCCCGCAGAGTCTCCCTCTACGATGTAGATTTCTGACTCCGAGGGATCACGAGTACTACAGTCTGCTAGCTTTCCAGGCAAGGTCGATGACTCCAGCACCGACTTACGACGCACCAATTCTCGTGCTCGACGAGCCGCTTCAGCCGCATTAAACGCCTGGATTGCCTTCTCCAAAATGCCATCGGCCACATTCGGATGAAAGCTGAGATATTCGCCTAAGGTTTCGCCTACAACCGAATCGACGATGCCACGCACTTCGGTGTTACCCAGTTTCGTCTTCGTTTGTCCCTCAAACTCAGGATCAGGCACTTTCACAGAGATGACAGCGGTTAGCCCTTCCCGCACGTTTTCTCCAGCTAGATTAGAGTCGCCATCTTTTAACTTGTTGCGTTTGCGGGCGATCGTATTCATGGTACGGGTCAACACCGCTTTCAAGCCTTCTAGGTGGGTTCCCCCGTCGATGGTTCGAATATTGTTGGCAAACCCTAGGAGATTGTCGGTATAGGCATCAACGCACCACTGGAATGCCACCTCAACCTGCACCCCATTGCGCTCACTTTGCACGTGAATCACCGCTTCGTGCAGAGGCTGCTTATCTTTGTTGATATACTCGACATACTCACGAATGCCACCTTCATAGTAATAGGTGTCGTTTTTGGGCTCATCGCTCTTGAGGACATCAAGTCGATAGTCGGTAAAGTCAATCGTGACCCCAGCATTCAGGTAAGCCAGCTCTCGCATTCGACTAGCCAATGTGGAATAGTCGAACTCCGTTCCGGTTGTGGTGAAGATTTGATCATCTGGCTTAAAAGAAACCGTAGTACCTGTGCGCGATTCGCCAGCAGGTTGAGACTCCAGATCACCGATGGGAATACCACGCTCGTATCGTTGAGTGTGCACTTGGCCATCGCGCCAGACATTAACTTCAACCCACTCCGAGAGGGCATTGACCACTGAGATACCAACCCCGTGGAGTCCACCTGAGACTTTATAGCCGCCACCACCAAACTTGCCGCCGGCATGAAGCACGGTCATCACAGTTTCAAGAGCCGATCGCCCTGTCGCTGGGTGAATATCGGTAGGAATCCCTCGGCCATCATCGCTGACTGTGACAGAACCATCTGCATTCAAGCTCACCGTAATGGTGGTACAAAACCCTGCCAGAGCCTCATCTACAGAGTTGTCAACAACTTCATAAACCAGGTGGTGCAGACCTCTCGGCCCCGTACTCCCGATATACATCCCTGGCCGCTTTCGTACAGGTTCTAGTCCTTCTAAAACCTGAATTTGATCAGCACCGTAATCTGTTGCCATTCTTTAGATTGCTCCTTTCGCAAGCCTGAGGCAATGCCAAGCCCCAAGAGATGAAATCATTTAGAAATTCTAACACAAATGGCTTGAAAGCGATTTTAGAGGGATTAGGCATGAAGTTTTATAGAGACATGCACCCTATCACCACAAAGAAACGTCTTGATCTTGCCAAATTGTCGGATGACCCCGTACCTTTCAAAAGTACTTATGATCTAGTTTAGGCGAATTTTCATATAATATTCAAGCCCTAGAGTCATGGCTGAAGTCAATTCAGCAGAGACTCAGCAGCGATGGTCGCAGATCTGTTCTTCATACGGCCATAACCACTCGTTCGATCGTCACTAAGGCATTGTAATCGGGGACGCCGACTTCGGGCGATCGCTTCGCCTTATCCAGCAGCACATTGCCTTCCGGCCAGTGGATTTGGAGATTACCAGGTTTCACCGGAGCTAGGTAGACATTGCCTTCCATAGCGCCATAGTCATTTTTGAGGAGAATGCGATCGCCCTCTTTTAGTCCCAGCGTTTCAGCATCTACAGCACTCATCAATACTGCTTCTCGCAATGCCCCCGTGATCGAGTCCTTTTGCTCCTGTACCATGCTGTTGAACTGCTTGCCCCGGCGAGTGGTCACGCGGAAATATCCTTCAGGCAAGGGGATCTGACCATTTGTTCCGATATCCAGTGCCGAAAAGTGGGCTTTTCCATCCGGGGTTGCAAAGTTCCAGCCAAACCCAAGATGCGCGCCGCCATATTGGAACTGATCGCCTTTTTCTTTTAAGTGTTGAATACCAGCATAGAAGGGCACGACTTGAGCAATCTCCTGACGCAGTTCTGCCGTGCTGTCATAAGTGAGCTGTTCAGCGAGGTCTGGACGCACTTGCCTTGCCAACTCTAGCAGCACCTTCCATTCTGGGCGTGCCTCGCCCACCCGTGGCCCCAGGATCTCAGGGCTAAAGATGACTCGTCGCTCCGTATTCGTTGCCGTCACGCCCCCCGGAATCTCATAGCGCGTTGTAGCAGGTAACAACAGCACCGTCTCTCCTGGCTCAAGCAGCATTTGCTTGGCGCAGACGATATCCATGTGAACTCGTAGAGGAATGGATTCCAACGCCTGCTCCACGTAGCCAGGGTCAGGCAGCACGTCTTGGAAATTGCCACCCACGCTGAACAGCATATCCAAATTACCTTGGGCAGCTTCGTCGATCATCTCGGAGGTAATTAGTCCCGTGCTGATGGGCACCTCAAAGCCCCATTGTTCACTCAATATTGCGGCGTTTTCTGGCGTGATTGACTTGCCGCCTGGAAATACGGTCGAGTAACAGCCCATTTCTGCACCACCCTGGACACCAGAGTGACCTCGAATCGGCATCAGTCCACAACCTTCGCGCCCGACAAACCCCTTCGTCAACGCCAAATTCACGATCGCCCGCACGTTATCCTCACCACAGGCATGTTGGGTGATTCCCATGCTCCAAACAAACACGGCTTTATCCGCCTGCGCCACCATCTCCGCAAAGGCCGCCATGTCTTGTCGGGTCGCGCCCGATTGCTGCTCTAGCTCTCCCCAAGACTGATCTTCCAGAGCCGCCTTCAGGTCTGCAAATCCCGTGGTGTAGTTCTCAACAAAATACTCATCTGTCCAGCCTTGCTCAATCAGGTGTTTAACCGTGCCGTTGAGAAAAGCCATGTCGCCGCCCACGTTCACCAAAAAGAAATCTTCGGCAAACTTGGTGCCAAACAACGCACTTTCTGGAATCGATGGCACCCAGTAGCGCTCCATTCCAGGCTCTCGGTAGGTGTTGAGAACAACAATGCGAGTTCCTGCTTTCTTCGCCCAGTGGAGATATTTCACCGTGACGGGTTGGTTGTTCGCCACGTTGGAACCAATGAACACCAGCAAGTCTGTGCCAATCCAGTCTTTGTAAGAACAGGTCGTTGCTGCTGCTCCCACAGTGCCCTTGAGTCCATTGGTGCTGGGAGAATGGCAAATGCGGGCGGCGTTGTCTACATTGTTGGTGCCGATCGCCCGTGCTGCCTTCTGAGCCGCATAGTAAGTCTCGTTCACCGTGCCGCGACTGGTCAGGTAAAAGCCGAGGCGATCAGGAGTCGTGGAACGGAGGCGATCGCCCATCACCGTCATGGCCTCATCCCAGCTAATCCGTCGAAAGCCGCGATCGCCTTTGTCACGCCGCATCGGGTAAGGCAATCTGCCCATTTCTCGCAGTTCTGCCCCACTCTTCCGCCGCAAGGATTCAACATCCTTAAGCAGCCTCGGGTCGAAGGCTCCCATAGTGTTCATTCGCAGCAGCCGCAGCCGCACATTGCAAAGATGCAGTCCATCTAAAGTCCAGTCCTGCATTCCCGTGGTGCCGAGGGAGCAGCCATCGCAGACGCCGTTGTTGAGAATGCGCCAAGCGTAGTCGGCTTTGTCCAAGCTCAAGAGTGCTGCCCGCACCACTTCCCAATAGTTGTTGGGATATTGCTCACCCAACCCAAAGGGTTTCCAACTTGCCCAAATGGAAGGGTTCCAAGTTTTTCTCGGCTGTTTCAGCATCAGAATTCCTCCATTGGGTCATGCGAGATGTCGATGCCCAGAAATATTCCCAGAGATATCCAGAGATATCCGGAGTCGATTTGGCACACAACGGCATGAACTCACAATAAAGCGTATCTAGTCATAAGTCTCATAAATCAGCTAAATCAGCAGTCATCTCAGAATGACTACACCTCAGACCCAATCGTGCTTTGAGATCAAAACTTGAGGTTAAGTTCCAGTAAACGGTATCAAAAGTGACGGTTTTCGGGCATGGCTACCCTCTATTGATAGTCCATCTACGGCTCAACCCTTCTCCCTTTTTGATCAGCGAATATGACGCTGTGTGCTGGGCTTGAGTGTTGACTAAATCTATCGTTAGGCTCTGTGACTGTGCAATTTAGCCAATATGATCCGGGAGATTTCTACGACGAGTTGTTCAACGAGGACGGAGCGCCTCGTGCCGCAGCCAAATTTTTGGTGGAGCGCATCGATGCTCTCTCCATCGAAGAACTGACGCGTCGGCAGCAGGTCGCGCAAAATTCTTTATTCAAGCTTGGAGTTACCTTCAACGTCTACAGCGACAGTCAAGGTACAGAGCGTATTTTTCCCTTTGATGTCATTCCACGCATTATCTCCTCAAGCGAATGGGATGAACTAGCAGCAGGGCTGAAGCAGCGGATTCAAGCCTTGAATCTATTCATTGATGACATCTATCACGACCAGAAAATTATTAAAGACGGAGTAATCCCGGCACACATTATTGAGTCATCGCCGGGATACCTGAAACCTTGCGTCGGTCTCAACCCCCCAAACGGAATCTGGTGTCATATCACGGGCACTGACCTGGTGCGCGATCGCGACGGAGAATGGTATGTGCTAGAAGACAACATGCGCTGTCCGTCTGGCGTATCTTATGTGCTGGAAAATCGGCGGGTGATGAAGAGCACGTTTCCCCAACTCTTCAACTCAACTGCGATCAAGCCCGTGGACGACTACGCCAGTCAGCTTTTAGAAACGCTGATGAACCTGGCTCCATCAGGATTGCCTGATCCAACCGTCGTTGTTCTCACTCCAGGAATTTACAACTCGGCCTACTTTGAGCATTCATTTCTGGCACAGCAGATGGGTGTGGAACTAGTCGAAGGGCGTGATTTGATGATCTCTGACGGTTATCTGCAAATGAAAACCACGAAGGGGCTGAAGCGCGTCGATGTCATCTATCGCCGCATTGATGATGACTTCATCGATCCCCTAGAGTTTCGGCCTGACTCGATGTTGGGCGTACCCGGACTGATGCAAGTCTATCGAGAAGGTCGGGTGGCGATCGCCAACTCTCTCGGCACGGGTGTCGCAGATGATAAAGTCGTCTACGCCTACGTTCCTGAGATGATCAAATATTATCTGGGCGAAGAGCAAAAGCTCGCGAATGTGCCTACGTACCTATGCTGGGAAGATGATCAGCTCGCCTATGTGCTCGACAATCTCGACAAGCTGGTGGTGAAATCAGCCAACGAATCGGGCGGCTATGGAATGTTGGTTGGCCCCCACTCGACCCCCGAACAGCGAGAAGAGTTCGCTACCCGCATCAAAGCTCAACCCCGCAATTACATTGCCCAGCCCACGCTCAATCTATCGAGAGTGCCGACGCTGATTGACCAGAGCTTCGAAGGGTGCCATGTCGATCTGCGTCCTTACATCCTGTATGGAAAAGAGGTTTACATCAATCCGGGCGGACTGACTCGCGTTGCGCTCAAGCGGGGGTCGCTAGTTGTCAATTCCTCCCAGGGGGGCGGCAGCAAAGACACCTGGGTCGTACAGAACGAGGAATAAACTATCATGTTGAGTCGAGTAGCCGATTCAATCTATTGGCTAAACCGCTATGTCGAGCGGGCAGAAAACGTTGCCCGGTTTGTAGACGTTAATCTCAATCTGCTGCTGGATTCTCCAGTCGGCGTGCAGCAACAGTGGCGTCCGCTGATTGTGACCACGGGTGATCTGGCTCTGTTCACTGAGAAGTATGGAGAGTTCAACTCAGACAACGTCATCCATTTTCTCACCTTTGACAAAGACTATCCCAACTCCATCGTGTCTTGCCTCCAGCGAGCCCGCGAAAACGCCCGCTCAATCCGAGAAGTCATTTCCTCCGAAATGTGGGAACAGATTAACGCGTTTTACCTGATGGTGACGGAAGCCTCCCAAGACAGCAGTAGTCTCATCGAGCTGTCGAGCTTCTTTGCAGAAGTGAAGATGGCCAGCCACCTATTTGCTGGAGTCATGGATGGAACCATGTCCCACAACGAAGGATGGCACTTCGGTCAAATTGGGCGACTGCTAGAGCGAGCCGACAAGGTAACCCGCATCCTGGATGTGAAATATTTCATCTTGCTGCCCTCAGTCCACGATGTCGGCTCTACCCTAGACGAATTGCAGTGGATTGCTCTACTTAAATCAGCCAGTGCTTACGAAATGTATCGCAAGCGTCAGCACCGAATTTCGCCCCAGGAGGTCGCGCAGTTTTTGATTCTTGAGCGAGAATTTCCGCGATCGCTCCAGTTTTGCCTGTTGCAGGCCGAGCGATCGCTCCATCAAATTACAGGCTGTACTCCAGGGATGTGGACTGATCCCGTCGAGCGCCACCTTGGGAAACTTCGCTCAGAGCTGGACTTTATTACCATGGACGAAATTATGGAGGTTGGCATCCATGAATTTTTAGACAGTGTCCAGGCTCGGCTCAACCAGCTTGGAAAGGTGATCTTCGAGTCTTTCTTCTCATTTAAGCTAACCGCCTAACCCCTTATTTTGGATGCTCTGTGCGCTACAAGATTCGTCACAACACCGTCTATCAGTACAACAATCCCGTCCAGCTCGATACCCATGTGCTGCGGCTGTATCCTCGTACGGAGGTTCATCAATCTGTATCGTCAAGTTCAGTTCAAATCTCTCCGCAGCCGAACAAAGTCGTGCAAACGTTAGATTTAGACGGCAACACCGTTTCCAGGCTGTGGTTTCCTGAGGAAGCAATCACTCGGTTGAATGTTGAGGTCATATCGGAAGTCGAAACGTTGTGTACCAATCCTTTTGACTACTTACTAGAAAGATGGGCAGCAGAGTTACCTATCGATTATCCCTCTATGCTGAAGGCGCAGTTAATGCCCTACTTGGGTGTAAATGGGTCAGGAATCGTCAGCGCCATCGAACCCGCTGCTATGCAGCTTGCTCAGGAAATTTTGTACGCAACCGACAACAATACCGTGTCGTTTCTCAGCAGCCTCAACCAGCGCATCTATGAACAGTGCCAGTACATGATTCGAGAAACAGGCCATCCGCTGCCGCCGGGTATCACCTGGAACAAGAAGGTAGGATCTTGCCGCGATTTTGCCGTGCTGTTTATGGAAGCCTGTCGAGCGGTCGGGCTGGCTGCTCGATTTGTCAGTGGCTATCAAGAAGGTGATCCTGATGCGCGCGATCGCCATCTCCATGCCTGGGCTGAGGTGTATTTGCCGGGAGCCGGGTGGCGCGGCTATGATCCGACTTTGGGGTTAGCCGTGGGCGATCGCCATATTCCTCTCGTTGCAAGCGCCTACCCAGACTATGCGGCTCCTCTCACCGGACGACTGCGTGCAGGGGGTAACGCAAAGGCTACAATGAGCTATCAATTATCAATACAAGTTCAGGACTAGGTCAACGGTTCATTATGATTGGGATTATCGGCGTCGTTTTCTTCTTTCTTGGCATCCTGCTCATAGTGATTGCAGGAATTTGGGGAACTGTTTTAGCTTTCCAAGAAAACGTCGTTTGGGGTCTCCTTTATTTACTGGTTCCATTTGCGGCGCTCGTATTCGTTGTCAAGAAATGGAGCAAAAAAGCTGTACGCAATAGCTTTTTTCTGGGCATTCTTGGCCTCATATCCATGACTAGTGGCTTTGTCATCAGCAGCTTTCGTCTCAACAGCCTTGCAGAAAGACAAGAGCAAGCCCCCATTGGATCTGGGGATCAACCGTTTCCTATCGACGACTCAGACGCAGAACAGTCAGCAGAAACTCCAGCAGCCGATTCTGCCGATCCGACAGTTCAATCAGGCGAGTCCAATTCGCCCGCTGATCCCGCTCCACCTGAAACCACAACCGATTCTCAGACCGCAGAAGCGACCTCTGCTGATGACTATCACAACACTATGATGCTCGGCTACGAGGCGTATGGAGAGGGCAATTATCAAACAGCACTGACCAACTTCGAACAAGCGCTGGAAATGAAGCCTGGAGATCAGCTAGCAATCGAGGCGATCGCCAACACAGAATCGGCGATCGCTGCAAATTAAGCCCCGCTTACATCATCAATTGCCCGTTCAATCTCCACGAATCTTAACGAATTGGCAGCACTCTTCCCTCAGAATGAATCCGTGACTTAGTCTGTAAACACATCATCTACACTAAAGTCTCGGCGATATTCCCACTCCACATTCGGCATCTCCGTAAACGCTTTTCGCACAGATGTCTCCCACAGCTTGCGAATCTTCGCCAAGTAAGGATCGCCCGGCGTGAGTTGGAGGCGATGGCGAATTTCGAAGGTGTTGGCTTCATACATAGTGATATCGATAGGCGGCCCCACCGAAATGTTGGACTTCATGGTGGAGTCGATGGAAAGCAACACACATTTCGACACCGCTGAGAGGGGCGTTTCAAAGGTGATCGTGCGATCGAGAATGGGCTTGCCATACTTGGTTTCCCCGATCTGGAGAAACGGTGTTTCCTCTGTGGCTTGAATAAAATTTCCTTGGGGATAAATCAGATAGAGTTCTGGGTCTTCACCTTCCACCTGTCCCCCCAGCAAAAAATTGCAGGAGTAATCGATGTTGTCTTTCTCCAGCCAAGTGCGATCGCGCTCTTGCACCTGGCGCAGCTTGTCGCCCAAATATTGGGCAATGCTGTACATATCAGGCAAATTATATAAATGTTTGCCGTCTTCGACTCTTAGATCACTCCGGATCGATCGAAGCACTCCCTGAGACACGGAAAGATTGCCCGACGTGCAAAGTAGAACGACGCGATCGCTCGGGCGAGAAAAATCAAATAGCTTGCGATAGGTCGAGGTGTAATCGACTCCGGCGTTGGTGCGAGAATCGGCAGCGAGAACAAGCCCATCACGGGTAATGATGCCAATACAATAGGTCATGAAGAATAGGTCGTGAAGGGAAGAACAAGAAGGTCAAGGTTTAGTCTACTTGTTCATTCACCTTCTAACCGCCGTCAGCCGCATGATTTCGATCGCTTGTAGATCCAGTCTCTGCAGAGCCACTGACGAGAGCATCCCTCACTCTTCTATAGCAATGCGCAGATAGGTTAGGACAGATATTGATGGAGAAGCCGCGCGGTGCGCGGCTTCTCCATCAACTATTGGTTTTATATCAGCGCGCAGCACTATTAAAAAAAAGAATCAACCCTAAAGTCCTGCTTCTGGTCTATTGAATGGAACACCTGTTACTAATTCTATTGAAAACAATCTAGGGAAAAGAATTACAAGGCGAGGAATTGAGGTTAAGAAGGTGAACTAGCTCCTCTGGAGTATCAATCACATGAGCTGGCTTGTGTTTTTCCAGAATGCAGCGAGCGTTAAACCCCCAGGTGACAGAGATGGTATCGATCTCCGCTTTCCTTGCCGCTTCGACATCGCGAGTCTCGTCACCGACATAAATCGCCTGCATTGGATGAATATCGTGCTGCTTGAGAATGCGCTTGAGCACTCGATGTTTACCAAAAACAGTCCGCCCTGAATACACAAAGTCAAATAAATGACGAATTTGTTGAGACTCTAAAAAGACTTCTACATTTTCAGCTGAGTTGGAGGTCACAATGCCTAAGCGATGCCCGTTGCTATGAAGGGTACGCAACGCTTCTCCCATGCCTGGAAATAGATCGATCGACTCCATCTGATGGCTCATCTCAGCTTTGAGCCGCCGCAGCAAAAACGGAACTTTAAAGATAGAGATCTGAGACTGCCGCAACACTTCGCGAGAGTCCATCGCCTGAAAAGTTTGAAGCATTCCTCGGTCGAGGGGAGGATAGTTGAATTCGGAAGCAAGACGGTTGGCGATCGCCAGCAACACTTCTAGCGTGTCACCGATGGTGCCATCAAAATCAAAAATGACGACTTTCACAACAGACGCGATGAGCGGCAAAGGATTCAAGCATTGTATCGTCAATTGCTAGTCTTTGCAGGGGCGATCGCTACATGCACTGCACAACACAAGCCAACATAGCAACGCTCTGCTCCTGAATCGTCCTTAGGTCAATACGACCTTGAGGACTGAAAATTCAATCCGATCCAAAATTCTCAGTACGGGGCACAGCCGTGTGCCTCTTCGTAGAATTGCCAACCGTAAATCAATCTCGGAATCCAACATCAGAAATCGGAAATCCAAAGTTAACATCAGCGCCTACTCTGCGCCCAACACCGAGGCCAGCAACGCTTTTTGTGCATGGAGCCGATTTTCAGCCTGATCCCAAATGCGAGAATGCTTGCCCTCCATGGCGCTGTCAGTAATTTCCTCGTCGCGATGAGCAGGCAAACAGTGAAGCACGATCGCCTCCGGATCAGCCCGTTTCACCAACTCATCGTTGATCTGATACGGCTGAAACACAGGCACCCGGCTCGTTGCCGAATCTTCCTGTCCCATGCTGGCCCACACGTCGGTATAGAGCACATGAACATCCGTTGCGGCAGCGTTGGCATCGTTGGTAATGAGTATGGAAGAGCGATCGCCCGCAATTTCCTTCGCCTGCCGCACCACCGCCGGATCGGGCTGGAAGTCTTCCGGTGTCGCCACATGAATGTTCATCCCCACCAGAGCACAGCCGATCAACAATGAATGCACCATGTTGTTGCCATCGCCAAAGTAGGCAAGAGTCAACCCTTCAAATCCGTTGAAATTTTCCTTCACCGTTTGCAAATCAGCCAGCACCTGACAGGGATGCTCCAAATCGGTGAGTGCATTGATCACAGGGATCTCTGCATATGTAGCAAAGTCTTCCAGCTCAGACTGAGCATAGGTACGAATCGCCAACACGTCGAGATAGCGATCGAGCACCCGAGCCGTATCTTTCACTGGCTCACCCCGCTGAATCTGAGTCACATTTGCGTTTAGGTCAATAACCTGACCACCCAACTGATACATTGCCACAGAGAAACTGACGCGGGTGCGAGTGGAAGCTTTCGAAAACAGCAGCCCCAGAGTTTTGCGCGAACGAAACTCGACCGAGCCTGACTTCATCGACGAAGCCAAGTCAATCACGGCTTCCAACTCGGTCTGACTCAAATCAGCCAGACTCAACAAATCTCGTCCCTTTAGCGACAGTACGCTCATACGCTCGATTCACCCCCAACAAGAAAATAAAACCGTACCAGTTCGTTTTGCAAAAC
>JGI12210J13797_11203705_pt1 | contig 15506 bp, 12 predicted proteins | sample ElkSlonscriptome_3_FD_13797 | JGI IMG/M metagenome (IMG submission 13797)
GTAGTGATGAAACTCGGCCGGAGTTGACAAAACAGACCACCTGAAATGAGGATGGCGGAGCTGCCTTGCGAAGGCACCCGTTTTCTCTCAGTGAGTATAGCGCAGTTGACCGAAGGTGCAAACGAAGGCAATGCCGAAATGTCGCAAACCGTGGAATCAACGCATTCTCATTCATAAGCATCCAGGTTGTCAATTGCTCCCAGGGCATCTTTGCTTCATTGGTTAATAAGCGTTTGGTTCGATCGCATTACGGCCACTTGAGGGGGGGGGGATCGCGTGAGGCCGCGAGCAACAAAGATGTCGCAAAAACAGTGGACTTTTAGGTCCCTGAGTTGCTCGTGCATTCGCGGGAGCGTCAAAGGAAAGGCCTGTAGGGGGGGCCCTTTGCTTTTCTGTTATTGATCCGCTTTCCTTGTTTTTTTGCGGATTGTTTCAATGATTGGTACGTTCTCTACTTGGCATGAAAATCGCATTGCTGGATAGTCCGTTGTAACTCACACTTTTGAAACTAAAAGGCTTTGATCATGTTTTGGCTAATCGGTTGGATCGTTTTCGGACTCCTCGTCGGTTTGATCGCTCGCGCCCTCGTGCCGGGCGAACAGGCACTAGGCTGCTTTCAAACCGTTGCACTTGGCATTGGAGGGTCTTTCATTGGCGGGCTAATCGGATACCTTTTGCGAGGTGGTTCCGTCCTGCAATCGAGCGGTTGGATCGGATCGCTCGTCGGTGCGGTAATCTTGCTGGTCGTCGTTTCGCGTCGTAGCGAGAAAGACTAAAAGCCTATCCGAAAAGGAATGGTCGGGGTGTAGCCTTTAGGCGATTCGTCGAGTCATGCAGGATCGTCTCAAGCGTGGACTCCTTTTCGGCATTCAACCTACGTGGACAAAAAATGAACTCGGTTTATGATCTTATTTTCGCGATGGCAATGATCAGCATCGCTGCGGTTCTGATTGGATTCGCGACCGCGTCAAACTACGTAGCTGGAAAACTTCAGCATGGCCAATCAATTATCCTGGCTTTGACGATTGTAGTGGTGGGGATGATTACGTTTCTGTATTACGCTGCTGGACGCTTGTTTTGGGCCCGACTGATCGAAGACTCGGCGGTTATCGTTTGGTCTAACCTGACTCCCTTGTTTGCTGCGATGGCGGCTGGTTTGGTCTACCGGTTACCCAAAACGCCGCTGTGGCGACGATTGCTGTTGTCGGCCTCTCTCTCGGTCGCGGCAGTGATGGCGGTCCTTTGGCCGTTTATGAACATTTGGCTTCGTCCACCTTTGCCAGCTGGTAACAAAGTTCGTAGCGGAGTGACGATGCAAACCGCTTGGGCCACGTGCAGCCCCGCAGCGGCATCAACCTTTCTGAGAGCGGGTGGGATCGAGGCGACCGAGGCCGAGATGATCCCGCTTTGTTTGACCGACCGTAGTGGGACGCCAACGTTGGGGCTGTACCGAGGCGTCAAGTTGGCTGCCAATGCGAACGAGCGAGATCTCGAAGCGATTTGGATGACGCAACAAGAATTGGAATCCAATCAACAGTGGCCCCTTCTGGTTCCCGTTGAGCTACCCGAATCGGGTATTAACAATCCCAGCTATGAAGAGGATTGGGGTTGGATACCAGGGCTTGGGCACAGCGTCGTTATTTTCGGCCGAGTCGCTGATACGGGGCATTTTCGAGTGGGCGACCCGTCGATCGGTGCAGAGCTTTGGACGATCGAGGACATGCAAGTCCTATGGCATGGTGGAGCGATTCGTTTCCTCAAATGACCTAGCTTCTAGCTTTCTAGCTACTAGCCTCTGGTTTACTTCGGCGGAACAGTTGGCGGATCGGGGGTGCGAAGGCGTAGTAGCAGAATCCGATCGGCAGCGCGACCCAGTGCAATAGAAATCCGATCACGATCGTGAAGAGCGCCTTCCCGAATTGGTGGGTCGTCCAACGACCGCGGACCACTTGTTGAAAGAGATGCACGTACTGGAATCGTGAAGTCATCAAGTAGGCCAAGCAGACGGCTAACGTAGGAACGACGTAGTGCGATGCGTCGAGACCAAAGCGGGCAATCGAGCTGAGGAACTCAGGATAGTAGGGGTCCCTGGCAATCGCAGCGACATCGGGCAGTGCGATCGCAAAGGCAGCAACCGTCCCGGCAGCCGCAGGACTTGGCAGCCCATCAAACCCATCATGCGCATCGTCTTCATCGGTTTCGACGTTGAAACGAGCCAATCGGATCAGAACGCATAACGTAAACAGAACGCCGATGGCCCAACTCAGTTTTTGAGGAAACACATCACTGAGTCGCCACACGATGACCGCGGGCGCAACCCCGAACGTGATGACATCGCATAAGCTGTCTAGCTCGGCACCGAAGCGGCTTTCTTGACCTGTCATCCGGGCGGCGGAACCATCGAGCGCGTCAAAGACCATGCCGGCAAAGATCAAGACGCCAGCAACGAACAATTTCATCTCGTCGGCCCAAGGCAAATTGACACTGACGGCGACCGAGATCGCAGCCAACCCGCAAACGGCATTACCGAGTGTCAACAGCGTGGGCAGAAAGGCAAGGTTGATTTTCCGTTTGGAGCGTTTGCCTTTTCCTCGCCTGCGAAGCCGCGACCCGAGTTTGCGTCGAAGCGGAGCCTCGTCGAGTTCATCGTCTGCCGCAGCCTCATCGACGAAGTCCACATCCTCCAGATGATCTTGGTCCGGCTGATGGGACATGTGCTGGTTTCCAAATAGCGTTCGTTTCAATTCGCTCATGATTTATCGCGAAGGTGACTTGTATTGACCTATCACGCTGCTGCCGGCTTTCAGCTTTTCGCCGATCTTGGCGGTGATTTCTAGGGTTCCGTCGTTGGGCAAAACCAACTCGGTTCGTGATCCTAGTTTAATCATCCCATACATTTCTCCGCGCAATAAAACATCTCCAGGTCGCACCCAACAGACAATTCGTCGTGCAAATTGTCCAGTTATTTGTCGAATCCGGTACTTTCGGGCGATTGGCAACGCTTCGCCCACCATTTCGGCGGTCGCCGCGACCGATTCAGTGTCTTCGAGCGTGACATCCAAATTCTCGTTTTCACGGGCCGATTCAGGTCGCAGAGCATTCAGAAATTTTCCAGGTCGGTAACGAACCGCAATCACGCGTCCAGGAAGGGAGACACGATTGGCATGAACGTTAAAAATGGAGAGAAAGATTCCGACTTGGATACAACTCCCCAATTCGGGGTCGTCGATCGACTCGATTTGCACGAGTCGACCATCCGCAGGTGAGACGATCGTTCCTGGCAGAGCGGGGATTTGACGCTTAGGGTTACGAAAAAACCAAACGATCAAACCGGCAACGACCAGTGCCGGTAGGCTCAGCGGCCACCACAGAAATCCCAACAAAATCGCCAACAATACGAAACCGCTTGTCAGCAAAAGCAGTTCCGCTAAACCGACACGCACAAACGGCAACGATTCACGCCATTGGAATGGATCGTCCGCATCGGCCCACCAATAGGTGTCTTGGTTGCGGTAGTATTTGATGTCGCGCGGATCAACGGGGTCAAACGGCAAGGATCCTTGGTGTCCTTGACGAGTTTGCAGCATCCGTTTGACATAGCCAGGACGAAATTTCCGCAGGTACCAGCGTCGCAAACGACCCCATGCCAATTCGATTGACATCACGATCCCCCCACCAGGCTGAATGGTCGTCAAGGCCAAATCCATAGCCTCCGCCGCAATCGAAGTCTCGCGCTCAGACGTTTTCGCATCACTGGATCGTGAATCGGACATCAAGTTTTAAGCAAATTTAGGAGAAAGCAGGAAGTACGTATGGTCATCTACCCTAAGCGTATCCGCTATAACAAGGGTATGTCGATACGCTAGAACGATTAATCCACTGTAGGTAGGCTACTAGCCTTGTCACCGTTAACATTTTTTTGAGTTTTTCGTCATCATGACCCCTCGCTACCTTTTGCCGTTCGACTCGCGCCGAGCTTCTCATCGATTTACCGATATTTTGGTGGTTGGCGGCGGATTGGCGGGACTTCGAGCAGCAAACGCTATCGAATCGAATCAGTCCGTTTTGGTGGTAACGAAGGATAAACTGCGAGAATCGAACAGCAATTATGCTCAAGGTGGCATCGCGGGCGTCATCGATCCCGATGATCGTTTCGAAGATCATGTGCGTGACACTTTAGTCGCAGGCGGAAACCTCTGTGATCCCGAGACCGTCGAAATGGTCATCCGCGAAGGCCCGCGGCGGATCGAGGAGTTGATCCGGTGGGGGACGGAGTTTGATCAGTTCAACGGGTCCTTGGCGCTTGGACGCGAAGGCGGCCATAGCCGAGAACGAATTTTACACGCTCGCGGCGACGCGACAGGCCAAGAGATCATGCGGGCGGTCATCAAACGGACCCGAGAGCTTCCCAACGTCGAAATTTGGGATAACACCTTCACGGTCGATTTGTTGACTTATGAAGGCCGATGCCGAGGAGCCGTCATCGTCGACGCGACCAACCGGCCACAAATGGTTTGGGCCAAAGAGACCATTCTTTGTACGGGAGGAGCGGGGCAGGTCTACCGCGAATCGACCAATCCGCCTGTCGCTACCGGTGACGGATTAGCGATCGCCTATCGCGCGGGGGTGGAACTTCGCGACATGGAGTTTTTCCAATTCCATCCCACGGTGCTGTACATCGCCGGTTCGTCGCGGTCGCTAATCACCGAAGCACTCCGTGGTGAAGGTGCTTACTTGATCGATGCGGGGGGGAAGCGGTTTATGCCCGATTACGATTCGCGAGCCGAATTGGCTCCCCGCGATATCGTCAGCCAATCGATCATCCGCCAGATGGCGGTGACAAAACACCCCTGCGTTTACTTAGACCTTTCGCACATCGACCCATCGGTGGTGATGCGACGGTTTCCCGGGATCGCCGCCGTTTGCAACAAGTTCGGCTTGGACATTACCAGCGACCGAATTCCGGTCCGCCCCGGTGCACATTACATGGTCGGCGGCGTGACCGTGGATCGACAAGGCCGGACCAGCCTTCCGGGACTTTGGGCCGCGGGCGAAGCGACCAGCAGCGGTTTACACGGTGCCAACCGGTTGGCCAGCAACAGTTTGCTCGAAGGGCTCGTCTACGGAGCTCATGCGGGCGAAGCTGCGACTCGCGCGGCGGCCGAAGGAGCCTCGAAGATGGAGGCGTTACCGATTCAACAATCGGTTCATCCTTCGGGCGAATCGTTCGACATCGCCGACGTCCGCGTGTCACTGAAAAGTTTGATGGGGCGTTTGGCGGGCGTGGAACGCACCGCAGCGGAACTGCGCGAAGCTGCCGACTCGATTCGCTCCTTTGCCGCCTACGTGATGCCCCGTCAATTCAACCAAGTCGAAGGTTGGGAATTGCAGAACTTGTTGGTCGTCGCATCTTGCATTGTCCGTGCCGCATTAGCAAGAACGGAATCACGAGGAGTCCATTTCCGCAGCGACTATCCAAAGTGTGATGACGAAAATTGGCGACGTCACTTGACGTTACAAATTGATGTCGATGGAGGTCATCCTAAAATCGGTGGGCGTTTGCCCGCTGCCGATGGCGTGTCCGACTCGACAAGCGAACCTATCTCAATCAGCGGAAAGGAAAAGTGATGAGTGAAGCGGCTGTAAACCAATTGGCGAGCCGCATCGTTGCCGATCCGGCAGAAGTGCCCTTTGTCGTCCATTCCAACGTCAAAGGACCGATCAAGGATTTATCATTTCTAGAGCGAGCGTTATTGTTCGCCGAGCTTTCGATGATCTCTTACAACGACGAAGACGAAGCGAGGCGGGCGGCGACGTTGGCCGGATTTGATGATGTTTCTTTCTACGATCACGATGGCTCCCAAGCGTTTCGATTTCGCAACCCATTCGACTGCGTCATCGCCTGCCGAGGCACCGAACCGAACGAGTGGAACGATATTCAAGCGGATGCAAACGCCACGAGTGTGATCGCTGAAACGATCGGCAAAGTGCATCGCGGTTTCAAGAAAGAAGTTGACGATCTATGGCCGATGCTCGAAACGGCGCTGATGAGCAATGAGCAACCGCTGTGGTTTTGCGGTCATTCCCTCGGTGCGGCAATGGCGACGATTTGCAGCGGACGTTGCTTTCTGTCGCACATCGATTCGAATCCCGAACAGCTCTTCACCTACGGTAGCCCTCGCGTGGGCAACAATCGTTATGTCAACTACGTCAAATTGGACCATTTCCGCTTCGTCAATAACAACGACATCGTCACTCGCGTGCCTCCGTTTTTCTTGGGCTATCGACATTGCGGCAGCGAGATTTACATGGACCGCAACGGTCGATTGCGAAAACTTGACATGATCATGAAACGCCGCGATCGGCTGCAAGGTTTTCTACGCGGACTCAGACGATTGAAGGTCGATCACTTCGCCGATCATTCCATTCATCGCTATATCGAAGCCATCTTCAAGGCAGTCGAAGATGAAAAGAAAATGATCGCAGAAGGTGGCGCAGCGAAAACGGCCGACGACTACGCCTGCACCAAGCGGGAATGGACCGAAGAAACCGATACGAACGTTTCGCCGCCTAAAACCTAATATTTGACGTGGTACTTTTTGATCGTCGCGACGCGATGATGTCCGTGGCTTTCATCTAACGTGCCTTTGGCACTCAATAGCAAGTGAATGAATTGAACGAGAACAAAAAAACAGCGAACGTCGGCGATGGATACATTGACGTCGATGGTGTTCGACTTAAACTATCGCATCCTTATGAAGCTCCCGGGCAATGGATTGGTCAACGAGAAATCTTGATGCAGTTGTTGGCATGTTGGATCACGATCGATGATTCCGACCTGCCGTTAACGCCCCGTCTAACCGGACCGCCGGGCGTGGGCAAAACGCAACTCGCCATTGCAGCGGCTCAAGCTCAAAATCGCCCGCTTTTTATCTATCAGTGTACCGCCGACACCCGGCCCGAAGATCTGCTCGTTACGCCCGTTTTAAGTCAAAACGGCACGATCGCCTATCACGCATCGCCACTGGTAACGGCGATGTTGGTGGGCGGCGTTTGTGTGCTCGATGAGGGCAACCGGATGAACGAAAAGTCGTGGGCGTCGCTGGCACCGCTGTTGGACGGTCGTCGCTATGTCGAGTCGATCGTCGCCGGGATCACGATCCATGCGTCCAAGGAATTCCGCTCGGCGGTGACCATGAACCAAGATGAATCGACGTTTGAAATTCCCGATTACATCATGAGTCGATTGCAACCAACGTTGGCTGTCGGATTTCCGAACAAACAGGATGAGATGGCGATTCTACAATACCACTTGCCGTTTGCAAAAGCAGAAATGTTGGCGATGACGGTCGAGTTTTTACAGCATTCCCATGAACTGAAACTCGACTTCTCGCCGCGTGACGGTATCAATCTGCTGCGTTACGCGATCAAACGAATGGTGCAAGATAAGACGCATCCAGTCGCAGCCGACACCGCGTGGCAAGAAGCTCTCGAAAAATGCTTGGGAGAAGAAGCGATCGACTTGGAGTCGTTGGCCGAACGTCACCGTCGTACACTCGGGGGTGATGTCGTCCCACTTGGATTAGCCGATCTGTTCTTCGACTCGGATGATCCGATGCATCCGGACCGCGAAGATGAAGACGATGATGACGACAACTTGTTTTAAGGTTGATTAGCTGCAATATCGTTGTATCGTAGGTTGGGTCAAGTCGCGGTAGCGACGCCGACCCGGCAAGAAACCGGTACCTTTGGATAGCAGTCTGACAAGCTGTGGATGCCGGGCCTCCCGTTGGTCGTCCCAGCCTACGCCAACTTCGCCGCGTTCGGCTTGCCGTTAGCCGATTTTCATTCCGGCTTTCATTCCGGCTTTCATTCCGGCTTTCATTCCGGCGAGATCGCCCAAACGAGTGATCTTGACAATGGCGACTAAGCCTTTCCAGCGTATTCGGTGACGCCGAAGTCGGATAGCAAGACGTAGAGTGACGGGATCACGATCAAGACGAGCGTCGTTGATGCCAACAGCCCGAAGCAAATGCTGATTGCGATGGGGATCAAGACTTGTGCTTGCAAACTTCGTTCGAATAGCAGAGGGGATAACCCCGCAATCGTGGTTAGCGATGTGATCATTACGGCTCGAAAGCGAGTTCGGCTCGCTCCAGTCGCCGCTTCGACCACGGGCACTCCTTTGGCACGTGCGGACTTTAGAAACAGTACCAACAAAATGGAATCGTTCACCACAATCCCAGCCAACGACGCGTAACCCATCACACTCGGCAAACTTAGCGACAATCCAAATAGCCAATGCCCCCAAACGACACCCACAAATGCAAACGGAATCGCTACCATGACAATGATCGGCTCGATATAGCTGCGGAATTGGAACGACAAAATAATGAAGACTCCTAAACAACCAAACAAGGCTGCCCTGGCCAACGATGCACCGGTTTCGCCACCTCGCTCCGATTCACCCTTTAACGAGACTTCCAAATCAGGATACTTCTGCTTGAGCTGTGGAACCAATTCGCTCTTGAATTGACCGAGTATCGCCATCGCATTACTGGTTTGGGAATCGACGTTGCCGATGACCTCCAGTACTTGGCGACTATCAAAATGGGCGATTCGCGACCAGCCCCGACTTTCACTAATGGTTGCGATATCCGCAAGTGGCACGGTTTGTCCCGATGGCAGGAAGACGAGATAGTCGTACAAGTCAGTCAAACTATCGCGATCGTCGTCGTCAAAGCGAACTTCAATATCATAACTTTCGCTGCCGACTTGAATCTGATCACTGAGCAGTCCTTGAAACGATCCTCGAAGCTGAGAAGCCAATTCATTGGTACTCAACCCCAACCCGACGCCACCCGGTCTCAGTTTAATGAGCAACTCGCGTTCGCCTTTTCGCAGGTCGTCGGTGACATTGTAGACCCCAGCAAACGTCGTCAGGTAGTGCTGCACTTCCTTTGACACGTGATCGAGCGAATCGAGAGACAAACCTGACAATTGGATTTCAATCGCTCGCCCGGCTGGACCGATCGCTGGTTCGTCAAACGTCAAACTAAGCGCATCGGTAACGCTGCCAAGTTCTTCTTTCCACGTTTGGATCACGTCCACCAGCCGTGTATTTCGTTCTTCGGTCTCCAGCAGATCTGCGGTGAAGGTCGCCACGTGCTGGCCCGATTCAAACGCATCGATATTCTGGTTGAATCGCGCGTAACTGGTTTCCACTAAATCTTTTTCATCGGGCTGCAACGGCTTGAAGCTCGCGTTGGTTCGTTCCAACGCTTCACCAATTCGGTCCATGACCTCCTTCGTTCGCGAAAGGGGAGTGCCGGGCCGCATCAACACGCGAGCTTCGATCACATCCCCTTCGAGCGACGGAAACACTTGTCCTCGCACGATGCCGCCGACGAGCAATCCGATCGTTGACAAAAACATCATGACCACTAATCCGGCTGTTAGGTAGCGCCAGCGGATCGCCCAGGAAACGATCGATTCGCACAGGTCACGTCCAAGGTCGATCAAGGCGTCGACACGAACACGGATCGAATTGCGTTTGTTTGCGTGAGCATGGGCAAGCGAATGACCAAGGTGACTGGGCAAAATCAAGAACGCTTCGATCAAACTCATGCACAGTACCAACAACAACATCATTGGCAACACTTGAAGAACTCGGCCAAGCTCACCGCTGAGAAACATCAGCGGCCCGAGTACGCAGACGGTGGTCAGGAACGATGAAAAGACGCCGCCCGCGACTTCGCGAACTCCGTTTACGGCTGCGTCCAATGCCGCTTCCCCTTCGTGTCGACGACGGGCGATGTTCTCGGCAATCACAATCCCATCATCCATTAAAATGCCGAGCGCCATCAACAGTCCGACCATCGTCAACATGTTGATCGTCAACCCAAATAGTGGAACGATTGCAAATGCGGCCAAGAACGAAACGGGTAAACTAAGCACGACCCAAAACGACAACCGAGCACTGAAGAACAACCACATGACGAGGAAGACTAACACGCACCCTTGAGCCCCATTCTTAAGCAGCAAGCTTAGTCGATCGTTTACAAGACTCGAAAAATCATTGATGACCGTTAGCGTCACCAGCGGGTTGAGTTCTCGCTGTTCTTGCAGTATCTCTTTCGTGGCTTCGGCTACTTTGATCGTGTCTTGAGTCTTACTCTTGAGCACTTTCAGTACCGCTGCGCGGCGACCATCTACCTCAATTCGATCTTCATCGAGTTCAAACTCGTCACGCACCGTTGCCACGTCGCCGACCGTGATCTCAGCAGCACCCGGCGCTGCTTTGACAACGATCGTTTCGAGTGCTTCTTTTGTTTTGCGACTCTCTTGGACACGAACGAGCGTCGTCTCAGCGGATTCAAGCCGTCCGGCTGGCAAGTCGAGACTTTGACGGGTGATCGCCGAAGAAACCGAGACGGGACTCAAACCGTATCGCAACAAAGCTTCGCGTGAGAGTTCGACTCGCAACAAGTGATCCGAAAAGCCAGTAATCTGTACTTCCGAGATTCGAGGCGATTCGAGCAAACGATCCTTCAGCAATTCGCAGTACGCTTTCAAGGCTACCGAATCCATGGGGCCGGAGACCACGATATCGAGCACCGGATCTTTTGTATTGAGCCGCGTTATCATGGGCGTTTCGGCTTGCAGTGGAAGGTCATCCAAACTGCTGACGGCATTATCGATCTCATTTCGAAACGTTACGTAATCGCCCGAATCGTTCATCTTCAGCGTCACGCGACCGACGTTCATCATCGCTACGCCGCGCATTTCTTTCAAATGCTGAACGCCTTCGAGCGAGGATTCCAAGCGGTCGACAATCGTCTCCTCCACTTCTTGCGACGTCGCCCCAGGAAAGAACACGGCGATTTCGACTTCGACCGGCGCGGCATCGGGAAACGTTTCACGTCTCAGTCGACCTAGACTCAGCAGCCCGATCGCCAACATGGATATCATCAGCAAGTTGGCAGCGGTGGGATGTTTTGCAAAAAATGAAATCACGGCGAGTTCCTCGACTCGGCCTGCTCCGGCTGCAAGGGCTCCGGCTGCAAGGGCTCCGGCTGCAAGGGCTCCGGCTGCAAGGGCTCCGGTACCGTTGCGATCACCTCGTTCTCAATTTTGGAATCCGTTGCAGGAGAGTCCGCAAAATCCGCGTCAACCCATTCGGGCTTAACGAGCATTCCCTCGAGCATAGGGATGGGCGGTTGCAGGGCGATCACTTCGCCTTCGCGAAGACCACTACGGATCGTCAATGTGCCTTCCTCAGCCGCCGCAGTCGTCACCGCCCGTTCGCGGAGGCGGTTGTCCTCGCTGACCACAAACACCGTACTGTGATTCGCCTCTTGGCCTGGCCGACCGCTCAAAGCCGTTCGAGGAATGGTGATCGATTGCAAAGTCGATTCAGCAGCCAATGTTACTTCACAAAAAACGCCCGGCTGCAAACGAACCAATGAACGGGAATCACGAGTCTGGATCGCTGATAGCTTCGTATTATCCACCGCGACCACAATCCCAAGCGTACGCGTTTGCGGATCGACCGAGGGTGTCATGCGAACGGGTTTGCCAGGCCAAGACATTTCCACGTCGCCGCTGCGAGCGGTCACGACGGCGGAAAACCGATGGGTGTCAATCGTCCCGCGATTCATCAGCAGCGGGGTGATCTGTGATAGCGAAAATTGAGCTGGTATTTCGATCGTTTCGGTATCGTGAACTTCAAACAGTCTGGCTCCGAGTGCAACGACTTGCCCGACTTCGACGTTCACACCCGCCAAGACCCCTGAAAACGGGGCGACTATTTTTGTCCGTTCCAGGTCGCGGCGGGCTGCGGCAAGTCGTGCATTGGCTAAGCTAACGGACGCCTTTGCCGCAGCGATTCGCGAGGGCGACAACGCGATCGAGTTGCGCAGTTTCTGCACCGATTGCGTTTGCCGCAGCAGATCCCCACGTGCTCTCTCGACTTCCGAGTTCGACGCAGCGGAACTATCTAGCAACCGATCGAGTCGGCGGTAATCTTTCTCCGTCACCGCCAACAAGTTTTGTTCGATCTCGAGTGACAACTTGTCGGTCGCTTCGGCAGCACGACGTTCGGCCAACTGGGCTTCCGCGTTTTCCAGATCCGCTTGATATTGCCGGACGGTCAGCTCGTAGTCCGTCGGGTCCAGTCGAATCAGCATCTCGCCCGCTTCGACGTGGTTCCCCGAACGCAAACTTCGGTGCGTTTCTTGAATTGTGCCCGAAACCTCCGTGACAGCGGTCCAAACGCGTCGGGGCGCCGCAGTTCCAAATCCTGTCGCCTGAGGTTTGATCTCTTTTCGTTCGGCACGGATGACGCGTATCGGAGTCGCATACTCGCTTTTAGGCACACGAACCAATTCTTTGCGTGACGCAGCAAATGCAGCAATGACCGCAATACCAATTAGAATAGGCGGCAAGAGCAACCAGCGATTCGAGGGAAACCATTTGCGTTTCGGTTCAGTCATGTTGCTTCTTTTATGATGAGATTCACAGGGCCGCTTTCGTCGTTCGCTTTTTCGCTTTTCGTTTCGACTTTGGCGTAGATTTCATCACAGAAGCGGGTTGCAACAGGTGTCCAGTCACTCCATTATGCTTTACTAAACGGTAAAGTCAATTTTGTGTTTCGTCGTTTCGTAGGCGGGGTCGACCAAGGGGAGACCCGGCATCCGCCATTTTCCAACCTGCCAAGATCGTCCTGGTTTCGTGCCGGGTCGGCGCCGCACCCGCGACTTGACGCAGCCTACGATGCGGGATCGCTGATACCGTTTTCTTGGAAACCTTTTTGACGAAGCAAGCATGCGTCGCAGTGACCGCAAGGCCGAGCGTTGTCGTCAGGATCGTAGCACGACAACGTCAGAGAATAATCGACTCCGAGAGCAAGTCCGCGGGCGATAATTTGTGACTTGCTTAAATCGATCAGCGGTGTATGAATCTTCAATCGATGACCTTCCACGCCAGCTCGGGTTGCAAGGTTCGCCATCGTTTCAAACGCTTGGATGAACTCGGGGCGGCAATCAGGATAGCCGCTGTAATCAAGCGCATTGACGCCGATAAAGACATCGGCGGCGTCAATCGTTTCGGCCATCGCCAACGCAAGCGACAAAAAGACGGTGTTACGAGCTGGCACGTAGGTCACCGGGATCGTTTCGCCCAGTTCATCGACCGAATCGTTCTTAGGAACATCAATCGCAGAATCGGTTAAAGCCGAACCACCGAATTGAGACAAATTGATATCGACGATTCGGTGCGATGCCGCACCGAGTGAGCTGGCGAGCATGACGGCACGATCGAGCTCATAGGTATGCCGTTGCCCATATCGAAAGCTGATCGCATGAGGCGTAAAGCCTTCGCTCAGAGCAATCGCCAAACACGTTGCACTATCGAGGCCGCCTGAGAGCAGGACGACGGCTGGTCGTGAAACAGGTATCGTCATCCCTGGTTAAGCCTCGCGTGATTTCCAAAGTTTGCGACCAATCGACGGGTTGTAGTTCGTCCAATTTCCATCGGCTGCAACATCCGAATCGATGATGCTGGTGTATGACTCAAGTTTAGCATCGAGGTTATCGAGATGGTGCAGCGCCAACGCTTCCAAAGTGACTGGCAGCTTGGGGCTACCGAATTCGTAGTGTCCATGATGACTGACGATCAGATGCTCTAACTGCAGCCGCAGCTCGGGTGGAAACGGTTGTCCAGTGTCTTCGGTCGCACGAATCTTCTCGCCCAGCAATTGCACGCCGATGACGATATGGCCGACCAATTGACCGCGATCGGTATAAGTCGCTTCGCCATCGGACGATAACTCTTCAAGCTTACCGAGGTCGTGTAGGAATGCTCCAAACAGCAAAAGGTCAGCATCCACTCGCGGGTAGCGGGGTGCGAACAGATGGACCAACTCCATCAGATCGACGGTATGTCGAAGCAGCCCCCCAGGATAGGCATGATGGTTGTTCACCGCAGCGGCCCCGAGTTCCAGCCGTGACATAAAGGTGGTGTCTTGTAGGAACGCGTCGCCGAGGCGTTTGAGATGCGGGTTGGTGACCCCCCCAAGCAATTCGGTCAAACGCGACTTTTGTTGCTGAGCTTGGTCGGCGTCGAATCGCTCGAAATCGGCCAGATCGACTTCCGAGGAGTCCATCCGTTGGACTTCGGTGACGATCATTTGCAGTGCTCCGTTATGGATTTGCGTGCGCCCAATACAGTGCACGTAGTCGCCACGATCAAACGAATCGTAAATCCGTTCATCGGCGTTCCAAAGCATCCCCGAGAGTGTGCCTGATCGATCGGTCAATTTAAGGATGATGTATTTTCCGCCCTGCCGATTGACGCGAAGTTGTTTGTCGGACGCGCGGAAGGACTGCTCGACTTGCTGGCCATCGGTCAATTCCGCAATCGGCGTGCGATTCGCGGGGGAAAGATTTGCGGGGATACGATTCACGGTAACCTAGCTCGTATTGGATATGAAATTCGAATAAAGACGGCCTGGGGTGGATCAAGCTCCCAGCCTGCATGCTCAAAAATCGCAAGCGGAAAGCCTTCAACACACCTCAAGGATGCGGATAACGGTGGGACTTGGCAAGATGGCGGAGAGCGATTTTGTCGTTCTGCTTGGTTTTTGTCGCGATAACCGGATTTCTTCGCTTGTGTTTAGTCACCTTACACGAAAGTTATGGTTAAACTAGCGATTATGCCAGACGATACGACACAAACCGCAAACCGAACCACCTCCGTTCATCTGGTTCGATCTTCGAACCCGTGGACGAACGCCAGCAGTGCGGCTGGGTTTGTGCTGCGCTATTCACTCACCGTTCGCAAAATGCTGATCTCGATACTCGGATCGTCCGAAGGGGCCGATGATTGCCTGAGATTGCTGATCGCTCACTTGGTTTCCGCAGGCTTCGGCGATAATAAAAAAGGACGGCTGCGAGATTTCTTGATTCGAGCCATCCGCTCGACTGTTAAAGCGAAACTGGGCGAATCGGAAGAATCCGAAAAAATAACGGCGAAAGTCGATGCCATTAAAAACGACAACGAACAATGGTTGTCGTTATGGCGGACAGGGTTACTCGAAAGAGCGTGGCGGTCACTCGAAAGAAAAGAACATCATCACCCGGAAAAGCCACTCTACTCGGTTTTGCACTGCGCGACGACCGCATCCAAAAAAGAAAATCAATCGCTGAAAGAACGACTGCAAGAAGAACGCGGTATCGACATGGATTCAAAGACGATTGAGGAACGATTGACCGAAGCTCGCGCATCCTTCGCCCAATTGTTAGCCGACGAAGTTGCTGAAACGATTGAATCACCGACAAAAGAAACCGTCAAAAGCGAACTGAAAATACTCGGACTGACCAAAGCGTTCGAAGGGGTCGCGGTAAGGTAGCCCCCCAGATCGCGGCCCGGATCGCGGCCTCGCCGCAGGTGCCTCTCCGAGCGGAAAGCGTCCACCGATTGGCTTGTTTGGCTTTTCGTGATTGGGA
>JGI12210J13797_10908537_pt1 | contig 15500 bp, 12 predicted proteins | sample ElkSlonscriptome_3_FD_13797 | JGI IMG/M metagenome (IMG submission 13797)
GCGCCGGATGTGTTCTTCGACCTGCTCAACGTACCGGTTCCTGGAAAGGTGCAACAGGGCGAAGCCTATGTTGACGAAAACGGCGATATCGTCGTCGCACGTGATAGGATGCGCTATTTCAGCAAGCCGACGCTCCGTAAGCTGCGCTCGATGTTCCGCGATCGCGTTATCGTGGTGCGTGGCCAACCCCGGTTGGAAATTGCCTTCGATGGTGCCGTGCGAGACCGGCGCCGCAAGAAACTATTCATCGAGTTGACCAGCGCCGAGGATCTCGTGATCCTCCCGCGCTTCGACAAGAGCGGTGAGGCGATCGTTGAGGGCGAATTCGAGTTCGATGTCCCCCCGCGAATCGGCGAACCGGCTGCACCTTGATGAGCGTCGCCAAACTTTCCTGAAACTTCGCGTGCCCAAACCCGTTGGTGGGGTGCTAGCCGCCACGCATTCGCCTTCGGGTGACCTGTGAAGCGCGGGGCAATGGAGGAGACACTGAACATGAAGAAACTGCTGACATTCACCGCCCTTCCGGCCTTTGCCATGGTCGCAGCTTGCGGGCCGGATTCCCCGCGTGAGGAAATGGGCGACCGCATGGAAGAACGCGCCGACGCAATCGAGGACGTCGGCAATGACCGCGCAGAAGCGCTTGAGGAGCGCGCTGACGAGGCGAACACCGATGCGCGCGAGGACATGCTCAACGAGCGTGCCGAGGAAATCGACGATATCGGCGATGACGCTGCCGACAGGATGAACGAGGTGGCCGACGAGCTCGAATAGGGCCGCGGGTTACCGTGAGAAAAGGCCTCCGCACTTCGCTGTGCGGGGGCCTTTTCATATCCGCGTTGCACCATGCGGGCGCGCGCGAAAGGCTGCGCTATTCGGCGGAGCGCGTGTCTCCTCGTGCTTCGACCAGTTCTTTCTCAAGCCTGAGGCAATCGAGGATCTTCGCCCCGCCGAGAAATACCGCGCCGCTCGTAGCGAGGAACAGGAGCTGGCCGAAGATACCCGGATATTCATGGAGATAGGCGGTGCCGCGTGTCATCGCTCCGAGAGCGAGCGCATAAATGATCAGGAAGGCTTCGAACCGATTCTTGATTACGAAAAGCCTTCCGATCTTCTGCAGCATGATCTCTCCCTTGCGTTAACGCATTGCCTGGCAGGCGCCATGCCAAGAGCGGCAGCGCACTCTGCGCATTGGTTAACGTGAAGAAAACTTTAAGACCATTCGCCGCTGCGGCGCAAATGCATTAACCATATTCAGGCGAGTTCGGAGAGCTCGAGCGCGCCGAGCAGTGCATGGTGCGCGGCGACCACGTCCCTTGCGAGCCGCTCGCTGCCGATATCGGCGGGATCGATCTGTTCGGGCCAGGTTTCGCCGATCACGCGCTCGATCCGCTCCGCTCCGGCCTCGTCCAGGAGAAAGCGCGGATCGACCGTTGCCGGATCGCATACCACGCGCAGCCGCAGGCAGGCAGGGCCGCCGCCATTGGCCATGCTCTGCCGGACATCGACAGGTATGACTTCGCGGATCGGCCCGTTCGAGGCGATCATCCGCTCGCACCATGACCAGACCGCGAGGCTTTCGCGGCATTCCTCCGGTACGATCAGCGCCATGGTGCCTGCGGGCAGCGTGACGAGTTGGGCATTGAAGAGATAGGTCCGGATGGCCTCGGCAAGGCTGACCTCGCTGGCAGGGACCTCCACCACTTCGAGCGCCGGGAAGGCCGCACGGATCGTTTCGTAGGCGCGCGCCCGGTCCGCGAAAGCGGCTTCGTGAGTGAAGAGAACCCGCTCGTTCGCGACCGCGACGACATCATTGTGGAACGCGCCCGCCTCGATCGCTTCGGGGTTCTGTTCGATGAAGACACAGCGCTCGGGTTCGAGACGATGCGCTCTGGCGACCAGCCGGCTGGCCTGCTCGTGCTGGCGCGCAGGGAAACGGCCTCCGGGGCGCCCGTAGACGAACACTTCGACACCGCCGCAACCGTGCTCTTTGCAAAGCCGCATGTGATTGGCCGCGCCCTCGTCGCCGAAAGTGGGCGGGACAGGGTCGTGGACGACGAAACTGGCAGTGTCGGAGAAAGCGATCTCGAGCTGCCGTTTCGTATCCGGCCATTCCTGCGCCCGGTGCAGCATGGTGACGAGATTTGCAGGCGTCAGGTGACAGCGCCCGTCGGCCGTGTCGGGAGCGGGGGAGACGGTCGCGGCATTTGCGGTCCACATGCTCGATGCCGACCACGGTGCCGCGCGAAGGGCGGGGTCCTCGCTCCCGTCGAGCGCAAGTCGCTGTGCCAGGGCTCCATTCGGGCGCGGCAGCGGCAGGAGGAAGCCCTGCACGCCCAGCCTTGCAAGATTGCCGCGCATCTTGGCGAGACCCTGCAACGCTGCCGCGCGCGGATAGGATGTTTCGCCCCTGTGACTGGCGCTCGCGATATTGCCCAGGCTCAATCCGGCGTAATTGTGGCTGGGCCCGACTATCCCGTCGAAATTGATCTCGACGAGTTCGCTCATCGCGCAACGCTCCAAACTTCATCGCCTTGACCCACGTCGAGCGCGTCGGCAGCGGCGCTGTCGATCGCGATGGTGCATCCGCTTTGCGCATCGCCGGAAAGCGCCCGCGCGCCGTAACAGGCGCGGAAGGTATCGAGCCGGCCGGTGGCGAGGATCGCGCGCTCGCCCTCGGCCAGGTCGACGTCCCCGACGACCGCGCACACGCTGTCCTTCACGCTCGTGACCTCTTCCGTTCGGGCAATCATGGTCGGACCGCCGTCGAAGATGTCGACATAGCCTTCGTAGCTGAAACCCTCGTTTTCGAGCATTCGCATCGCCGCCCGACCCGTCGGGTGCGGCACGCCGATCACGCTCCTCGCATCGTCGTCGAGCATCGCGACATAGACCGGGTGCTTGGGCATCAAGTCGGCAATGAACTGGTTGCCGTTGATCGCGTTGAAATAATCGGCTTCCTGGAAATTCATTCCAAAGAACCGGCCCGCCACGCCGTCCCAGAAAGGCGAGCCACCGCGTTCGTCGATGATGCCGCGCAACTCCGCAATCACCTTGTCGGCGAAGCGCGCGCGGTGCATCGCGATGAAGAGATAACGCGAGCGGGCGAGCAACAGGCCAAGCCCCCCCGCACGTTCATTGGGATGGAGGAACAGCCCGCCCACTTCCGCCGCGCCTTCCAGATCGGTGACGAGGCTCAGCATTTCCGCGCGCACGGTGCGGTCGAGTTCCTTTGAATACTGGGTCAGCGTGTTGAGCCGGTAGGAATAGAACGGCCAGCGCTGGCCGACCTTTGTCATGAGCTGGCTGGTTCCCCTGACCGCGCCGGTCTCATGGTTCTCCAGCACCAGCACGAATTGCTCGGCCGTGAGCGTGTCCGAGCTGTTCGCAAACGCGTCGGCCGCCGCTTCGAGCTTGGTCCCGAGCGCCTTGCGATCGGGGGGCAGATTGGTGAAGCCGCCGCCGGTCAGCTTCGCCATCTCGTAAAGATGTTCGAGGTCGCCGGGTCGCGCGGCGCGCAGGCGAAAGGTCAATTGGGCTCTCCTTCGCCCGACACATGCTCTGCCAGCGCCCCTTCGGCAAGCCGCTGGATCACCCGTGCCGAAAGCGCCGCGCGTTCGGCGAGGCTGGGCACGATCAGGTATTCGTCCGAGGAATGGATTGACCCGCCACGCACGCCCATCGTGTCGACGACGGGGACGCCGCAGGCGGCAATATTGTTGCCGTCGCACACGCCGCCAGTGGACTTCCACCGGATGTCCTGCCCCAGTTCGGCGCCGCATTCACGCACCAGATCGAACAGCGCCTGAGCGTGTGCGTCGACCGGCTTGGGAGGGCGAGTCACGCCGCCGTGACGGTGGACCAGGACTTCATGTGCAGCGCCGATCTCGGCCAGCACTTCGTCGAGCGAGGTGTCAAAGCCTTTCATCGCCTCGGTCGACCTGGGCCTGATGTTGAAGCGCAGGAGGGCATGGTCGGGCACCACGTTGTTCGGCCCTCCGCCCTCGAGCTTCGCCGGGTTCACCGTGATGTCTGAGCGCTCCATCGTTTTCAGCCTCAGGATCAGATCGGCCGCTGCCACGATCGCATTGCGTCCATCTTCCGGATTGCGTCCGGCATGGGCGGACTTGCCCCGGATCGCGATCGAGTAATTGCCCGTCCCGCCCCGCTCATGCGCGAGAGTGCCGTCGGGCAGGGCGGCGGGCTCGTAGGTGAGGGCGGCGAGCTTGCCCTGCGCGAGTTCGGTCAGGAGCGGGGCGCTGGCGAGCGAACCCGTCTCCTCGTCGGAATTGATCAGCACGTCATAGCCGAGGCTCGATGCTGCCGCGCTTTGCTCGAACGCCATCAATGCATGCAGCATTACCGCGATCCCCCCCTTCATGTCGGCGACGCCGGGCCCGTTCAGCGTTGTCTTGTCGAGCCAGCGCCGCGTCTGAAAGGGATGATCTGCCGGAAATACGGTGTCCATGTGCCCGGTCAGCACGATCCGCCGGTTCGCACCGGGACGCACGCGGACGACCAGGTTTTTTCCGTTCGACTTTTCGTATTTGCTGCCGTCGCCTGCGATCGCCGATACCGGAGCGGGGTCCACCAGCTCGACGGTTCCGGGCAAGGCAGAGAATGCCTCTGCAAGAATGTCGGCCTGCTTTGCAAGTCCATCGAGGTTGCCGGTGCCGGTGTTGATCGCACTCCATGCCTCGACCTGTTCGAGCATGGCGGCGGCATCGATCGCGGGGGAAGTTCGCATGTCCATGGCGCGATCCCTAGCCGCTGAAGCGCGCCGTTCCAACCCGAGCTACCCTCGTGCCGGTTGCAAAGGACGGGACGCTTCGCCATAGGGCCTGCCGTCCTCCTCCCCGGGACCCGTTCACGCGAGTCATGAGGACACGAACATAATGGCAGAGATGATTACCCGCGCTGGGCTTTCAGTTGATGGGCATCTGGCGGATTTCCTCGAACGTGAGGTTTTGAACCCGCTTGAGCGCGATCCGGAGGCGTTCTGGCAGGGGTTTGCGAAGCTCCTCGCCGATTTCGCGCCGCGCAATGCCGCTCTGCTCGAAAAGCGCGAGGACCTCCAGCGCAAGATCGATGGCTGGCACGAAGAGCGGCGGGGGCAGCAGCACGATGCACAGGCCTATCGCGCCTTTCTCGAGGAAATCGGCTATCTCGTGCCCGAGCCGGACGACTTCACGATCACGACCGAGAATGTCGATCCCGAGATCGCGACCATGGCTGGGCCGCAACTTGTCGTGCCGATCCTCAATGCGCGCTTTCTCCTCAACGCGGCCAACGCCCGTTGGGGGAGCCTTTACGATGCCTTCTACGGCACCGACGCGCTCGACGCACCGCCCGCACGACCGGGCGGCTATGACGAGGCACGCGGCGCTGCCGTGATTGCGCGTGGGCGCGAATTTCTCGACGACACGTTTCCGCTGAAGAACGGCAGATGGAGCGACATCGCCGGTCCTGGCGATATCGCGCTGGCCGATGAGGGCCAATATATCGGCAAGACCGAAAAGGGCCGGATGTTCGTCAATAACGGCCTGCATGTCGAAGTCGTGTTCGATCCCTCGACGCAGGTCGGCGCCTCCGACAAGGCGGGCATTTCCGATATCGTGATCGAAAGCGCGCTCACCACGATCGCCGATTGCGAGGATTCGGTCGCGGCGGTCGATGGGCAGGACAAGCTCGTCGCCTACACCAACTGGCTCGGCGTGATCCGGGGCGATCTGGAAGAGAGCTTCGACAAGGGCGGGCGCACGCTCACGCGAAAGCTCGCGGGCGACAAGGTCTTCACCGCGCCCGATGGCTCCGAACAGAGCCTGCCGGGCCGCAGCCTGCTGTTCGTGCGCAATGTCGGGCACCTGATGACCAACCCGGCAATCCGTCTCGCCGACGGCTCCGAAGTGCCCGAGGGTCTGCTGGATGCGGTCTTCACCAGTGCGATCAGCACGCTCGACGTCGAGGGCCACGCGAAACATGGCAATAGCCGGCGCGGCAGTATCTATATCGTGAAGCCCAAGATGCACGGGCCGGAGGAATGCGCCTTTACCAACGACCTGTTCGACCGGGTCGAGGACCTGATTGGCCTTCCCCGCCACACGATCAAGGTGGGCGTAATGGATGAGGAACGCCGCACGTCGGCCAATCTCGCCGCCTGCATTCATGCGGTGAAGGACCGTATCGTATTCATCAATACCGGCTTCCTCGACCGCACGGGTGACGAGATTCACACCTCCATGAAAGCGGGCCCGATGATGCGGAAAGGTGCCATGAAGGGCTCGGCCTGGCTGACCGCATACGAGGCGAGGAATGTCGCGATCGGACTGAGGCACGGCCTTTCGGGCAAGGCGCAGATCGGCAAGGGAATGTGGGCTGCGCCAGACCGGATGGCGGCCATGATGGAGGAGAAGATCGGTCATCTTCGCGCTGGCGCCAATACTGCCTGGGTGCCTTCTCCCACCGCCGCGACTCTCCACGCGCTCCACTATCACCGCGAAAACGTGTTCGAGATCCAGGCCGGCCTTTCCGACGCGCCGGGCCTCGAGGAGCTGCTTGCCATTCCGCTGGCCGAGAACACGAACTGGCCCGAGGACGAATTGCGCGAGGAGCTCGACAACAATTGCCAGGGGCTGCTGGGCTACGTAGTGCGCTGGATCGACCAGGGCGTGGGCTGTTCGAAGGTTCCGGACATCGACGATGTCGGCCTGATGGAGGACCGCGCGACACTGCGCATTTCCTCGCAGCACATCGCCAACTGGCTCCATCACGGCGTTGTGAGTGAAGACATGGTGATGGATTCGCTGCGCCGGATGGCCGCCAAGGTGGATGGGCAGAACGAGAGTGATCCGCTTTACCGGCCGCTTACCGGAAACGAGGACGGCCCTGCTTTCAGCGCGGCAAAGGACCTCATCTTCAAGGGAGTGGAGCAGCCTTCGGGCTACACCGAACCGCTTCTCCACTATTGGCGGCGGCTCGCGAAGGCAGGCTGAAGCACGGGCGACGGATCGTTCTGCAACCGGGGTTGCACTCGGAACAACTGCCGGGCGGCGGTCGTTGTTCTGCATCATGCTGGAACCTGAATTGCACGTCCTTGGCTGGGGCATCGCGCTTTTGTTCGCCTTTGGCGCGATCCATCTCGCCGGGCTGGAACTGATCCGCTGGCTCAAGCCGGAACGTCACCAGCACAGTCCATTCGGGCTCCTGTTGACCTTTTGGGGACTTGCCCTTTTGCACATGATCGAGATCGGCATTGCGGCAGTCGTGGTCGCAACGCTGCTGGGCGATCCCGCCTACGGCATGCTCAGTGACGGGATGAACGGCAGCGATGCCGCCGACTACCTCTATTTCGCAGGCATTTCCTTCTCGACTCTCGGCTATACCGGCATGGAAGCAACCGGGCCCATTCGGCTGATGGTGATGATGCTGTCCCTCTCGGGGTTCATGCTCATCACCTGGTCGGCGACCTTCATCTACACGATCTGGGGTGAGACCTTCAGACAGTGAGCTTGGACGCGAGCGCGGTGAATTCGGCGACACTCACCGTCTCGGCGCGGCGGGTCGCATCGATCCCGAGTTCATCCAGCGCATCAAGCGCGCCGGGCACGCGTTTGAGGCTCTGGCGGAGCATCTTGCGGCGCTGACCAAAAGCGGCTTCGGTGAGGCGTTCGATGACGCGCGCCGACACGCCCTCGGGCGCGGCGGCTGGGGCAATGTGGACAACCGCGCTCATTACCTTGGGGGGAGGGGTGAAGGCACTGCGGTGGACCTTCATCGCCAGTTTCGCCTCGGCACGCCATTGGGCAAGCACTGCGAGGCGACCATAGGCGCCGGTCCCCGGGACAGCCACTATGCGCTCGGCCACCTCGCGCTGGAACATCAAGGTGAGCGATCCCCAGACCGGCGGCCAGTCCCCTCCCGAAAGCCATTTCACGAACAGTGCCGTGCCGACATTGTAGGGCAGGTTGGAAAGCACCGAGAAGGGCTCTTTCTCCATGACTTCTTCGTGGTCGAGCTTCATCGCATCGCCTTCGATCACCCTGAGCTGCCCGGGAAACGCACCGGCCAGTTCGGCGAGCGCGGGAAGGCAGCGCCGGTCCATCTCGATCGCGGTGACGCGCGCTCCTGCGCGGAGCAGCGCGCGAGTGAGGCCCCCGGGGCCGGGGCCGATCTCGAGCACCGCTCGGTCGGTGAGGTCCCCCGGTATGGCGGCGATGCGGGCGAGCAATTGTTCGTCCATGAGGAAGTTCTGCCCCAGCGCCTTCGACGCGGACAGGCCGTGGCGGGCGATAACTTCGCGGATCGGGGGAAGGGTGGTCACGCCGATGCCCGTATTGATGCACAGGCGCCCGCCATGCGAATCGCCGCGATCATCGCCCCGGGATCGGCCAGCCCCTTGCCCGCAATGTCGAACGCCGTGCCATGATCGGGGGAGGTTCTGATGATCGGCAGGCCTAGCGTCACGTTGACGCCTTCGTCGAACTCGAGTGCCTTCAGCGGGATCAGCGCCTGGTCGTGATACATGCACAGGGCCGCATCGAATGTCCCCCTTGCGCGCGACGTGAAAAGCGCATCTCCAGGCACCGGGCCGAAAACGTCGAACCCCTCGTTCCGCAGCTTTCTGATCGCGGGTTCGATGATGCGCGCCTCTTCGTCGCCGAACTTGCCGCCTTCGCCCGCGTGCGGATTGAGCCCGGCCACTGCGAGGCGCGGACGCTCGATCGCGAAATCGCGGGTCAGCCCGGCAGCAACGATCCGCGCCTTGTGCGCGATGAGATCGGCGGTGAGCAGCGCGGGCACCTCGGCAAGCGCGCAATGGACGGTAAGTGGCACGGTGCGCAGGGAAGGGCCGGCCAGCATCATGACTGCATCGCGATATGGCAGGCGGCAGGCATCGGCCAGGAATTCGGTCTGCCCCGGCGTGGCGAAGCCGACCCTTGCAAGCTCCGCCTTGGCGATGGGCGCGGTTACGAGCGCCGCCGCGACCCCGCCAAGGGCGAAACGGGTCGCATAGGTGAGCGAGGCGAGAGCCAGCCGCGCGCCCGCTTCGTTCGGCTGGCCGGCCGTGTAGGGCGCATCCAATCCGGCCATGACCGGCAGCCCGGCGGAGAAGGCAAACAGGGCTTCGGCTGGCTCGGCGATCGGAACGATCGGGCAGTCGAGCCCGCGTGCCTCGATCGCCGCGCGCAGCACCTCGGGCCCACCTACGACGAAGAAGGGATATGGCGCGCCGCCTTCCGGTGATGTCCTCTCGCGCTGGACCCAGGCCTCGGCAATGATCTCGGGTCCGATACCCGCAGGATCGCCGAGCGAGAGCGCGATCGGAGCCTTGGGTGTCACTTCTCGGCGCCCCCGTCTGCCGGGTCAGTTGTATTCGATATAGGCATCGTTGCGCAGGTCGCGCAGGTAACGCTGGGCGCGCTTGTTGATCCGTTCCTGCTCGATCTGGTCCATGATGTCGTCGAAGCTGGGGCCGCCGACCTGCTCGGGATCGTCGCGTCCGCACAGCATGAGCACGCGCACGCCTTCCTGCGGCGAGCCGAAGGGAGGCGTGGTCTGGCCGATCTGCATGTTGAGAATGATCGCTCGCAGCTGTTCGGGCAGGTTGGCAGCGCGGATCTGGTCGTTCGAGACGACGGTCGCGCCCAGCACGTCTCGCGCGCTTTCGGCATCGGCGCAGCTGCGCAGGTTGTTCACGAAGTCGGCGAACTCATTGACCTTTGTCTCGGCCGCTTCCTGCGTCACGTCGGGGTCGAAGCTGATCGAGATCTGCTTGAGATTGAGCAGCGCATCGGCCGGGTCGGCCATCGCCACCTTGCGCTTGTTGATGAGATAGACAATCGAAAACCCGCCCGGAATTTCGATCGGACCGTTCAATTGCCCCGGCTGCATCCGCTGGAGCTGAGCATCGAGCGCAGGCGGCAGCTGGCCCAGTCGGATCCAGCCGAGATCGCCGCCGACGACTGCCGTCGTCGCTTCGGAAAACTGACGGGCATAGGCGACAAAGCTTCCGCCCTGGCGCAGCTGTTCCATGATACGCTGCGCGTTCTGGGCTACCGCTGCACGGTTTTCCTCGGTGGCGGAAAGGTAGATCTCGCCGACCCGGTATTCGTCCTGCCCGCGCGCATCCTCGAGCCTTTCAAGCACATCGTTGACCTCCTCGGCCGAGACGTTGACGAAGGGCATGATGTTGCGCCGCAGGAGGTTTTCCCAGGCGATCTCACCTTCGATCTGGCGCTTGAGCGCGCCGGGCGAGGAGCCGATCGAAATGAGGTATTCGGCCATCTTCTCGGGCTCCTGCCCGAAATTCTGCGCCGCGAGCTGGGCATAGGTCTGTTCGACCTCGCCCCGACTGACCGGCATTTCGAGCGCTTCCGAAGCCTGTATCTTGAGCGTTTCGTCGATCAGGTTGCGCAGCACCTGCACGCGCAGCCGCTCGAGCTCCTGCTCGGACACGTCGGTTTCCGAAGCCGAGGTGACGAGAGCGACGCGATGTTCGATATCGGTCCCGGTTATGACATATCCGTTCACCACCGCCGTTGCAGTGCGCGCGCCCGGATTTTCCTTGCCGAAGATCTGGATGTTCTCGGGGATGCCGAAAGGGTTTTCCGCAGTCGGCACGGCCACGGTCTGAGCCATTGCCGGCACGAGCGGTGCGGCGACCAGTGCGGCCGATGCGAAACCGGCGCAGATAGTTTTCATCATGTTCGTCGAAGTCACGCGTCATTCCGTCCTGATTTGTCAGCGAGGAGCGGCCCCACGCTCCATCGCTGGAAAAGCTGTCTGCCGAAGCCGGGCTGAACCTGCGCTGAGTGAAAGGCGGCCGACCTGGATCGCGGCCTGTCTGGTTGTCCTGCGGCGCCGTCTAGCCCTTTTTTGATCCGCTGCCAATTCGCAGCATGCTAGCGAAACCCGAGATTTCGCAATGCGAAGAAGAGCTGGAAGGAATTGCCGCGCGCAGCGTCCCCTGCGGTGATGTAGTCGCGCCGCCAGGTGAAGCCGAATTCGAGGCATTCATCCTGGTAGGAGACGCCCAGCCTCGTGCGGATCGGCTCGAACCCGTCGGGGGCGAAGACCGGGTCTTCCTCCGCGCTGGTCAGGTTGAATACGCCCGACCCGAACACCGCCCAGTTGTTGGCGAAGGCAACCCGCGCGGCTGCCCGGAATTCCTCCCGATCCTGAAGGTCCTCGACGGTCTGGATATTCCGGTTGAGCCGCAGATATCCGACTTCGAGATAGGTCCGGCGCGACCCGATCGCGGCGTCGATCTCGTTCCGGCGAAAGGCGAGATTGTCCTTGTCGAGCCGGAAACGGTGGGTGAAAGCGAGGAAATCGCGAAAGCGCAATTCTGTCCGCCCGACGAAATCGGACACGCGCTCGGAAAGGCCGGTCCCGTCGGGAAATATTTCCTGCTTGTCCTCCAGCCGGTAAGACTGGCCGACCGTCGATTTCACCCGCCAGCCGGGCTTGTTGAGTTCCCAGTCGAGCCCCCAGGTGATCCGCGTCCCGTCCTCGACCCGGTCGTAACCCGGGAAACGGTTGAGCGCGAACAGGTTCGAATCCTCGAGATCGATCGCCCGCGCGTCTTCGTTGGGCACGGCAAGATTGCGGATCGGGGGGCTGGCAACGAACTGGATCCGGGGCTTGAGGACCTGCGTGCCCCCGAAAGCCTCGCCGACAAAAGGCCATTCGACGTCGATCGCCCCGATCGCGATACCGCGTCCGGTCCAGCCTTCATTGCCACGATAGATCTCCGTCAGCGTCGAGCCGGTGTCGGAGGTATGATAGACATCGCCCCGAACAAGCGCACTGAAGGTGACGACCTGGCCGAGCCCGGTCAGAGTCCGCATATCCCAGCGCGCGCCGGCAAAGGCGCGTTGCGTGTCCTGCCCGTCGGTCCGCAGCAGAGCGAGCGTGTTCGCCTGCAGCTGGATTTCGCCGCCGAGCACCGGATCCTCGAGGATATGGCGATAATCGAAGGCAGGAAGGGCGATCGGGATCTGCCCCTGTTCGGCATTGATCCGCAACGTCTGCGTCGCCCAGCCGGCGAGGCTGAGATAGGAATCCTCGTCAATCCGCTCGAGATTGACGGTCGAACGCAGCCGGTCGTCGCGGCTGAGATCGTAGCGGCGCAGGAAGGTCCGGTCGCTCGCCGCGCGGACCGATCCGCTCAGGCTCCAGTGCTCGGTGAACTGGAAGCGGCCATTGGCGAAGAGGTATCCGCGCGGATCGCTCTCGGTCGTGGCCTGTCCCGTGAAGTCGGCGACGCGGCTGCTCTGGGTGAGATAGCCGGTGACCTGATAGGCACCATTGCCCGTCAGGTGCCGCCATTCCGCGCGCACCATCGGCGCGACAGCCGAAAACACATAGGCACCCAGCGTCAGGTCCTTGTTGTCGGCGAGGCGCAGGTAATAATCGCCTGACAGTTCGAGCCCGTTGACCTGCGACAGGCGGATGTTCGGCACCAGAAAACCGGAGACGGCCTCACCATCGGTGTTGAGCGAAAGGCCCGGAAGCGGGAGAATGCGCTGTCCGAACAGTTCGAGCATCGCCCCCTTGAACCGCACGCGCGCTTCGTCAGGATCGTAGATCACGCGGCGGGCGGTGATGCGCCAGCTCGGGTCTTTCGTGCAACCATCGTCTCCGACGACCGGGCAGGCGGTATAGGCAGCGCGGTCGAGCAGGATGGTTCCGTCTTCCTCCCGGCTCGCCGAGCGGGCCGCGAGACGCCCGCCTGCGCGCAGGGCGATGAGCAGATCCTCCATGGCGCCCGCTTCGAATTCGTCGGTCAGCTCGATCTGATCGGTGAAAAGCTGGTTGCCGGCTTCATCGACGAAGCGGATATTTCCCGATGCGACAATCCGGCCGCTTTCGCGATACCAAACGACTTCGTCCGCGCGGACCGAGCGGTCGTCACTGCGCAGCACGACGTCACCGCGCGCGGTGACGATTTCGGCTTCGCTGTCGTAAGAAAGCTCGTTCGCTTCGAAATCGAGTATGCGCTCCTCGCCGGTCAGGCTGTCGCGCTCGCGCAGTGCCGGCTGGTCGGTTGCCGGGCCGGCCTTTTGCAGCGCGGCGGCAAGAACCGGAGCGGCGATCGGTTCGATCGCATGAGCCGGGTCCGCCTCGACCAGCGCCGCAGCTGCAAGCCCGCCGGTGGCGAGCGCGCGGACCAGCGCGAGCGGGGAACCGCCACGGCGCAGGGGGGCGCGCATCGCGCCGGGCGCGAGAATGCGCGAAGGCCCCTTGAAACCTGCCGTCATGCCTTGCCTATTGCATCGCTGGGGCTTAATCGCAATCGCCATTCAAGGCTCGGTCCGGCCACCTGATCCGTCCGCTTGCAGGTCTCTGTCATGGCGCCTTGCGTTGCGGGAGCGATGAGACGTCTGGTGCGTTTGACCGGCCGAGCCCAAGACTGCATTTCCGCCCGCCCGGAGCAATCCGGAGGAACCTAGCCGGGAGACCCCATGAAGTTCCGTTTCAGTGACAGCCCGCCTGCCAACGTCAGGCTCTACGCCCGAATCCTCAACCAGGGAGGCATGCCCTCCGATCTGACTGCTGCGATCGCAGACGGCGCCAACGCGGCCCGTTTCAAGGCCAGCGCGGGTCAGGTTTTCGAGAGCTTCGCAATGGCGGAAGGCGGACTTCGCCGCATCGCGCTCGCCGGAGCGGGCGAGACCGATGCGACCTTGCGACGGCTCAACATCGAGAAGGCTGGGGCCGCGCTGGCGGCGAAATATCTCGTCTCGGGAGAGGCCGAAATGGTGCTCGACCTTGGCCATGCCGACCTTTCGGGCGAGGAAGCGGCCGCCGCCCTCTTCGGTCTGCGCCTGCGGTCCTGGCGGCTCGATACCTACCGCACCAAGCTCGCGTCCGACAAGCGACCGAGCCTTGTCAGCGTTCATGTCGTCGGCGCGCCCGATGGCACGAAGGAAGCCTGGGCCGAGGCCGAAGCGGTCGCCAGGGGGGTCGAGTTCACCCGGACGCTGGTAACCGAACCTGCCAACAAGCTTTACCCCGAGAGCTTCGTCGCGATGTGCGAGGAAGCGTTCGAAGGGACAGATGCCGAACTGATCGTGCTCGACGACGAGGCGATGGACAAACTCGGCATGGGTGCCTTGCTCGGGGTTGGGCAGGGGTCCGAACGGCCGAGCCGGATTCTCGCGATCCGCTGGAATGGCGGCAAGCAGGGCGACAAGCCGACAGTCTTCGTTGGCAAGGGCGTGACCTTCGATACCGGCGGCATCTCGCTCAAGCCGCCGCCGGGAATGGAGGATATGAAGTGGGACATGGGCGGCGCAGGCGCGGTCGCGGGCGCGATGCTGGCGCTTGTCGGACGCAAGGCAAAGGCCAACGTGATCGGCGTTCTCGGGCTGGTCGAAAACATGCCCGACGGCAAGGCGCAGCGTCCTGGCGACATCGTGACCACGATGAGCGGCCAGACGGTCGAGGTGCTCAACACCGATGCCGAAGGCCGCCTTGTCCTGTGCGACGCGCTGCACTGGGCTCAGGAGGAATTCGATCCCGCGCGGATCGTCGATCTCGCGACGCTGACGGGGGCGATGATCATCGCGCTCGGCAACGAACATGGCGGCATGTTTGCCAATGACGACGAGCTCGCAGGCCAGCTTGCCTGTGCGGGCGCGGGCGTGGGCGACAAGCTTTGGCGTCTGCCCCTGGCGCCTGCCTACGACAAGATGATCGATTCCCCGATCGCCGACATGAAGAATGTCGGGCCTCGAGAGGCGGGCTCGATCACCGCTGCCCAATTCCTGCAGCGTTTCATCCGCAAGGGCACGCCGTGGGCGCATCTCGACATCGCCGGCATGGTCTGGTCGACCAAGCCCGGGCACACCTGGGACAAGGGCGCGACCGGATATGGAGCGCGCCTGCTCGACCGCTTCGTGAAGGAAAACGTGGAGTAATACGGGTTGGCGAAGATGCGCAGGAAGGGCGACTTGCCGTCAAAGACCTGCGCGTCCTGCGGCCTGCCCTTCACCTGGCGCAGGAAATGGGCGCGAGATTGGCAGAACGTGCGCTTCTGTTCCGAAAGGTGCAGGCGCAGCAAGGGGCAGGGAAGCCAAGCGACATGAAAGTCGATTTCTGGCAGCTCTCGCGCGATCCCGCCCCACGGGTCGTTGCGCTGATCGCGGCCCGCGTCCTGGCGCAGGGCGAGCGGCTGCTGGTCGTCAGCGCCGATGCGGAACAGCGCCAGCTGATCTCCAATGCCCTGTGGAGCGCAGCGCCCGAAAGCTTTCTGGCGAATGGCCATGCCGGCGCGGCAGGGGAGGACCGCCAACCGGTCCTCCTGTCCGCAGATTGCGCCCCTTTGAACGGGGCGAGCCATGTCGTGCTTGCCGATGGCACCTATCGCGAAACCGAGGGCTTCGCTCGCCTTTTCCTGCTGTTCGGTGAAGAAACGGTCGAGGCTGCGCGCGGCACCTGGCGATCCCTTGATGGGCGCGGCGAGGTTGAGCGCTCCTTTTTCCGCCAGGAAGGCGGGA